>Ga0307517_10005369_pt1 | contig 19362 bp, 9 predicted proteins | sample 23_EM_MG_FD_194515 | JGI IMG/M metagenome (GOLD analysis project Ga0307517, IMG submission 194515) | Populus trichocarpa ectomycorrhiza microbial communities from riparian zone in the Pacific Northwest, United States - 23_EM | ecosystem: Host-associated > Plants > Roots > Unclassified | place... | reverse complement strand
GTTTTTTTTTATAGGTTTTTTTTTTTTAGGTTGACCCGGGTCAACCCATCTAACCCGTGACCCAATCACTTGACCGGGTCGATGACCGGGTCGGGTTTCAAAACTATGATGTAAAGACCTAAGATCAAGTCGCAAACATTTTTACTATGCCACTCAAAAATGATGTTTTTGCCAAGATGAGAGATATGTTGAGAGTTATAAAGAAATCAGGTTTAAAGGGGGATGTTGAACCTAAATCAGATTTAGTTTTTCTAAAAAAATAGAGGAATTGATCTATCGGTTGAGAACCGATCGACCGGTTCAAAACAGTCAACTAGTTAAGTTGATAGAATATGTTTACTGTTCAGATTAGAATTTCTTTTAAGTAGTTTAATTCCTTGTTTGTCTAGGATTTGAGACCTATAAATAGGCTTGTAATCTGAAACATAACTTAACAAGTGTAGAGATAAATACACAAGAGAAAACATTTAATAAGATTGTTTTTCCTCTCAAATCTTCTTTTTCTTTAGTTTTGCATATTGTTTTGTTGTTCATAAACACCTACCACACCTATTTTCTTCCAACAGACTCTGAGTTTAATGTGTTGATATTAAAATCGAAATACTCAGAAGTAAATGCATACTCTTACTACGTGGAGAATTGCAGAAAACCAAGAATTGAAAGAGAACCATACTTCATATGATTATTAGAACAATTTATACTCTTAAATGAGAATGCATACTTAAGTGAAAGTCAATTGGGCTTGAAAATTGCACAGACTCATACTATCTTATGCTTGATTTTTATCAAAAAAATAAGGATGATGAGATTCAAACTCGTGACCGTTTGTCATCAAGGCTCTGATATCATGTCAAAAAACTATTTCAACCCAATAGCTTAAGCTATTAGGTGAGATCTCACGATATGATTTATATTATTCTCTAATACACCCCCTCAAGTGAAAGCTCTTTGGGCTTGAAACTTGCACAGACTCAACTATCTTGTGCTTGATGTTTCTCAAATAAATAGGGATGGTGAGATCAAACTCGTAACTGCTTGATCATCAAGGCTCTGATACCATATTAAAGAACCAATTCAACCCAAAAATTTAAGCTATTAGATAATATCCCAAGATATGAATTATATTATTGTCTAATAGTGAGATATTTCAACCGGCCAATATCATTTTCAATGCTGTTTGGAAGACATTAATTTAAACTCGCCAATGCTGTTTGGAAGACTTGCTAATTGACTGCAGTGGCTGAGATCTAGCTTTTTGAGACAATCCAGTTGGCCAAAGTAGAATGGAAGACTTGTCAACTTAGAACAATAACTAAGATTTAAGTTTTTTTGAGACATTTCAACTGGCCGATGTCGTTTTGAATACTTGCTAGCTCACAACAATGACTGAGTCAAACTTTTTGAGACATCTATCGGTCAATGTTACTTGGAAGACTTGCTAGCTGATTGCAATGCATGCTTGATATACAACTTTTCAAGACATTCCAACTGGCCAATGTTGCATGTAAGATTTGCTAGCTTATGACAGGAACTTAGATCGAGCCCTCTAACACATTTCAACTGGTCAATCTTGTCTGGAAGATTTGCTAGCTGAAAACAATGACTAAGATCAAATTTTTCGAGACATTTTAATTGGTCAAGGCTGTTTGGAAGACTTGCTAGCATACAACAATAACTAAGTCTAAATTCTTCGAGATTTTTCAACTAGCCAATATTGTTGTTTGGAAGACTTGCTAGCTAACGACAGAAACCTAGATCAAGCTTTATAAGACATTTCCACTGGCCAATGTTGTTTGGTAGACTATCAAGACTTCCAGATAATTATAGCTCAACAATATTTGTTGGAAAAACAATTATGGGCAAAGATTTCAAAGGGTATTGGTCAGCGGAGAATCCTTAGGTTATCTGAAAGAAAATTAAGGCCCTGAGGAAGAAATATGCTGTTTTCCTCATTTTTTGGAAGGTAGAATTCAAGGAATCAAAGCTTGAACTGTTTCAGTGCCCAAATAACCAAAAGAAAAGAAATATTAGTAACAGGGTATCATTATATAAAGAAGTTAATTAAATACAACTCGCGTTGGATCTTTTTTGTATAATTCTTCATCTCCTAGATAGAGAACACAAATGTCTAAAACAAATTAAGTCCAGACTCATACCTGATGATGTGTTAATATATACATGAAGGACATCCTCGAGAATCCATAGTCTGATACGTTTTCGAGGATCGCTCATGCACTCCTGGCAAACAATATCCTGTGCTAGTTGCTGCAGCAAATCATGTATCTTCATATATCTTGTTCTCTGATATATAAATCAGACATGTATCAATAAGACGACGAATTGCTTTTTCGCCCAAGAAACTGCCGCATTCCCTTATCTCTAGGACCCGATATTTACTGCCCTTGCTAAAGAAACATGCAACATCAAGAAATATGCTCTTTTCATCTGAATCTATTCCATCATAACTCATTCTCAGAATTTTCTGAATTTCCATGTCAAGTGTTCTTTCCCATTTGACAGTCTCACTTTCCCATTCTCTCATACCCTTGTCATATAGATTGGAACCTAGAACTTTCAGAGCCAATGGATTGCCTTTAGCATAGCTCCCCAACCTCTTTGATAGCTCCTCCAGCCCTTCTTTGGGAAGAGTTTGTTTAAAGGCGTGTGAACTGAAGAGTTGAAGAGCTTCATGGTTCTCTAATTCCTTAACCTCGTATATTTTGGCACATCGAGGTTTAAGTACTTGCTTATCTCTCTACTTGTTAAAATTATTCTGCTTCCCGATCCAAGCAAACAATCCTCTCCTGCCAATACTGCTATTTGTTGAGAACTACACACGTCATCAAGAGCCATAAGAGACTTTTTCTTCTGGAGCGTTTCCTTAATACGAGGGGGTAAGGCGAGAGTGCCTATGTTCAAATCTTTTTTCTTTAACACTTAAGAAAGGATTCCGTCTCGTAATTTAACTGCTGTATGCTTTTCTAATTCTTCTCTAACAATTCGAAGGATGGAGCAAGGCTGTTTTTGCAGGCGAAACAGTGTTGAGTAGTGTTTTTAAAAGATAATCTACAGGTGTTTTTAGTGTTATTAGAGTTGGAATTTTAGCTTAGAGTGAAGTTAAAATACCAAATGGAGTCCTACTCTGCAACTGTCAAATGGAGGATCAAGGCTGCATTTATAGGCAGAATAGTGTTGGGTGGTGTTTTGGGGGAGAGAATCTGCATGCATGTATTTTTGGTGCAATTAGAGCTGAAATTTAAAGCGAGAGTGAAGTAATAATACTATACGATGGCATAAGATTTTTATGGTACGGTTTCATGAGTGAGAGAGATATTAGGGATGAAAGATGGGTAGTTTGGCATCTTTTTCTCTTGTTTTAATGAGAAAAAGATGAATAATAAAATTACAGTATTTCTCAGTTTGGCTGTAAATCATTGGAGCTTTGTAATGGAACCCAATCTACTTTAATATTTTGAATTCTTTTCAATTTCACCCTCACCCTACTTTGATTATACCCTTTAATTTCTACTCTTTTTACATAGTGGTTATTGGTCTTGAAATTCTTTAATTTAACTCCCAATGGACCTCCAAACTTCTAATTTCTTGAAATTTTAACTCTTATTTTACCCAAATGACTTTGTAAAAATTATATTTGGTTCTCTACAATTCTAATATTCTCAATTAAATCCGAACCCGACTTCTAAACTTATTTTTTAATCAATTAAGCCCCTAATAAAATTTATTTGACTCATTAAAAGTCTAATTAAGTCATTGCACTTAATTAATTCTTTTAATCTAACATAAATTAATTCTTAAACTTCATTAAACCTTTAATTGGGCTCATGATTAAATCAAATTGGCTTATTAAAAGTCTAATTAGGTCTTCGGACTTAATTTTTATGCAAATTCATCCAATAATCATTTAATTTCACCTTAAATCTACATTGTCTTCTAATATTAGATACAATGGGAACAATTGGGCTCCTAATTTTGTTCGAAATTCCATCTTAGTTTCTCCATGTATTTGAAATCTTTTTTAACTTGTTTTTGCCAAGTTGTCAGTTTTTTTTCATTTTAATATTTTTATTTTTTTGGTTGCTTTCCATTTTTTGATTTTTGTTTTGGTTTTTTTTTTAAAAAATAATAATTTTAAAAGAAACCCAAAATTAGATTAGGAGGTAAATGGTCATGTTCTAATTGCCTCTTATGCTCGGCATACTTAGCTTAGCTTGTAAACCAAAGTAAGGCAGATGATAATGATGATGATGATGATGCTTGTAAGATGTGTTTTTTAATTGTTATTTTTTCAATATTTTGTCATCACTCAATTTTTACCATCTGTATAGTAGTCCAAGTTTAATTTTAAAAATACAAATCAATTTATTTTCTCCTTATAATAGGTGTCGTTCCCGACATCTATTATAAGGGTGTCAAACACACATTTAACCTCAAAAAATTAGGCTGACTGGGCCTGTGGCCCAGGCCCAGACCGGTTTCAATCCAGCCTGGTCGCTGGCCCAGCACAGTGGCCAGGCTGACCGTAGCAGCATGCATGCGTGAATTATTCACGCATGCTTTGCACAGTGACAAGGTAATTATAATTGCAATTGGGAGAAAGAAAAGCTTACCTGGTTTGCTGGAGATGAAGCCGGTGGCTATGGTGCACTGGTTGGGCAACGCTTCTTTATTCCCTTCTGTTTCTGTTTTCGTTTCTCTCCGATCGTCCTTCTCTCTGGTTTCTCTGTTTTTTTGTGTTTTTGGCTCTCTCGGTATGGTCTTTCCTCAGTTTTTTTTCTTGGGTTCTCTGTTTTTTTTCCTGTCTCCTGTTCTCTCTGTTTTCTTCCTGGTCCCCTTGCTCTGGTCCTTCGCTGGCTTTTTATAGGGCCAAAAATATCAAATCTCAACCATATCTTCCTGGGGATGGCGATGAAGATCATTACTATTCTGGCTCCGTGTTTGGGTGGAATGAAAACACCAACAGTCCTGCTATTGTGGGACTGTTGGTGATTAACTTTATCCTAGCGCCAGAGGCGCATCGTAGGGATGAAGGGAACTGAAACACCCGTGCGATTTGTGGTAGACAACCCGGTCTGTGATTTTGGCTTGGATCTGGTGAGATTAGTGAAGGGATTGGGTCTGGCCGGTGCCATTTTTGGCAATTTTCTCGCCCAAATTTTCTTCTGTTTCAGAGGAAGGGGAGAATGAACAGTGGACTTAAAAACGGCGTCGTTTACTCGGCTGAAATGTCTATCTTCAATTTGCCCCCTGAAGTTCTGACATTTAGCAATTAGGCCCTTATTCATGGAAATATTCCTCTCTTTTTTAATTTCGCCCCTGGATCGATTGCAATTGGACCCTGGATTTCAGCGTCATTTACACAATAGTCCTTGACTTCAAGTTTAACCAATTCAGTCCTTAATTAACTCCTAAACTTTTAATTCTTTTAAAATTACTCATCGAAAAATCAATTAACCCCCTATAGTATCATTACCTATTCACTATGGTTCTTAGACTTTAATTTCTTTTAATTTTGACCCAATTTGACCTTGAACTTTAATAGTTTTTCAATTAAGCTCCTGATTTAATTAATTAAACTAAATTAAAGTTTAATTAAGTTCCTAAACTTATCAATTCTTCTAATTTTTGATCAAATTGACTTTCAAATTTATAACTTCAACATTATTAGCCCTTAAATTTTCAATTTGTGTGGCCTTGACCCAATTCTCAAATTTATTTTTCATTCACTATTTTTTATATATTTTCATGGAAATTCAAAAATTGGATTATGATAATAGAAAAAAAAATTGAGTGAGAAGAAATGAAAAAAAAATTGAAGAGGAAAAAATAAAAGGGGAAAATCTAAAGAGGAAAAAAATTGAAGAGGGAGATATTCTTTGATTTTAGAAGTAAGCTTAAAAATTAAAACCGTATATTATAAATAGGTTACCCCCCTCAGTTGAAAGATAGGGCTCTCTAGCACAAAAACCCTACCAAAATCTCTTTTCATACACTTGAATCTTTCATAGCCCGTTGCTCGCTCTCTCCTCCACCAAACTGAACATGCAGCAAATTTTCAGCCTCGTCCCCTCCTCTTCTATCCACCACCACTTGAACCATCCTAATCCAACCTTTGACGAGCTCCCACACGCACAAGTAGCAAACCAAACGTTTAGTGTACTCCTAGATAAGATTATTATACTCTATCTCCATGTAATCTATGTTGTAATTAGATATTTGTACCAAATTTCTAATTTTTACAATTGGATCTCTTGTGTAATATGATATGAGATTAATTGATGTAAAATTGAAAGTTTTATTCAAATTCTTGTTAATTTTGAATTTGTATGATATGTAATCATGATCTAAAAAGGTGAAATGGATACAAAATTATTTAGACATGAATTAAACTAGAAAAAAAAAACATGAACTTTAATGTTAAAAGTTGTTTTCTTGTTAATATACTTTAGATTTAGACTTTTTATTTTTTTTTAAGAATATATTTGAAGTTTAAATAATTAATATGACATAAAATTTAACCTTGATTAATTTTGTAACATGGATTTTATTTTTAATCATACTTTTTTTTGAAGTATTCTCACTTAGTTAATTAATTTGGTCAAGATAGAATTAATTAAATCCACTTGATTTATGGATGGATCATCTCACTTGAGGACCTGTAAATATAATTAATTTAAGCACATATGTGAAAAGATTGCTTTTTAGGATAGGTTTATACTTATGCATGTAACAACAACAACAACAATTATTTCTTTCCTTTAATGTATGTATATTTATTTGTTTATCTTTTCTTATTTTTTGGATTCAATTTGTTCATCCTTTATAATTTAGAGTTTAATTTAAAAGAATTATAAATATGGAATAAATTAAACTTGGATCAGATTTTTTTTTCTTTAACATGTATATTTTAGAAATCCTTGAACTCAAGTTCTAAAAATATATTGGATGTCATAATTCACGTGAATAAATTAAATAATTTTCCCATGAATTTAGACAAAATAGACAACCTTTTTGTATTGACACTTTTAAAGTGTAACCAACCTCATTACCCAATTTTTGGTGACAAGTATTAGGGTTTTTTTCTAAGTTACTACTTATAAAATTTAGATGGCGACTTCTTTGATTTTTACAACATGCCTCGATATCATATGAGTTTTTCCATAGACATAAATGATCTCTATATAAAATTCTCATGCAAGTCAATTCAGTGTACATGTCTTATAACAAACATTTATATATTAGTTTTAAGTATCCTTTATATCTTAACTTATGAGAACATCTGCTTTTTTTTCATAAAAATAACATAATATGTCAGTTTTTACGGCTCTAATAAATATCCAGTATTTAAGAGAGCATCGACAATGAACATTTTAGGAACAATACTTTGAAGCAATAGGAATCTCGTAATTATAATAACTTTATAATTTTATTTGCAAAGTATTTTTTTTAAAAAAACTTTATCTTTACTCTAGATTCATTAATATAATATTATATTAATAATAAATATATATTTGCATAAATATAATAATATAAAAAATCAACATATTAACCCAACACACAGAATGCACAAAGCTTTAAAGAGGATTTTGTCCACTGACCTGAACTTGAGCTTTCCCTTAAATGAAAACCCAACTTTTGTTTAGACGAACCTCTGAGGTATTCAAGGAGATGGCGAGTTTAATCCACACATATCATCTTTATTGTTTGAATCAAATAAAGGATGTCCAATGAAAAATTTATTATGAATATTTAGATAGCCTATCTTGAAACCAAATAAGAAAGGATTTAATCTCAAGGTTTAAGAACTTAGTAACAACTAATCCGCATGTATCCTAACCATTTAATAATAATAATAATAAATTATATTTAGAGTGAAGAATACAATATATTAGTTTAGATGTATACAAATAGCCTGCTATATTATTTTTTATTTAAAATATATTAAAAAAATTTAATTTAACCGCTTGGATTGAATTTGGATCTCTCTTTTACATGATCCCTTTCCAAACTTTTTTCCCAAAAAGGTCAAATTAGCTAGGCGGTCGTGCAAGTAACTATCAAAACAACCGGCAAGGGAATCCTGCATCAAAGGGAGTAGAGTAGAGGGTAGAGAGTAGCTTGGAGCCATCGCTGACAGAAGCTACAAAATAGAATTACACTAGCTGGCATTGTACGTTTGACATCATTAGTGAAAACCTCCTGAAGTGCTGTATTGCTGCCAACATCACCTTGTCACATCAAATTTGCCAGTGGTATTATCAGACAGATCATGCCCACAAGAAGTTTCAAATTTGACGCGTTTTCATGACACTATCATGAAAATGTCCTGGAAAGTATCGATACAGCAGCCCTCCCGCCTGTCCCACTTGCAAACTCCAAGTTGTAGTAGAGGACTAGAGGTCTACCATCACAACTGCCTCTGTCTAGACCATCCAGAGCTCCCCAGCTGCAGTTGCTAGACACAGCTGCCCCTAATGATTCTGTGGCCACCGCCCCTAGGCCCTCAAGCAGACAATACCTCGAACGAAAACCACAGGCCACAGGCCAATAGATGCTGCAGCAACTTCATTCAAGATAAAATGTAGTGTTCACCCATGTATTATTCTTAAAAATTCTTTTTGAGGAAAAACCATGAAAGTCAAAAGAAACAGTGAAAATAACAATGGAGAAGGCCTAATCGGGGTACTTGAACAACATGCTTTTCATTATCTAGCTGAAAGAGTTGGTATTAGCAGTAATCTTTATACAACAGACTAGATTACAACAAGAATGTTACAAACAAACTGACATCTGCCATTTACAATAATCAAAGAAGAGAGTTGTCTTGGTATCAACAAATTCAGCACCTCCCCCTCCGCATCAAAATTAAGTTTCTTCTCCCCTGATCACTCCCACTACCCTCTTAGGAGTTTATAAAGAGGAGTTCACTAACTTCACTCGGTGGAAAAAGAAAATTTATGGCCGGATTCTTCGAAAGAGAGAGGAACCATTAGATGTTTACACCTGTGTGGGTTCAGCTCGACTATTTTTGTTGATATTTACACTCCTTCAAATGGGTCTCGTTCTTGGTGATGTACCAGGTGTTTGAACTTTTAATAAGGTGGTATCAAAGAAAAGATCGTGAGTATATGTAGTTTGTCTTATTGGATGTAATGAGGGGTCGCTTACATGGTAGCTGCTTTGTCCTACCATAGCATAGGGTGAGTGAGGAGAAAAATAATTCCTGTATGCAGACCCATGTTGTCGCAGTGGGCTAGAACAAGGAGATACAGGCATAGATGTGATCATTCCGCCATCATCCCTGCACACAACAAAATTGGAGTTAATTTAAAACTCAGGAATGATTATAAAGCATGAGCGGAAATATATATATGAATGGCACTGTGCCATTTACCTTGGATTCTTCAATGCTCTGGTATTACTATTAACCCCTGGCTTCATTGCAAAATCTCCATCCCAAGAATTGGCACTTGTTCGGTTGGAGTGCAGATCTAAGACTGGCTGCTCAGATGATATAATAATTAAGCAATTAGATAGTGTGCAACTTTAGGTTGAAAAGAAAAGGACTAAAAGCGCTAATGCTAAAGTTCTTAAGGATATAGCAGCAGTGAAAACTTTGCAACAAGTCTCTTTCACATACACAAACTCTAATAAAATCTTAGTAACAATACTATAGGGGTCTACAATTGCCAAATGATATGTAGTAAACGTGATAGATTCAATCTCATATTGCATTTGAAGCAACAAAAACTTTCTTGGACAATTCTTTTACAGCACAAAAGCTTTTGGTGAAGGAGATTGAATAGCCTGGTGAAATACCACGTAGCTGTTTAGCATGTGTACACTTTTCACTGAATAAACACTGCTTTACTGTGAATTCCACGAGCATGTCACAAATTCCTTCTAATAATCATGTTACGTAAATCATCTATCCCCTTGTTATATATTAAATTAAAGTTCAGCTCATTTGGGAGGAGCAAACACCTATCTAAAATATTAGGTTACTACGCATCTAAGAGGCATACCGGTGTGCGGCTTCCATCAAAAGTTCTGGGAAAGGCATCCCTAGTAATGTTGATGTTCGCAACTCTTGTTGTTGCTTGGTCCCGAATAAACGGGTGGTCCAACAACTGAAAGGCTGTCGGCCGCGCTGATGGATCTCGTTGCAGGCATAGCTTTATAAAACTTTTTGCATCATTGGAAAGATAATCAGGTATATCTGGCATATCTTTGCTGTTTCCAATTTTAAATATTGCAGCAACCTGTTAAATTCAAAAGGATAAAACAGTCTTTGATAAGGGGCACTTTAAAACTGGAAATGACAGAGCAATAGCCACAACACAATTTCTTCTATAAGTTCTAAATTTTCAGAGGCGCACCCCTTCATAATGACTCCATGGTGGTTTTGATGTTGCCATTTCAAGAAGCGTGCATCCCAAGCTCCATATATCTACTGCAAGACTGTAGCCATTTGTATTCATCACCACCTGAAATAAGAGTATCCAGAAAAACAGTAACATTAATTAAAGAGAAAAAAACAAGAAGAAAAAGAAGAATGAAAGGCTAAAAATGGACTGAAAGATTGGATTTGAGTAAGGCAAAGGACAAGGAAAGGTATTTTTTCTTGAGAGGTAGAGAGAGAGGCTACCTCAGGCGCCATCCAGTAAGGACTTCCCTTGAATGAAAGCATTGAAGAGCATGCCGTGATCTAATTCAAAATAACACAAATTAAAACACTTTCAATTATAAGCCAAAAAAAGAGATGGAAAAGGGAAAAAAAGTATCTGATACTAATGGTGAAAAACACGGCAAAATTTATAGAGTTAATATTTAGGGAAAATTATCTTGGACACCCTATGATATAGTGTTTTCTAACATTGCATGCACTTTATACCCTCATGTGACATTGTTAAAGTTTATGTTACATTAAAAGTGAAAAGAAAAAATCTCCCTAACATAAAAACACAAGTTTAATGGCAATTTGTAATAAACATAATGTCTCCAGAAGATTGATTAAAAGGAAAAGAATACTTGAATCCCAACTATTTGTTATTTTAAGGTGCACACATGACAAAATGCTCATGAAAGAGAGCATCATCTGCACAAACATACACTCTCTTATTTAGCTACTTCCACATCTAAGGAGTTGGAGTAAATTGGCAATTAAGTAAGTCCAATATTTCTTTGAAAATATTTTATATTTTAAAATCTGTTGCAGACGAGACATACATGCTTAGCCATGCCAAAGTCCACCAACTTGATTTCACCATTAGGGTCCACTAATATGTTTGCACCTTTGATATCCCTGCCATGAACAACACATTTCATAAAACAATGGAAAGACTGAAGAAACTGTGATTTCAGATGCAAACTATTAACCATAATTACAGTTAACACATACCTGTGAACTGTATTTCTTCCATGCAAATAGGCAAGCCCAGAAAGAATCTGCCTGGTATAATTTTGAATAACCGGTTCCTTAAAGGCACCATATTCTTGAAGTAACTTGTGGACTGAACCACCAGAGACATACTCCAGATAAACTGAAAGCCTTTCTTCACTCTGGGAAAATGAAAAGGCAAAGAGATTACAGAATCAGGGTCCAGTATACACAATTGATCACTCGGATTGAACAAAATAGAAGTTAAGATGTCAGGAAATGGATTTCAATCATCCCTCTCAATCATATGTGTGAAAACATGAGACTTTCATGTGCAAAAGTAACTCATACCAGTTCACTTCCATAGTAACGAACAATGTTTGCATGTGACAGCTGACTAAGCAAATTTATCTCCTGTTGGCAAGGAGCAGCAGTTAGAAATGCATCATCAATCACCAAAAAATCTAAAGGACAACCAGAAAATGCATGTGTAGAAACTATACTATAATACTGTTTGCTGAATCTGATGCCATAAACAAGTTTACCTGGTTCAGCTGCTTGAGACATTCTTTTGATGTTGAATCATCTGAAATAACCGTGACTTCTTTTATTGCGCACATCTGCCCACTCCCGCTGTTTAAGTTGCAAAACAATATTTAGAAGAGAAAGCCATAAATTGCAAGAGGAACAGCATAAATAAAAACAGTGTTGTAGGATCTGTTGCACTCCTATTGCCTTTTGCTCTTTCCCCCCCCTTTGAGCAGATGGAGACAGTAATTGGCACTTTACATAACTTAAAGACATTACATTCCATAAAATGGATACACTAAAACAGAAAAAATCAATACCAAAAAACTATTATTGTCTCCAAGCACCGACTACTAATGAGTAAATCGTGCCAATAAACATCATCAAGTAGTATTTTATTAAGACTTAAAACTTGTTACGATTAGGCTAACTAGTCCCACAAGAATCATTGACATTACCTGTTAAATCCAAGATAAACATGTCCAAAAGTTCCCCTTCCTAGGAGCTTTCCTTTCTTCCATCTTGACAAGGTAGACATCTCTGTCGCTCCAGCAGTTCTTGGGCCAGGCAAGGAAGGAGGGCTAGTGGGAGAACCTGGTGGAAGAGGCAGCGGATGACATTCGTTCTTCCCATCTTCCAGCCTCCCAGTTGAGGAGTCTATGCTTAAAGCACCCAACAGTTGATGGAGAGGTGAAGTAGGCCTGCTTGCTGCTCTCGAGCCTGGAGCAGGACTTCTCGAACCTGGAACAGGACTCCTCGAACCTGGAACAGGACTCCTCGAACCTGGACCAGGACTCCTTGAACCCCCACCGTGTCCTTTATGATCTACAGATAACCTGGGTTGCAGTTGGCAGATGCACTTGAGAAACATACAGAATTACAGATTTGTAAAGCTTAGCCAATTAGATTTTCAAATCAGCAAGCTGATTGTGACATACAACAAACCCCGTCTCTAGATATTGCAAATGGAGCAGAAAATCCATTGCTTAAAACTAACAATTAAAGCAAAAGAACAAAGCTGATACTTTTACAATAAAGTAGACATCTTTAATTCACACATCATTTTAAGATTAAAACCTTAACAAAAACGTTCATCCCTGATCTTATGCCCGAATGAAAACTGAAATGGTTAAGGACAAGTCCAATAAATCATAAGACTGTCCAAACAGGTAAGAAAAATCCAAATCAGTAATATTTGATTGGAAAGAGAAAGCTCCCATCCAAAGCAATCAAACTCTGACAGGAAAACTCGGTAAAGAGAGAGAGCAGGGGATTTAAGGACAAGGTATTTGGAAGTTCAGAAATCAAAAAAGCTGAGAAAACAGAAGAGACAGCAACCTCAGACGACAAACCATACTCTGACACAAAAACATAGAGAAAAGATTTAAAAATACCCCTTTTTCGGAACTCAAACAAAAACCCCTAAAAATAGCTCAAGTCTATTCTTCATATCCAAAAACAACTCCATTTCACAAATCAGAATTTAACCCAGAATTCCAAATCCCACCAAAATATAAAAACCGAACCCATAATTCTATAAAAACACTAACCTGTAACCATCAAACAGACCATTACTACTCTGATTATTATCATGATCTTCACCTCCAGATGACCCGTAAGAGCTAACACTAGAAACAGAAACCGACCCAGATCCAAACCCGACTCCTCCTCCTCCACCACCAAGATCACTCGTGAATGGTTTGGGCAGAGGAAGCCCTCTTTTTTCACCTGCATCCGAATCAAAACCCGAAAACGCGGATAAGCCACCACTGCCAGAAAATTCCCTGTTCGCACGTGGTGAATTCTTCCTCAAAGCCGCCTCATCAAGACTGCTCCTCCTCTTGTTTTCTTTGATTTTAAAGAGTTTTTTATCATTTTTTCCATGTGGGTTCTCTTGATTACTCCCTTCTTTGCTCTTGCTGCTCTTTTTACCCCACCAAGCAGGCATTTTTTTTTTTTTTTTGCTTTGTAAGATTGCAAATATGCAAACTTTATCAACTTCCGAGCCAAAATAGAGAACAAGATATGATTTTCTTTCTTTGTGTGTGTACAGAGGAGACTTCGAAGAAAGAAAAGTAGGACAAAAAGGAGACTTTTTTGGTGTCTTTTTAGAGAGAGAAGGTTAGATTTTTACTTAACTTTCTAGAGAGAGAACTCATCTTAATTGCTCTGTAACAAGGTTTTGCTTATAATTAGTTGAGAGTAGATTAAAAACACGTTTTCATCTCCATTTCTATGTTTGAGTAAGATTGTTTTAACTGAAGCATCCGTTTCTTAATCACATTAATTTGAGATTAATATAATATAATCCTCGTACATTTTCTTTTATTCTTATAAAAAAATGTTCAAAAATATCGATAAATCCAATTTCAATTTTAAAATAATTTTAAAAACGAAATCAATCAAATGAAAATAAATAAATAATTTCTGATCTAGTATTTTATATATATAAAAAAAACATGATAAGTGGGGTTTACTTTATGTTTTGTAATAAATAATATTCTAATTCAAAACAAAAGAGAATTTTACTTTTCACTTTCAAGAATCTAGATCACATGCCAAACTATAGGGAAAAATGATACAAATGTTATTGTTTATATGAGTTTTATATATATATATATATATAAAAGTGGGGTTTCAGAGAGAGAAAGCGAAGAAGGTGAGTGTGGGGTCCAGAGGCTACAGTGAGGAACAGCTAAGGAGAAGGAAGAGGCGGCAGGCGGTGGTTGGATAAAGAGAAGGAGTGATGACGTGGCAATTTTCTTTTAATATTTTTCTTCAACTTTCAGACAGAAGTGAAAGGGGACAGAGAGTGGGGTTTTTACGTGTGGGTAGCAGTTTTTTTATTAATAAAAGGTGTTTATTTATTTATTTATCATATATTGTATGAATATTTAGAGGTTTTTAGCAGAGTCATGAACTTTTTTTAAGTATTTTTTTATTTTCAAAAATATATTAAAATAACTTTTTTATTTTTAAAAAATTTATTTTTAATATCATATGTTAAAACGATCTAAAAATATTAAAAAAAATAAAAATCAAATTATAATAATAAACAAATTACATCACAACCTCAAACATGATTTTATTATAATGATTAATTTAGAAAAAATTCTAGCATATTGAATCGGTTCCTGAATTAAAAAAATTAATTTATTCATTTTTTTAATTTTTTTACACGATTAATGCGTTAATTTGATGTAAATTAAATTTCACTAAATTAATATTTTTTATTTAATTTAAAATTCAATTTAAATTAAGTTTTGAATTATAAATTTTTTAAATTAACTGTAACGCAAGCCGGCTTGATTCAATTTTTTTTCCTTTGCTCTTTTATTTTATTATTATTTCTTTGGAGCGATTTATATTATACTATCTCATATACGTGGATGAATTTAAGGTTTTGTAAACCAATGAGCGAGGATTCTATTACAAGACTCTATTAATAAAATATTCAAGAAAAAAAAATCCTGTTATTATTTAAGGGTTGTTGAACCTAATATTTGGAAAAAAATTAGAATTGAGAAATTATATTATTAAATAATGCAAGTGTGATTGTTATTAAAAAGATATATAGAAAGAGAAAGGAAAGTCTCAAAGCGTGCACGTTGATAATATGTCCCTATGGATTTAGTTTACATGTCGGACGTCACTTAATCACCATTAGATATCATGCATTACCTAAGCTTAACAAAATAATATTAAAAGAGGAGGGGGTAAAGTTATAGGGTTAATTATATATTCTCCAAAACTTATTAATTTATAATTTATTTTTTTTAATTCTGAATTAACTAATCCCTTTTCCTTAGGGACTAAGGCTATATTTTAATTTCTTCAGGAATAACCAAAGCTTACAATTTTTTTTTAATTTTTTTTATTATAAACATCATTATAATTATTTCAGCGATTGGACACGAAGGAGGATGCTAACTTGGATTTCTAACTATTTCAATAATTTTTTATTTTGTTTTACTTCAAATTAATATTTTTTTTAATGTTTTCAGATATTTTGATATGATGATATCAAAAATAATTTTAAAAAAATAAAAAATATTATTTTGATGTATTTTCAAGTTAAAAATATTTTAAAAAATAACTGCAACCACATTTTCAAACAGATTCTTTAATGACGGGATATAAAAGAGGATGCTAACTTGGATTTCACTCGGTAAAATGCACTATATACCTATTTGAAAATTAAATAAAAAAAAAGTATGAAATTTATCCAAAACAATCAAGAAAGTCAGTGTGAAGCCAGTTATTTTTATGCTGTATTCGTCTTGATGGTGCACAATACTTTCAAAAACAATATAACACCATGTGATTAATTTGTGCCAACCCCAGACGGATTTCATTCGTACGTCTTGATGGTGCACCATACATACCTTTTCTCATCACACAGGCTGTTCAATATGCATACACTGAACCCTCTTTTTTTTTTTTTCTTTTTTTCCAGTTCCAATGAGTTCTATGCTTTACTGATAGATTATATGCGAGAAGAGAACATATTTTTAGCTAGCAAAAGTCATGTGCTACAACACATAAAGCATTATTAAAACTATATTAGTACTGTTTTAATTATGTAATGAGTTTACCATTAAAAGTATGTATTCAGAACGAAAAAAATACGATAATCATAGATATTAATTAATTCATGTTTGATAAGTTAGATCCTCATATATATATTATTTATTAAAATATATATATTTCATTTTGGGTCGCAGCACAGTGAATTTTAATTTCAAGCGAGATTCAAGTCCAAGTGGTGTGATTACTCATTTATTTTGTCCTTTTAAATTTACTCAGTTTATTTTGGTCCTTCAATTTTTTACATTTTCTATTTCGATCCTTTAGTTTTAGTTGAATTCCATCTACTACCCTTGATTTTTATGTTTTTTTTTTTCAGTTGAACAATAAAAGTTCATTTTGTTCCCTTGATTTTTTATGGTTTCCATATTTGTCCTTTTAGTTTACTCAAAGTTCATTTTGGTCCCATAAATCTTCACATCTTCTATTTTGGTCCCTTTAGTTTTAGTTGAATTCTATTAACAACCCTTGATTTTTAATTTTTTTATTTTGACCCCTAAAACTTTTTATGTTTTCATATTCCCTATAGCTTTAGTTACAATTCATTTTAGTTCCTTAATATTTAATTTATTTGGTCCCTATAATTTTTCATTATTTATGTTTCAATTATAAAGTTCATTTTCCTTGGTGCCATTGTCAGAGAAATTTTTATCAAATTTTTCTTTAATAATGAACTGATTTATGCCAAGATATTCTTGTACAAGTAAATAGAAAGGCAAAAATATGAGAGGAGAACTTGTTAACCTTAATATTTTTTACAAGTAATTCTGAAAGCGAAAGAAAAGAAGAAGTTTTCATAAACATGGCAAAATAGAGGATATTAAAGGAGTTATCAACTCCCAATGTGAATTGGTAGTCTTTATGCATTGAATTTTCAAATATTGATGTAACTTTTGAGTTAAAATCTGGTTTGATTCATTTACTATCTACTTCTCATAGCATTGCAGGTGAGGACCCCTACAAGACTTGAAGGAATTTCATGTGGTTTGCTCGATCGACCATAAAGCCGCAAGGAGTAACAGATGAACAAATTAAACTGAGAGCTTTCCCATTTTTTTTAGCAAACAAGGCAAATAATTAACTTTATTAGCTTCCATCCGAATCTATTACAATATATGGCATGATCTAAAAATGAAGTTTTTGGAAAATCTCTTTCTGATTACAAGTGCAGGTACCATCAGAAAAAAAAAATCAGTGGAAGTCACCAGAATAACAGTGAGACGTTGTATGAATATTGAGAGCGTTTTGATCAATTTTACGCAAGTTACCCTCATCATCAAAATTCTGACCAATTATTGCTGCTGTATTTTATGAGGGATTGTTACCTATAGACTGTAGCATGATTGACATAGCAAGTGAAGGAGCACGCATAGAAAAGACTCCTGAAGAAGTACAAGATTTAATCTTGAAAATGACAGTGAATCCACAACAATTTGGAGTTCATGTTAATTCATTTAAAATAGTTATTGAGGTAATACATTCTAATATTGAGACACAACTTTCAAAACTAACATCTCTTGTTAGACAAGTTGTTTTAGGACAAGTTAGATATGTCAAAGTCTGCGACATCTGCTCTTTTCTGGACTATCCTACTAATAGATGCCCTCAATTATAAGATGATGACATGCCTTAAGTTAATACCATGAGTGGATTTAATAGCCAACAAAAGAGATATGAACCATTTTCCAATCAATACAACCCCGAGTGGAAAGATCACCCGAACCTAAAATACGAGTAGACCTTAAACCAACAACCCTTTTAACCCCTTTCCATGAAAAATTAGCATTTTCTCCTCAACAATCATCAATTAAAGGCCAACAGTGAAAAATGACTCTAAATATTATATATAGGATGAACCTTATCTTTGCAAAATAAGATCAAATCAAGTTATTAGAAGATGTGTGCCTAAGAATGAAATTCATTACATTCTTACTTATTGTTATAACTATGCATTTGGTGAACATTTTGGATCTAAAAGAACAAATAGAAAAATTTTGGATAGTGGATTTTACTAGGAAATAATATTTAAAGATGCCTATAAATTTTGTAAAAGTTATGAATAATGTTAGAAAGTAGGTGGTCTGTCTGATAGATATGAAATGTCGTAAACACCTATGTTGTATTGTGAATTTTTTTTATGTGTGGGGTGTGGATTTTATAGGACCTCTTTCTAGTTTATTGGGGTTTATTTATATATTGCTTGTTGTTGATTATGTTTTGAAATGGGTAGAAACAAAAGCTACTCTTACTGACGATTCTAATATTGTATTTAAATAACTGATATTGTATTTAAAACATTATTATATTAAATACCATTTGATTTTGTTTTTATTTTTAAATAAGATTATAGCATTTTTTTTTATAATATTAGCAATCATTTTATTAATTACTAGATATGAACATAAAATGCAAAATAATCTTAAATTTTTGTTCATTAATATTCAATAAAAAAATAAATTTTGTATATATTTTTTATTTTTTACTATAATTTCTTAAGAAATATTCTCCAACTAATTATTCTTTTTTCCTTCAATTGCATAATAAATATTAAGATATGATTTTCAATTTTTTTTTTATTAATACTTGCTTTTTAGATCATGATAATGTTTTTATTTTAAAAACAATTTTTTTAATGAAAAAACATTATTTTTATTGAAATAAATAAATGAATTAGTATAGAAACATAATTTAGTTTGAAGAGATATATTTTCTTCTACTTATCTTAGAGTGTGTTTGGTATTGCGGTAGCTGTTGTGGTTGTGGTTTGAAAAAAGTTGTTTTATAAAAAGTACTTTTAGTTGAGGTTGGTTTGAAAAAATAGGTGTTTGGTTAAAACTGTGGTTGAAATT
>Ga0307517_10005368_pt1 | contig 19362 bp, 7 predicted proteins | sample 23_EM_MG_FD_194515 | JGI IMG/M metagenome (GOLD analysis project Ga0307517, IMG submission 194515) | Populus trichocarpa ectomycorrhiza microbial communities from riparian zone in the Pacific Northwest, United States - 23_EM | ecosystem: Host-associated > Plants > Roots > Unclassified | place... | reverse complement strand
CAAGTTTAATGTTATTATTAATATTATAAATCTTACTCTTGGATTAGGCGTTGCAACTAAACCTAAGACTCTTGGGTATAATTTTGCAAAAAAACTTAATATTTTTAGATTTTAACTTTTTATAAAATACAAAGAATAATTGACCCGCAGTATCGCGCGGGGCATGTAGCTAGTGAAAATCTATGCAACATCACTTCTTAAAACTTTTATCCTAATTTACTGATTTGCTGTTATTAATACACAAAAATCGTTTTAAACGAGATTTTAACGGCGTTTTCCGTGTTTTGACTGTTGAATTAAAATTAAATCCAAAAGTTTGTCATTCTCGTGAACGTTTGGTGGTGGGCAACTGGCAATGAGCGAAAGAAGTTTGAAAGCACATGCATTTCGCAGAGTTTTAGACTCGAGAACACGATCTTGGCTGAGCCACGACCAAACTCCGTGCCATGACCGGACACTGAGCATGTCACCGAATTTGATATCGGAAATACCGAATCACTCTTCGATCCCAATGTCACTGAATTCGATAAAGGAAATACCGAATCACTCTTCGATCCCATGTCATGTTATAGCTTTTCAAAGGCATAGAGAAGCTGAGGCGCCCGTGAACAATTTTGTTGGATATGCCTGTACCTAGAAGGAAGATGAGTTGCAATCCAGAGACACGGAGATGGAGCTTTCAAACCAACCGAGTGGACAAATAAAACCGGACGACAACATATTAAAACAATGCATAACATAGCTAAAGATTAGTAATTTTGAGACAAAAAAGAAGCTCTGACCATAACCACTTGATCTTTTCCTTTGATTCTCATTGAGTTGTTATTACATGTAACTTGTAACTATGTACATGGCTGGACTCTAAAAAAAGTACAAGTCATAACAACCTTTATTTTTCTTGCTAGGATTCTCCATCATGCACAGCGATCCCTGCTCATTCCACCCCCAACAATGCATGATCTGGGACACCATAATTATTAATCCATCTCCTGGAAACCCATATCAGTCACGAGGTCCAGTCATGCATTAATTCTTCAAGCACTTGTTTTTCTACCACCCCAAAAACCTTGGCTGGGCTTCAGAAGCTGCTTTAGCAGTGCCATTTTGGGAACATTCCAATGCTCCACATGCCTGAAAATATTTCGAAAGCTAAACCAATTGGAACAGTGCATTACAAAGTTATGGAGTACCATGTTTCGTTTCTGTTACCAGTTACCTGCATACTCTTCCAGATTGTTCGTCAAAGTAGTATTCTGTGTATCCAGTAGCTGCAACATATTACATAGAGAACTAATTAATTAACCTCCAATGAGGTAATCAGCATGTAGATATATACAATCTTGGCACGTAGAGCACGAAACATACCAGAAAGAATGGGCTTCCAAGGAAATGACATGACACAACTGAACCGCCAGTGTCCAATTCCCTTGTCCTGTATCAAAGTCAACTAGAATAAGAGTTCTGAAAGAATCCCTATTAAAATAAGATAAAATCATAGAAACACCCATGACATTAGTTGATCTTGAGCAGGCAGTTTCCATTAATCATAAAACCCAGACTGGCACGTGTTATAGAAAGAAATCAGAGCAACTGGATCATATTTGAATGTAGATTCCATGAGATGATTACCTCAAAGTCTTCCCACTTCGTAAGTTTCATATTTGACTTCTCTATAAGCAATCCAAAATTTGTACAGTTCCGTTTGAAACGTTGAAGTCCTTTAAAGGAACCAGCTGGATCGGCAAATTCACAATTCTCTTCATATGCCTCAAGCGTAAGGCTCCCTGATCATTAAAAAGATGGACCATGAAGTTCAACTATCACAAATGGACCGAGCAATATGTCTCATTATCAAGGACTAGACATATGTAGACGGATTAAGCTTAAACACAACACACGTGGAGAATAACTTCGCAAAACTCGTTTATTTGGTCAGTGTGTCCATGACCATGGCAAGATTCTTCTCTCTTCTCTTTGTTCTCTCTCTTTCTCTAAAGCTTGAGCCTCAGTTTTGGTGCTAGAAACCAAGAAGGGAAAGAGCAGGGTGACTTATTGAACATATTCGATGACATTTCAGGACATGGACGGTTACCATTTTCTTTCATACATGCAAATGTTTCAAGTGGTTATGTTTGGGGCTATAACTAGAATTTGAAGTTTGACTGAGCTGACTTTGATCCTACAACAGGGATTCCTAAGCTATTTGTATATACCAGTTAGTCTGAATGTAGCTACAACAGATTTTGAAACCAACAAATCCTCCGTGTAAATCACATGGTAAGCATAGATCCGTTTTCGTTATCTCGAGATGGATGTCGAAGCTTTCTCGTCAGGGAACAACTTGAATAAAAACTAAGCCAAAGGATAGAGAGAGAGAGAGATAGATTGAAAAGTAAATTTCAAGAAACCTGTGACAAAATACGATTTTTGGAAGTCCTCTTTGATGGTCTCCACTACAACAGCACGATCAATGACACCCGAAACATCTTTGCCAAGTTTGATATCCTTTTCAGAAGCTTCAGTGCTACTATGGGAAGGTGAACGGAAAAATGAAGCGGCAATTCCTAGAAGCTCGGAGCTATACCAAGCTACCTTGAGCAGTGCATTTTCTGGTTCGGATTCTTGTTTAGAGGACGAAGAATTGCTTGTTGGGCGTTCTCCGTTGCATCGAATTCTGTTGAGTTTGCCATTGTAATTTGGTGAAAAAATGATGCTGTGGTGGTGGTGGGATTTTAGACGGGGAGTGATGGAAGCAAAGGAGAGGGAGGTTGTCATTTAGAGAGAGACGGGAGGGATACTCGAGAGAAATTGAACTTCCACGGTTCCTTTGAAATATCTAAAGCCTTCGACAAATGGTGGCCACGGGAAAACAGATGAGTGCTTGAAATTTTGTTTGACGACAAACTGTTAAAACGTAAAAGCTATCCGTTTATCTCAGCCAAGCCACTTTAATTCGATTGCACGAGATCATTGACCGGTATTGCGTTACGAATTTGATTATTATTTTAATGTAAAAATATATTCATGTTTTTTAATAAAAAAATTATAATTATAAACAAATCATTATAAACACTAATTCAAAATAGTCAACATAAGTTAATTTGCTAAAATCACGATTCATATTATAAGATCAATATAACTCGATATAAAACAAACTAAAAGATAAAATCGAAAAAAATCAATTAAAAAAAACAACCAAAGTAAATACAAGTTAATCTATTAAACCCGTGATTTTGATCATAAGATGAGAGTAACTTTATAAAAAAAATTTGAAAAAAACTACCAAACTTCATTTTCAACATATTCAATGTTGATACTTGAAATCAAGAAAACAAAAAATAAAATCCATGAAACCAGGATAGCTACACAAAAATAAAATTAAAAAATAAATACGAAGCCCAATACCCAAATAACATATTATCGAAGTAAATTTTTTTAAAAAAGATTGAGTTGTTGAAAAGATAAAATTAAAAAAAAATCAATAAAAAAATAAATTAAATCAATTTATTAAAATTACAACTTTGATCATAAGATCAAGATAACACTATATAAAAGCAAATTAAAAATAATAATTATGAAGCCCGATTAAAAAAATACTAAATTAAAAAAGAACCCAAAAAATAAATAGAAAAATGATATTTTAAAAAAAATGTAAAGAAAAAAAAATAAAAAAACTAAAAAAACATTAAAAAATAAAGATAAAAAATAATAAAAAATTGGCATGATAAAAATATAAAGTATAAAAAAATATAAAGAAGACTTATTTTCTAAAAAATAAAATTATAAATTTGGCACCGTTGCAGTAAAAATTTGAAAATTTTTTCAATTGTGCTATTTCCATGGTAAAATACCATTTCTTTTTAGTATATTAATAAAACAATAACAACGACAATAACTACAAAAAGGAAATTCTAAAACCGATGTTCATAAAACCTGAAATCTTTTAATACCGGTCTAAAAAAACAAAGTTCCATTGCAGCCTCTCATGAACTCAGTGGCTTATCCGGACTCATATCTCGATAACAAGTGAAAACAAAGCCTCCAACTGTCAAAAACCTCAAACTGATGGTTCGCGCGACTAAAAATGCCGCAAGAAATTATCCCACACCACCAAAATGTCACCGGCTCTATTCATGTTAAGTACTTCATCACTGCTGGGGCAAACTCATGGGCGGCTCCTATCTACGGTGTCCCCTGCTGCTATTTTTCCATCCGAAGAATGTGAATAAGATGCATCAGCTTGAAGAAATCGAATGCACAAGCTCATGTTACTAATTGAACTGTTCTTGTGGATTCATGTCAGCATATCATCTGAATGGCAGAAGGCAAAATACAAAACTTTCTGGGAAGAAACCCTAAATGTTCCCCATCAGACTGAACATAAATGCTTCCACTGCCAGAAATGTCCTCCACTTCAATAGAAAATACACTGCAAGATTTGAGAAGAGTATAAATAGTAATTAAACACTTCCTACTGATTTGAAACTCATCTGCACTATGATCAAACTGAACTGAACAGAACTGGCTAAACTACAAGAAGTCAGAGTCCTGCTGCTATTTACCCCAGCCCAAAAGACACAGGATAGAACCACTTTTATTAAAAATTGCAGAAAAAATATGATTAACCCAATGAAGAATTAATATCAGATTGCATGATGAACCTTTTCCTCGGCTGTATTAGTTGAATACTAGATAGTTTGAATAGAATGGCTCCACCAAAAATGGCAAAACACCAACATTGAATAATCATGACAAAACAGTTTCATTTACAGGAGGGACCTACCTTCTTGAAGATACATTCTTCACTGATAAATGTGTCCCATTGTACAGTCTATGTAGCTTCAGAATGAAGTCATACCACTTAAAGTCCTGCAGAATCACAACCTGCAAAATAGAATACAACCAAAATTAAAAGATAATGCAAAATGCTTGATTTATGTTATGCTACAGAAGTACTTTCAGTGAATTAATAACTGTACTCCACCTCAAAGTTTCCACTGGAAGGGTCAGCATTTGGAGTAATTTTCATGCCACCGCCAAAGTACTTGGCATTTCCAATACAAAGAGCTGTCACTAGAGAACATGTTTCCCACTCACCTTCATTGACCTATATACACAAGATTCTGTGGAGTTAGGACAAAAGGACAATTCGCACTCTTAAAGGAAAGTGCACATCATAAGAAGCATATGATTTCACAATGGCATGGATATAAGAAAAGTGCACAGCACAAGACATTTTTCTGAATTCTTTTCGACTAGACTCACCTTGATTCTAAGGTCTTGGTTTTTATGCCCCATAAAAGCTTGCAGAGCACCTATAACATAGCATAGGTTTCCGAATCTCTTGTATCGTGATGCAAAGTAACCAGCCTTGGCACTCCTGTAAATCACAGAGCAACTTTTTTAATACTGGCACATGCATTTACTGAGAGAACTGCAAAACTTCCAAGTTAAACTTACAGATGAATATCAGCAACATTTATGAAGTAATGAGATTCTTCTTCACTTTCTCCAGTAATTACACCAACATCCACTGGTGATCTCAGCCCTGCAGAACAGCTCCAGCAGGGTTTTTATACACAGAAGAAAAACATAAATAGAATAATGACTAGATCATAAAAATTCTCTGCGAGTGAAACCTCTTCTGCTGGTTGACCAAAACAAACTCGATGCATTGAGAAAATAAAAGATTAAGTACCTTTAGCAATTCGATCAATGGCTTCACGAGGATCATTTTTCCTAACAAAAGCAAGTGATGATAAACACATCTGTCATGATCAGGAGCAAATATTATCTCATAAATAACTCATACCAGATTAATCCAGATTGCAGTAGAACCAACTAACCAGCCCAATGTTCTGGCAAAGTCAGACCCAGTCCCTAAGGGTATGAGCTGTAGAAAGATAAAAACATAATTATATCTAACCTTGAGAAATCCACGCCATGGAATTGGAACTTAGCTTTGCAGTGATGCTAAAAGTAAACATGAAATCAAACATTACCACATAACAGGAAATGAACAAATACAAGAACAGAATGGCAACACTTACACCTAGAGCAGTTGAACGTGTAGCCTCTCTACTGTGATTGGCGACCGGTTTCCCAGCCCAAAAGAATCCATTAACAACCTGCTTATTTGAAGCCACGGTTGATGAGAGACAACCATTGACCAACAAAAATGGCATATTTGATTATTATCATATATGCTTTGTATAGACAATTTTAATACCTAAATTAGAGAGCAAAAAATATAAGTTGATTTTCAGTATTTGTTAATCTAATCAGATGAAAAGCCAGGTCTGACCTCGTGAAGAGTACCATCACCTCCAACAGCAACCACAGCATCAGCACCCTCCCTTATTGCCTGCAACCAATTAGATTTGATATAATTCAATCTCTCTTATTTAGTGAAAACCCTAAACCAGTTCAGTCTCAATTTATACCTCCCTTGTAATGTCAATTGCATGATATGGACCTGAAGTCAGAGATTCACGTATCTGCCGATAATTTAAATAAAAAAAAACACAAAACAAAATCAGCACTATTTAATTCGAAAGTGGAATTGGCATTAAAATCAACGAAAATGGGCTCTCACGTTACAATTTTTATCGAGGCGTGACCGGAGATAAGGAAGCAGTTTCTTCCAATCCTTGCCTGTCCTCCCATTAGCCCCTGCTCCGAATAATAGGTGTTGTTTTTTTATCTGAATTTTCTCAAGAAACAAACAGGAAATGCAAGAGAGAAAGAGAGAAAAACCTCGGGGATTAACGATGAAAACGAGGTCGCGGCGGGGAGAAGAGGAGGAGGCATCGTGGAAGATCGAACGGTCAGGAGAGAGATCAGAAGCCATGGGTTTGGGAAGCTCTGCTTTGAGAGCAGGAAACGGTTTTAATTTTGAATTAACGGGAAACGAAGATGCGGCCACAGCCACTATTCCTCCTCCCAAGGAAACCTGATAGCAACACGCCATCCTTTCTTCATCTACTGCTTTTAACTTATAACGCCACTTTATATTAATCTCCTCCCAGCTTTAATTAACCAAGGGTTAATAATTAAAGCAAAGCAAGCACGGCACGGCACAGTGCCACAGCACCCTTATTGATTATAGTTTTTGAGAGCTGCTGCTTATGCAAATGGCGACAGAAAGAGTGGCTTATTAGTTATTGGTGACGCGGAGAGATAGAGAGAGAGGGAGGAGTCGTTATTAACAATGAACAGTTGATGTCAATTAAGTTTCACAGCACTGTTAAGATTTGTGGATGCACCTGTTTGGCAACCCCGTATTACCGTGCTTCTGAAGAAATTCAATTTTTATTTTATTTTAAATTATTTTTATATATATTTTTGAAAGTTTTATATATTAATATTAAAAATAAATTTTAAAAATATAAAAAAAATATTATTTTAATATATTTTTAAACATAAAAAATATTTTAAAAAACAATAACTATCATATTATTAAACAAATTATTATTATTATTATTTTTTTTTGTGAAAACTAACCTAAAAATTAACAAAACTTAAGGTCGGAACTCGGAAGGGAAGTTAATGTGTTCTGATATATTTATTATTATAAATAATTAATGCATTAATATTAAAAAATATTTTTTAAAAAAATATATATTTTTAATATTTTTAAATAAAAAATATTTTAAAAAATAATCATATTACCGAAATATCAAACAAACAGGCTGTGACAGCGTACCTGATTTTCTAGTTGTATGAACTGATTACTCACCAGTATTGGCAAGTGACAACTCCTTTTTTTTTTTTTTCCCCGTCTCCTCTTCAGATTGTAGTTTACTTGGCGAAAAAATAAAGTTTGAAGCCTCTAATCATACTGCTCGGCCGGTTCAACATGATAAAGTAGTGATCCTGTCACACTCGTGAAAAGGAGATTTCCATGAACGTAGCCCTGTGCAGTGATCCTGTCATTCACGCTACCACAACAAAAAAAAAACACTACTTAATTATTTTCCACGCGCCACTTAAAATTAAAAATGAGTAAGAAAATCAATAAACTAATTAAATTGAAAAAAATAAAAAATAAAAACAATTAAATCAATTAAAATATTTAAAAAAATATTTGGTTCAGTTCGATTTTGATTTCATAAACCTGAAACCAAAAAAATTTAGCTGAACCGAACCAGTTTAATAAAAAATAAACCAAACTGAACTGAAAAAACCAAATTAAAACGAAACTCATCAGAAAGTAAAAAAAAGCCCAAAAACAATATAGTTTTTTATTTTTAATATAAAATAACCAAATCAAACTGAACCGAACAGAATCAAAATCGGTCGGTTGAGTTTTGGTTTTTGATATAAAATAATCGAATTGAACCAAACTGAAACCGGTCGGTTGGAACCGGTTTCGGTTTTATTCTTTGTATTTTATAAAATTTCGGTTTGGTTGTTTTTATAAGTAAAAACCGGACTGAAATGAAAATGATGACCCCTAACTTAAATGGAAACAACAATAAAGTTGAAAAAATGGGCAAAACTGTTTTCGCCCCTATAAGTTTGGAGATGTTTTATTTCGATCCCTGTGGTTTAAATGTTTTCAAAATTTCAAATTGTTTTGATATATTAGCTATTTACACCATACGTGAAACAATATCCAGTAAATATGATTAAAAACTTAAGATTTTGAAAGAAATAGTTTAAAAATGGGACCCATGATTATTTTTATTTTCCATTTAGCTTTATTATTTTTATAATTATGCATTTAACACCCAATAACTAAGAAATTCCTATTTGAATTCAAAACACTCAATATAAGGTTGTAGGGTCTCCAGCTCAAGAATTCAAAATTAAGTTGCAACAAAAAGTTGGTAATTGAAATTTATCTTTTTTTTTATTATTATTAACATGGATGTTCTGATTGGTTTATATGTATTTCGACTAATTTTATGGGTCCTGAAATTAATGATCATGTAAGCCTTCAATAATCCTAAAAAAACTCGAATTCGTGACCATTGAAAAACAATAATTGAAGTGTATTTTCATTCTAAAATAAGATGTGCAGTAACAATTTATATAAAATATTTGAAACTTCATTTACAATAACTATCAAATCTTTAAAAAAAAATTATCAAGAAATTATTGATTTCTTAATTTTTCTATAAATTTTACAAATCCATATTGATTTTGTATGATTGCTGTCTTTTGAGTGGAAAATCAATTTATAATAGTAAAATAACCATAAATTCATAAATAAATACAAAATAAAAAATATATTTTATTATTGAGATTCATATATCATGATATAAAAATATTTAAATTTTATCCATACATATACATGTATGTGCGCCTACATTATAGTTGAAACAAGATGATTTTTATAGTATTAAATTATAATTGAAAACTATATATATAATGGAAAAATTATTCCTAATTATTATTTTAATGTGTGATTTATTATTAAGATTTAATCTCTAAACAATATTTTTTATATAATTTTATCAGCTAAGCGTGCTTTTAACCAAACAATATGAAAGCATTTTTAATTAGAAAACATATGCTAACCAGTTTTTTTTTTTTCTGGACATGATCATAGACCCATAATCTACTTATCAACCAAACACATATTAAATGCATGTGTTAAATTGAAAATTTATAAAAACATATTTTTATATTATAAAATGTGAGCTATAGGATTCGAAATAGATTACAAGGGAAATCCAGCATATCTGAATATTCTTACAAAGAATTTCCACTTCCAACAATTACCTGAGTTTTTTTTTTTAAATTTATTTACACAATCAAACAATCCATCCAAACGGACTCAAGCTTGAGCGTTTGACTATGTGTTTGTGATAACTTTTTTATTTAACCGTGATTTCATCTTATTTTGTTACAAAACAAAACACAATTTTCATATATGGACCCTACTAATAAATGAGTTTTGAACTCAGTTTTTGAGAATCTATTTCTACATGCTTTTGCTACGTTTCTCCTCTGTTTTTCATTAAGCTGTGTTTTGTTATTGTTAATTTGCTACCCAAACCAAAATAACAAAAAATTAATACTAGGTAGTTTTTGTATAAGTTAAAAAGTTGCCAAGATCAAAGTTTTTATATCTGTAAATTTTATATATATATATTAATTCTCACCAATTATTTATATAATTTGATCTTCATCTTGATTTTGTTCTTAATAATTTTTTTAATTGATGTGGTTTTATATTCACAATTCCATTAAAACTAGAGGTCTTCGTATATGGATTATATTTGTGATGGCATTGCAGTAAGTTTAATGGAATAATAAAATGAACATTAATGTAATTGAAAAATAAAAAATTAATGCATGTACTTTTAGATCATTTTATTACCAACATCAATTTCAACCATTATTTTAACCAAACATTCTGGACATGTTTTTTGTTAAACAATAACTTTAACCACAATTTTAACCAAACACATATTTTAATCAAAACAACCACAACTAAAAGTGATTTTTCTAAACTTACTTTTTTCATACCACAATCACAAAAGCTGCCGCAATATCAAACACACTTAATTATTATCCCAACAAATTTTTTTCTTAAAATACTAAAAAATCACAATAAATTAATCAAAATAAATTTAAGAAATTTTTTCACTAACAGATCAGGTCCAATATAAATTACACCCCTGTTATTTTTTAAAAAATATAAATGAAAAAATAATAATTCAAATAACCTCAATTTTTTAGTATCGCACGATTTTTACAAAAGAATTTCAAAGTGATTAGTGAAGTTAAATCTATCAGGGTATAGATCACATATAAGTTAGTGTTTGCGGGGGTGAGAAAAAAACTGAACAACCAATTAAATTAAGAAAATCAAAAGAATCAAATGAAATAATTTAAAAACCCCAAAAAAAATCAATTTGGTTCAGTTTTTATTTTAAAATTTTAAAATTGATTAAAAAAGAACGAACAAAACTAGTTTAACTAATATTTATGTTCACCTTCTCCGTGCATCAACAGATACAATCCCATCACTTAGTCCCTGCAAATAAAGCTAAGATAACAACGACAGCCACCCATACCAGCAAATCCTCTAACAGAACCACCATACCAGTCTTTTGGCCAGACAACAACGCCTTCAACCTTGGCAACTAGACATCCATGCCAACACGCTATCTCCCTCAACTAGCTATGGTAGTTTTGACTTCTATAACAGTAACAACAAAATAGTAAACGGGCAATCAGCATAACAAATCAGATTTTGAAAAAGGTACGAATAAGAAAGAGTTTTAAAGGTCTTCTTTGTTATTTTACTTTTTTGTCAATTACTTAGTAATTTTTTATTTTATTTTAGTTGCACTTTTTTTTTTATTTTTTTAAAAGGAAAAAAAAATGTAAAAAAATCACAAAAAAAAGAAAGTTGATCGTTATCTTTTGAAAACATATACCTGATGATTCTTTTGAAAAACTTGTCCTCTTGTCTTTACTTTTTACATAAAAAAACATATTAATATTACTTTGAATATACATGTTGTTGTTTTTATTAGAGATAATGGGATTTGAATCCCAATTCATGTGTTAAACTATGAAAATCAAACTATATTTATATTACCAAAAAGATATTATAACAACTTGATCATAATATTTGGAAGAAGCCATCTTGAACTATATTCGACGGGGTTGAGTTCTTCCAACTCGAGAGAAATTATAGGGACATTGGACCTATAACATGATTTACATATGGGTATGATCATCGATGATGAAGAATAGTCCGATCTGTTGTTTTTTGGTTAAGAGATTAGGCTCATCAAAGCCTAAATTATTGTATTTTATTTATCTTTATTATTGGACTTCAATTTATATTATTTTATTATATTTTTATTAGTTAATAGATTTTAAATCCAAATTTAATTCTGATTAAGATTTTATTATTTATATATAATTTTCTTGACATTAAGATCAGTTGACAATTAATTAATTAGAAACTTACATCCTTTTGCCTCCCAGCCCCTAATTTTTCTCTTTTTTTCAACTACATTCTTTCTCTTCTTCAACACTTTTCTTCTAATTTTTGGTCTTTTAAATTCTCCCCTCTTGTTCTCTTAAATAGCTCTTTTTTTATTCCACGCCAGGGCGTAGATCATTTTCTTGTTTCTTGGAATCAGCAAAGAAAATCTATTTAACATGAGTTGTATCTGTAGGTCATTCAGATTAGTTTTCTTGCCAGTGAAATCTCTGGTTTAAGGTTATAAAATGAATCTTGGAATCGTTTTACCCCTAACATTCTCCTCTCTGCGCGCTAGCTTCGTTACCAATACAATAATTTGGGATAGGATAGAATTTTAAAACCATAAATGCATTTAGATTATCTAAATGGAGGCTCAAGTATGAGAGTGATGTTTGAAATTTCTAATGCTTCTTGATGAAAATATGATTTTGGCTATAAAATCCTATAAAAATCAGATTTAACACAACTCAAAAGCCCTAATAAATTGGTCAAACAAAAAAAAAACCGAAAAACCCTCCCAAAAAATCACAGATCTTTTATATGGAAAATTGAATTCAACCGAACCGAAATTGATATGTTTAAACTGATTTTTTCTTCGGCTTGATAATACACACATTTGGTTTGGTTGAATTTTTTTTATTTGTAAAAATATAGAACTAAATTGAACCGAAAATATTGAACGCTTATGATAATTCAACAAACACCTGCGTTATATAGTATAGTTTTATTTTATTAAATATTAAATATTTCCTTAATCGCTGACGTATCTTGTAAAATGCGAATAACCTCGTTTCTGCGACTCGCTGCCACCTGCCACACCCAATTTCTCTCTCTAAGAAAAATAGAAGAAAAGAAATAGTACCAGTCGCTCCGCTCAAATGGAAAATATCGGAGCTTGAAACCCTAATTTTCACAATCTCTCTCGCGCGCTCTCCCTCCCTCTCTGCTTCTCCTTGGATCCAGGTAGCTCCTTTCTTAACAAAAACCCTAGTCTCTGGAGGTTAGCACAAATGAAACCTCAGGATTTAGAATTTGTCTAATTCGATCTAATATCCAACTTCTTTATCTTAAGAATTTTTTTACAATCAAGCGCTGTTTAGATATCTTAGGGTTCGGTATTTTAAACTCCGGTTTTAAAAACAAAGAAAGAATGAACGATTAGTGATATTTTGCAGATATGTGAAATTCAAGCTTCATTGTTGGGCTAAGTAAGATTTTGTCCATATTTCTTAATGAATTTTATCGTGGATGGATCTGGATCAGTTAATGGTTTCAGCTTGGTGTTAGCTTATATTTGACCATTTCTTGGTTGGTACTGACTTGGGTGTGTTGAATCTGATTGGACATGCGCCGGATTAGTGATCACTGACGAATTCCTGGCAGTGAATTAGCAATTTTTTGTTAGTGAACTTGTCTGGGTTATATCGAGGAATAGTTTTGAACATATATAGTTATTGAAAACGGAGAGATGGTGATTGGAAATATGAGCATGGTTTAGCTGATGCGGGATTTTGTAAATTTGAGCTTACTTGTAGTAATTAGTGGATAGAGAACAGGAGTGATAAAATTGTGTTTGGTTGTCGATGTACCTAAGCTTTAGCAGAATGAGTTTACCAAGTGAAGATCAACTTGGATCGAATCAGTACTTGGAAACAAGCAACGAACCACAAAAGTAATGACATTTCTTTCCCATGTACTCGATTTTCATGGTTGATTTGAATTTTTTTTTTTGGTATTGCTCATTTTGTTTCTGGTGGGATTTTAATAAGTGATATTGGCTGTTTGAATGATACAGGAAGCTAAAAATTTCATATACAAGAAAATTTCTACTATCCCTGAGTGAATTGGATGTTTGCAAAAAATTACCAAGCGGGTTTGATGAACCATCTCTAAGGTATCACAGGTTATGTGGTTATTTCTTGTTTGCAGAACCTTTATCTCTTACAAATTTGAATGAAATGGTGTCTGTTGTAGTCGATACTGCTACTGCTTTCTTCATGTGTTGCTGTGAAACTAATTCCCATTTTCTTCCGTGCTAGTGAATTTGAGGACACTTCACAGGACCGATATAGAATTCCTGTCAGTTCATCATCACAAAGTTCTAGATGTAATGATAATAGTTCATCCCCACCCACTAGAGGGGACTCAAGTAATTTTTTTCGAGGTATTCATGGAAGGTGGGATAGTCGTTCCTCTGGAAGGAGTGATCGAGACAGTGACTCTCAATCTGATTGGGATTCAGGTAAGAATTGATGTAAATTTGCTGTCCTGGTGATTGTTCCATCATGTGGCCCAGCTTGCATTTTTGGGTCCTGGTAATAATTAAACAGTTATGTTAAAAATGTCAGTACCAATGCTATGGTTATTTTTACTTCTGTTATGAGAAGCTAAATGGAAAAGCTGCTACATGGTGAACATCCAGTTACTCTACTAAGAGTGGGAAAGAATTCCCTTTCCTTGTTAGCTGGATGGACTAGGATTTATAAAATTAGTGCTCTACTATCATCATGTGTTACATCTGAAAGTAATACCTTGAGCATTTTGTAATTTAAGCCATTTATTAGTACCGAGCTGTTGATCAATTACTTCATATTTGGCAAGATTGAGTTTGTTAGGTGGCATACCATTTCAAAATATGATATCGTTCAAATGGCTCTTCCAACAACCACTAGTGCAGTGCTTGAGCTTTCATTGTTATTGAGAAACCCTTCCTCCTGCATGTTCGAGAGAAATCTCAGGCTCATGTCTGTGGATGTAGCCCAAATGTGGAATTGTTCACTGCTGACAGCCAAGAGAATCAAACTCGTGTTTTGTGTAGACCCACATAACTTGAGTACCCTCTAATTGTCATTTAAAATTCTAGTTAGTTTTTCGTTAGTAAGTAACTATTATACCACACAGATAATCCTCCTTTCCTCTCTGTTTATTAAGAAACGAGAAGATGATTAAACCAACCTGTTAGGAACAGAATAGTATAACTCACAGGGAATGACCTCCTGTGTTTTCCCAGCATAAGACTGTGAATCACAGGCTTTGAAAAGTGATTAGAGATTTTGGAATAAATTGATGCGTTTTCCCTGCAAAAAAACTTGTGATTTGTTCCAAAGGAACAATCTACTGAGATGATCTTTAATGCTGGGAAAATGTAAAACTTCTCTGGCCTCTGCTTTGTATATTTGCATGAGTTTGTTCAAACCTTAAGGCTGGCAATTATTTTGATGCAAGTTGGCTTATTGTATCATGGCTTAACCTGCTTATGGAATTTGAAGAACTTAGTTGCTTACAGTTAATTTTTAGCACACACCATGCAGGGAATGTGGGTTCATAAATATCTCTACTCTTTTGGGATTTTCAGGGAATGTGATTTTTTTTGGAACTCTAGGAAATTAGTAGTAGTTAGCAGAATGATAAATACCAATTCCAAGCTATTCCAAATTCTCCTATCATGGATGATGTGGCTATGAAATGCTGACAGACTTAAGTTTGAGAAGTTTAGGGCTGATTTGAATTTGGTTCGAACTTCCTTCGAAGCTTGGCAGCAGGAAATAGGATGTAGTTTGTAGTTCATGTGTAGTATGTACTCTGTCGTCATTAGACAGGTGAATGAGATTTCCCCCCTCATTTAACTCAGCGTTTTCTTTTTTCTTTTTCCCTCATGCCCTACTTCTGGAACAAAAAGAGCAGACCACAAACTGCATCACCAATGACTTTGATTCTGTTGGCTTCTCATATTATACATGCATCTTGTATGCTCTCGGGAGAAACATAAATATTCTCAATGTGTCTATTACTGCAGTTATTTACTAAATTTCTGTGGCTATTTTTTAATATATGCTGTCTGTGAGATTTCAATGGACTGTTGGTCTGTAATGCAAATATTTAAATTACAAATCCAGCCACAGTTATTGACTGGATGAAGGATGTGTATATGTCTAGATTCTGGAAGGCGTTACATTAACCAATCTCGGCGACCTTGGCAAGTACCTGAGCATGATGGACTTCTTGGAAGTGGTTCTTTTCCTAGACCATCTGCATATGCTGCAGGGCCATCAGCTCCTAAGTCTCGATCTAACGATCAATTCCAGATCAATAGGAATAATGAGCCATATCAACCGCCTCGCCCTTATAAGGTGAAACCTGTTCTTTTTTGTTTTGTTTGTATTATACTGTCAGCCATTTAATGTCTAACTGGGTCTGGGTTTGGTGGTGTGTATGGCTTTTAATAAGTACTTTAGTCTTTTTCTAGCAATTCTCCTCTTGAAGTTTGTATAACTCTTCTGTGTAACATTTCAGGCAGGGCCTCATTTGCGTAGGGAGACTAATGATTCACTTAATGATGAAACATTTGGTTCATCTGAATCCACAAGCGAGGACAGAGCAGAGGAGGAAAGAAAGAGAAGAGGTAACGTCTCTGTTTCTATAGGATTCATATGGAACTATGGAAGAGCAAGCAATTCTACTTTGCTTCTAGTCCAGTGATAGGTTTCCTTAAATGAATGCAAGTTTAACATATCATGTCCTTTCAGCTTCTTTTGAATCAATGAGGAAAGAACAACATAAAGCTTTCCAAGAAAACCAGAAACCTGAAAAGTCTAAAGATAAGTTTGATTTTATCGAGTTACTGGAGGATTCAAAAGATGATAAAAGACTTCTGAATAGAACCAATGAATTGGACAAGACTGTGATACAACCTATGCCAACTAATGAGCTTGATAAGCCTCTCCATCCCTCACAAGCTCCTGTACCTAGACCTCTTGTGCCTCCAGGATTTTCAAGCATGATAGCAGAGAAGAGTACGGGAACAAAATCTTTAACCAATCCTCTTCCTTCAGAGGTGATTCTCTTATATTTTTCATCAAATATATGTGCATTGAAAACTTGGCTGGTCAGGATGCTCTTCATTTATATCTTTTTCTCAATATTATTTTTGACAAGTAGTCCTCAGGCTCTTCCCAGTACATGGGGAGTAAGTTTTACAATGTTCTCTTAACAGAGTAACATTTTACATTCATGCCTCTTAAGCAGTGCTTGGGAGATTATCTAACATACCACAATCATGCAAGTGCCTATCATATGGAACTTGCATTTTTAATCTGTGTGTAATAGTCTTGTTGTCACACCATCTTCCTCTTATCAAATTAAGCACAAGGCTTTGGCATTGCTAGTATATTGTTATGCTGCCTGTCAGAATTGTTAGGAAGTCTCCTGGCTGTGGTTGAAAACCTTTGCATCACCAATGGCTGCTTGATTTACTTCTCTTTCCCTTTTTAGCTTTTTGATTGTTATATGATATATTGCCATTTACTTGTTCTTTACTCCACGATTCTGGTCTAGATCTTATTTATATAGTTACTTTGCAAAATAGTATCTGGTACTGATTAGTATCTCCACAGATATCACTTGCAGGGAGATATTGAATTTTCAGCTGAGGCATCCTTAGGTGAATTTATTTTTAGATCCTTGCCTTTTCCTGTGATTTCACAGGCTCCCAAACCATTTAGTATCTAGGCCAATACTTGCTTTACACATGCATACACATGTTTCCAGAAACATTAATGAGAATGATGATTTCTTAGAACATCATTATTCGTTAAAGAGTAAGATTAGTGGCAGTGAAATGTGATCATATGTTGGTGATGGTATTATGTTGGCCTGTTGGTGTCTAATTGTTTGTCAGTAAATCATTACGTTTTATTAACTGTCCTTTTGTTGATTACTATAGGCTGGCAATGAACTTGAGCTAAGCCTTTTGCAAGCTAAAGGTACTTGTGTTTTAGACTGGACTTCAGATAATCAAGATGGAAAACAATCTTCAGAGGGAATGCATTTGAATTTGCAACAGCCTAGAAGCCCAATTGCTCGTGTTTCCATTAATAACAAGAGCGAAAAGATTCTGAATATAGCATCAGTTTTGGATGTTTCAAGTAAAAAAATTGGCTCCAAGACTTCAAATCTTTCAGAAGTCTTTATAGCTTCTGAGAATTGTGAAGTAATAGATCTTGATGCCGGGGATGTCACAGGGGATAAAAATGTGGGTGACTCTGGTTCATCCCATTCAACCTCAATTCTAGACAAGCTTTTTGGCAGTGCTTTGACACTAAATGGTACTGCTTCTACTGGTCCCTCCAGTTTCATTGAGGTAATCCCTTCTCTCTCTCTTTTTTTTTTTATGGTATGTATCTTCAGGCCCTCAGTAGACTCACTCACTCTCTCTCTCAATGCTTATATTCATAATCACTTTATTTTTGTTTGCTTTATTCCTTTGGTGGTGCTAACTTTAAGGGCTGTAATGGAATTATGATTTGTTCAATTTCAGAATCCGCAGCCACCTTAAAAAATATTTGTTGTACATGTCAATGCAAGCTCGTGTCAGTTATAATTGTTCCCTTGTTCAACCATAGATTACTGAACATTAATCTTCCCAGGTTTCTAGGGTTTATGTTCACTGGAGTTTTGGATAAATTTTGTAAAGGTTTATCTAGAATACATCATATTTTACGTGGTTCACCTAGCTTATAGTAGTAACATGAAAGGTTATGATGAAGTTGCAATGAAGATCATGTTATACACAAGTCTCACGAAAATTTTGCTGTGTGGAAGTAAATTTCAGCCTTGCCATAATAAGATCAACCCTGAAATTTTGCTGGCAACAATGAAATTCTTCATTTTTATCCCCATAAGGTACAGAAGTTGAATAAAGATTGTGGTGGAAACATGAAAAGATGCAATGAAATTACAATGAAGACTGTGTCAGACAAGTCTCATGGAAAGTTTGCTGTGTGGAAGTAAAATATCCAGTGTCACTAAAATAAGAACTGTTTAATTTTGCTCTGTAATAATATTTTTCACTTTTATCCCAATAAAAAAGGTACAGAAGTTGAATGCTATCAACTTGGGTGAATGAACTTCGCTAATTCAAATGAATTTTCTTCTTCAAGTGGAGCAGCATGGGTTCACACTTCATACCCAGCTAGTTTTGTCTTTCCAGAGAATGAATTGTTGCCTTGTGTTGTACTTGGAACTGGTGTTTTTTGAAGTAGAAAGTTCTGTTAAAGTTTAAAGCATGAATTGGTAGACTCTTTAAATATATTTTGTTGTTATTTCAGCATCACGATGTTAAAGTAGATGACACATGGAGCCCTAAGACCGGTCAATCTTCCAAGTTTGCTCAGTGGTTTAGCGAAGAAGGTATATGGACAACACATTCATCGTTATATGTTGTCCACCGTCCACTATCTCTCTTAGAGCTTAACTTGTATCACTGAATTCTAATTCTTTCACCCCCCCCCCCTTTTTTTCCTCAAGCAGAAAAGAAACCAGTCGACAATCTCCCATCTGGCAGGCCAAATGATTTGCTCTCACTAATTGTTGGTGGTGAAAAAGGTGGATCCCAGGTTAAAGCTACC
>Ga0307517_10005367_pt1 | contig 19363 bp, 30 predicted proteins | sample 23_EM_MG_FD_194515 | JGI IMG/M metagenome (GOLD analysis project Ga0307517, IMG submission 194515) | Populus trichocarpa ectomycorrhiza microbial communities from riparian zone in the Pacific Northwest, United States - 23_EM | ecosystem: Host-associated > Plants > Roots > Unclassified | place... | reverse complement strand
GGGCTTTCTGACTCCCCAGCCTTCCCCTACGCAGTCGTGTGTGGCCTCGATTATCAAAATGAAAGCGATGTTAAAACACGCGAAGTTCTTATTCTTGGAACATGTCTCCAACTCTCTATAAGCGGGTAGTATTTATGTGGCCCAAACGGTATCGACAGCGATTATGTTCTCAATGCACTTCGTGCGATCAGCTGAAACGCCTGCGTTTTGAATCATCCCGGAGGACGACGACTTCTTGTGGTCAGTCTTTGAAGTGACCATATCTTTAAAGTGTAGTAGGCTACGATTCAACAGGCCGAGGATGGCTTCAAGAGCAACTCCGACGGTTGGAGTATCTTGTTTCCACAATGATTGCGGCACCATATGCTTAATGCATGCATCCATCACCCCTAATTTACTTACCTTACCTCTGTTTCAGTGTGCCTATCCGACTTCAAGCTTTTCTTTTCTCTTTTACTTTCTACATTTCGATATTCAATTACATAAACTGCAGCATATGCCTGTAATGTCCTGCATTTCCAAGATTTGTCGAGCCTCATAACCTACGTCCTGACAAAGATAAATATTAAAGCGTTGCAGAATGAGCAAGAGATTTCATTATTATCACCTGCTGAAAGCAAGGTCCCTCAACTTGATCACTTTGGCCAGTATATTATGAAAGGGTGATGTTGCAGGCTGTCCATCCACCAAGTTTCAGAGTCCTCGTTGTTACTAATTTCTGGTAGCAATTGTGCAGATGGCTTGTAGCGGGGACCAGGCCTCGAAGTGCTTGAACCTGCTGAAAACCCCTTTTCTAAGTACACGAAATATTTTTGGTAAATGAAAATCGAGATAAATACAGAATTGGAATCTTGGTTCGAAATTGACATTTGGAGACTCCAACAACTACCAAAAGGCTATTCCATAGGGAGGGAAGTTACCCGACTTAATGCGATGTTGGTCAGCCATTTTGCGGCTCCCGAATGCCAAGAATGTCAAAATGTTAAAATATTAAAGTGTCAAAATAAACTCCAACTCCAGTAAATCTGCCACTCCTGGTCTGCAAGTTACCTCCTTTCCCGAACCTTGATCCAGACTACACCAATGACGCCAAGACCGAATGCCAAGATAAACCCAACAGTAATGAGGACATCCCGATAATAACTGTTCAATCCGAACCCAAATAGCTATGAATTACATGTCAACATATTTGATACTATATAACATGAATTGAAGACTGACCAGTTGCATTATCAAGCTAGCCGAGACGTTGACCGGCACTCCTTGTAAGGTGTCCTGAATCATTAAACCCGAACCGACCTCATTCACAGATAAAGCTTCAAGAGTGTACTTTAGAGGACATAACCACTGAAGCCATCTTAGTACAGGTGGGATGTCGCCCAAGTGCACGAAGAAACCGGCGAACGTCATTTGGTAAAGTGCAGATAAAGCCGAGAGGAGGATCGCGACACCTCCATTTCGGAAGAGTGTCCCGAGTAGGAAATTGTAGAGAGTCATGGCTAGACTGTACAGAACGAGGATAAGGAGGTATTTGAAGAAGTTCAAGGCAGCAGGTGAGAGACCAGCCATCCAATAGACACTATAGACCAATTTGGAATGTAAAATGTGCAGGGCCTGAAAATGGAAGAAACTCACATAGTAGAAACAATAATGGTTGGAATCAACCGAAGAGGTACCACGTCAAAGAAGAAGCGGGCAACCAACCATGACGTTGGACTATTAGGAGTTCAGATTTGTTGGGTGTAATACTGGTAGATCATACCTATAATACCCACAAGACCGCTCCTGCAAAAATAGGGGTCTGACTTCCACCACATTATACAGGGCGCTTAGGGATGAAAAGGCGATGAGAGCACCCTGAAGAGCCACATTTAAGTATACCCTCATTGAGGAGCTGCGTCAAACGCACCAGGAAGAATAGACAACCGACTCGTGATTGGAACCCTGCGATAGTTATGCCAGTCTGGAAATACAACCCGCCTAGCAAAGCATTACTATGACTAGCGATGTTCCATGGCAGATTAAGACTCACCGCAGAAAATGCCCAATAGGGCGGCTACAACTATATGTGTGAGGAACAATGTCTTATCTCGCTTCAAGACCTTCCACTCCCGACCACATAGGTATTCGAGCTGGGTCAAGAACGTTGTGGCGTACCCAGATTGCCAGAGTGCGCCTGGCATCCGCCTAATCTTTTGCTTTCCATACGAATTGCCTGCTGCTCCGTCTTGTTGTCTCTCTGTACCCTTTTCCGATGGGCTGGTTTGGTCCTTTTGCTCGGCAACACCGGTAGTCAATGACTGATGAGTCCCTTGCGTCTGGAAGAGGCTGACAGGAGGGTCACTCGCGACTTCGAGAAGGTATTCTGCGACATTGTAGCCTTGTTGGTAAGCCGGAACCATTCCAGCACCCACAGTAGAAAAGTATTCAGTTGGGGTAAAAGAACCAGGGCCAGAATATAGGGCACGTCCATGAGAGAGCAACAAAACCAGATCAAACTTTTGATAAAGTTGGGAGCTGCAAAAGTTGAAGTTAGAGATCCCCTTCAGCAATAAAAGAAGCACAAACCTCGGTTGATGGACGCAAGCGATTATAGGGATCGGGTTCACAGGATCGTGGGCGATTGCATGCAAGACGTCTGCCACTTTGGCCGCCGACACCGAGTCCAAGCCAGAAGTAGGCTCATCCAGCAACAGGACATCGGGATCAGCGATAAGCTCTAATCCAATGGTAACCCTCCTCATCTCACCACCGCTAATACCTCTTGCCTTGCCTCCTGTAACATCTCCGATCCTTCTGTCTTTGATTTCTGCTATCCCAAGCCTCTGGAGTAGGTCGGTCACACGTGCTTTCTTTTCCTGGTCGTTGATGCTCTCCGGGAGGCGGAGACGGGCGGCAAACAGAAGTGCTTCGAAGACGGTCAAAGTGCCGGGGAGAACATCTTGTTGCGCGACAAAACCTACACGAGGAGGATGCTTGGAATCTAAATTCTCAGCCACGAGGTCGATGTCACCAGACACAATGCCGGATTTGTTTTTTCCCGCAAGAATCTCGACGAGAGTCGTTTTCCCGGCGCCTGGAAAAGATCAGCACCCTAGTAGTTCCGAAAATAAAAGAATTACCGCTAGGGCCCAGTATTGCCATCATTTGACCAGGTCTGACACTTCCACTGACTGAATCAAGGATAACTTTATCGTCGTTCTTCGAACCTCCCCGCTTACGGAGAGCAGACAGAGCTCCTTGCCTTTCACTTGGGATGACATAACTAAGGCATGACCATTCCACCCCAACATTGCTCCTCTTAAAGTCAGCAGCAGACTTTCTTGCCAATCTTTGGGTCCTCAACCCGAGCGCGAGGAGAAGTAGAGACAGGAGGACGAGACCACAGACGACCGCTAAACCCGCGATGACTCCCGGACTGAGTGGTTTGGAAGCTTGGGTGGAGGATGAAGAGGTGCCTCCTCCTGCAGTGTCAATGACGTTCTGTCCGACACATTCTCCAAATATACATCCATTGAGGCCAAGTCCGCTTGCCCCAAATAGACTCTGCAGGATAGTTTGCTTGAAGTAACAAGTTGCGGTATTCGTAGAGTCGGCGGCACCACATTCAATCGAGAGGGTGCCAACGAGTGTGTTGATCGCGGAGGTCAAATTTGTCGAGCCGCTCCCGCAAAATGTCGAGTTAGAAACACACGTACACTGCAGGTTGGAGCATTGCCAATTTGAGGCACCAGGGGTCGACGATGGAAGCTCTTGTGTGCAAGAATTGGCATGACAATAAAATTGCTCGACACCGTCGTAAAACAACTGCGCAAATGCTGTTCCAGCGTCGCCGAAAGATGTGACGTTGGGAACAGGGCTTAACGAGGGTTGTAGTGTTCGCATTATGTTTAGAGTTGATAATTTAGGGTATATGGCGTGAAGGGTCGGGTTCTGTATAAAATAAGACTATAGTTTGCGGGGATCACATTTAGGACGTACATCGACGGTGCAGCTCATCTGGCTTGAGGCATAAACGCGTGATTTGGTGTTACAAACCATGTCGTTGTCGCCCGAACCAAGACTGGAGGTTGGCGATGAAGACGCTACTGCTGCGAAACCACTTTGGCAAGCATTCGCTGTTTGACAAACATTGCATCCAATTCCGTTCCACCCACTACTGCAAGAACAGCCTGCAGAGGTCAAATTGGCGATTTGTCCGGACGGAACGAGAGGCCGTTTTGAGCCTTGGAAAATCGTCCCTCCACAGCCCGGCTGTTGACATGATGCACCTCCAAAACCAACGGGACACAAACAATCTGACCCAGATGGTGTGCCATAGTTTCCACAGCTTTGGGCCCGGGTAAATACCAGAAGTGGTAAAAACCACAAAGCCCGTCTAGAGAATATACAAGTCATTGGGAGAGGTAGGTAACCATCGAAGATGGCGGTACGGCGAAGATGAGAAGTCTAACCACATGATCCAGAACCAACTTGCTTTCGCCTCCGATCTTCGGCTCAAAAGCTAGACTCGGACGCTAGTCGGCTTAGAGCCTTCTTCATTTTTATCTACTTTGTAAGTAGTAACTCTCAAAAGACGGAAGGCGTACTGATTTTTATATCAAACCGTCGAGGGTTTACGTAGTCACGTAATTCGAACTGTTGTGGCACTTGAAGCAATGGCGACAAACATGTCCGATAAGTTTGACCACCCGAGTTGTACTTCCTCTTCCTCGAAGTTTGGTTCCTCATATCGATTATAAAGAGATGGTCCTCCAGGTCCAACTGATAAAATCACACCGGAACGCGCACTCTGTCAGGGGCTGGTGGTAAGATTGCCTTCAAGCTGCTGCAATTCGTTTAATTTAGACACACGAGGTAAGTTGGGCGAGTTCAACGAAAAGCTTGCTGTTTAATGACAAATAGTATGGAGACACAAAGCCGCCAATGAAGGGTGTAGTGAGTACCAACAAAGACATTAAGTCCGATGATTCTATGGACGCATCAGACTCATCATCTCTCCAAACTCCGTATTGAAGAGTCCGTGCGGTTCTCCATGTCTACTTATGTTGCATTTGAAACATCTTCCTTCAGCAAGCAGCATAGAATTTTCGAGACGAAAAATTTACGTTGTCACCTCGATCCGACTGAGCTCTCGCAGGCTGCCACTTTCCTTTTCTGATTAGACGATTTATGCGTACTTGATCTCGGCAGCTGCCAGCAGACGAATCATCCAAGTCGCTGCTCTGAGCGTTCTCGCGTTTTACGAACGGTTCGGAAGTTGTCAGATAACGGCAGGTTTAGGGCAAGTTTAGGGCAATCTCAATTGTTTCTGCTTGGGCTACCACTTCATTCCAAGTGGGGACTTCTGGAATTGGGGTGGGATCTGCTTGTATGCAATTGACTAAGCGGCAATCTTCTCTGTACCTCAGCTAATCCGGGTCCCCCTTTGCGAGTGGATGCTTTATTTAATACTGAAACAAAATCTCGCTTTCTGCCATGGGCGGCTGGCTCCATTGACTTTCTCGTTGCGGCTCAGATAATGAAATATATGAGTGACTGGGATGAAGGTACCAAGGAAACTGACGGTGCGATCAACCGAAACAAGGCAGCACGTCGGTGCTGATATGTGCTCGATTATTTGTATTGGTTTTCTGGACTGTAGGCACCCCTCTGAACACTGTGAGTTGAATTACTAAACCGATCGACAGCCAGCTTGATCGAGCCACTACTCACGCAATTGACCTCCCGACACCGTATTCTCAGTGCTTTTGTTCACGCCTTGACTGGGTTCCGCCTCACTGATGCCATTGATCTGGAGGAAGCAGAGCCACCCCTTCTAGACCCCATATTTACACACATTAATAACAATTATGGACAGGTCGGCGACGAGGGTCGTCTTTTCGGAAAATTAGACGGTATGTGATGTCTTACTGTGCCTCGACATTTCTATACTCAATCTACTAGGAAAGAGGATAACATTTTCGACGCCCTCATGCGCTCAACCTACGACCATCCGCTTCGAGGGCGATATAATTGAATCGGGTATCGGTCACTTGGAACTGATTAAATCCGAAGAACTTTTCAATACGAAGGACGGGTATTTCGCATATCTTGGTGAGCCAATGGTCGTCCTGTCTTCGCACAACGCCTGTCATGGCTTAATAGCGCGACCTTCACAGTCGCAACAACTCGTCTCTGGGATTCATATTCGAAGCCTCACGCCTTGTCTGGTGCTTTCCAAACTGACAAGTCCTGGGGCTCGAGAAAGATAATTTTGGTCTCGTTGAAACGCAGAGCCGACGGCCAAATGGACTGCTGCCCTGTATCATGGACGCCGGGCACCTCCGACCGCATAAAGGCCACTTCTCCTGCTCAGGTCATTAAATCCCTCAATAACCCCGATGGAAAGTGTCTTATACGCACATGGGTATCGACCTCTCATGGTTCTTTCAAGACTGGGAGACCAAGGAATTGATTCTTGCCAATGCGCAACAAAAACCCTTACACCAGCGCAAATACAGCATGCCTTACAGACTGTTGAGCCAGAATTCTTCTACACGGTGAAAGTGTGTCCTGATCATACATTTTTATGCCCTACTCATCTTCTATTTAGAAAAGGTAATGCGGCCGGTTGCAATATGTTCCGTCAAAATACCCTGATCTTTTGGACGATGCCTTGGATGTGAAGTTAAGGCCTGCAGAATCCCTTCCTTCGGTCAGTGATCAGCACTTTAAAGCTCTCGGCGCCACAGAAAAAGTAGAGAAATCTGTATCCCAGCCACAAAGGCTAACGCCCAAGTATCATTGCCACCCCTAATGATGAAAGGGAACGGTTGAAAGCAGAGTGGAAGGGTGATGTGGGGGTCCTGCGGTCGGAGAGCATGGAACAGTTCTTCCCAAACGTTTTGTGGAGTGCACCCCTTTCGCACCAGTTCCGAATTTCCAAGGTGCTGACCCACCTGCCGCTCCTGTCATAGTCAAATTTTTGTGAAGACCCTGGACCTGCACCATGGTCGTCGAATTCGATAATCTGTAGAAGATGCTGAAGAGATATTGCCAATTATAAATTTGTGCTAGGTTAAATTTAAAACCTTCATCAGTCTCCGTTTGGCGGATTCATACATATAACGAAAGCGAGTTGAAATTATATTATTTGTCAAAGGTCTTGACGATTGCAACAACCTTGTGATGATTCCGAGAAGTATGTTACAGTGGTTTGTGGACAGGTGTTAAATTCCGACCAGGTTTTCCGTAACTTTACCGATACTCCACCTGTGTGCCAGGATTGAGACAATAAGATGGCGACCGCTTGTTTTCACCAAGAAGTACGCGGAAGGGCATGAATTCAACCATGGACCTGACGGGGGATTTGCTTCGTCGCATACAATCGCGTCTTGGAGACTCGACAACATCGCTTTACTTGAAGGCAATCCGAGTCGTTACTACAGTAGTACTGCTTAGGAAACCAGCGTGCTGGGCCACCAGCCGATGTCGGAGGTGCTTTCCACGATGCGCGAACACGGAAATTCCGAGCTTCCCCGTCAAAGCAATGGGGCCATTTGCTCATGTCGATGAGGGATAGACAATTCCGTTGCCCAGTCCGTGATTGAATTCACAAACAAGAAGCGCGGCGCTAGGTATCTTGGCAGGAGTACTAGTAGAGGTTTACATGTATGACTGGAAAACATGGCAGAATTCCAATCGCAAGACGATAAGAACATGTACAGGACGATGAACTCGGATTCGGAATGTGCCAAAATCTTATCACATGCAAATAATAATGAGTCGGTCCGTTTTTCCATATATTATAACCACTTTCCGAGATATCCACGTCTAATAGAACACAAGTCTAGGAAAAAAACCGGAAATTTACGTCTTGTAAGATGCGAATCTAACCATGTCCTCTGCTACACAATGATGATTAGAAGGGACAAAAGATATTGCCCGGAAAATTGGTTGCTGCCCCTATTCCCACCGCGCTACCAGCAATCGACTTCACGTTCACCCAGAGACGAACGAGACCCTTTAGGGAGAAACATAATATATCCTGGATGTGTCGTTTTGAAATTGTTTTATCCATGAAATGAATTTACATACGAGATCTGAGTCGGCGCTTCTCTCATCCTCCGCAACTGTTTCCTGTGGCTGATGGACTTCACGAGTAGAGGGTGTGGCTACGGTTTGGTCCTCTGTGCCTTCTGTACTAGACGTGTTGGACCCCGATGGTTCTGCTGTGTGGCACTGGAGTAAGGCATGAGTTGCGACCTTGCATTGAGGATGAACGTTAAATTATCACCATGTCTTGAGAGTCTTGAGTAGTCGAGGTGTTTTCTACCAATGGCATGAGTTTGGGTGTGTTTGATGGGGTCGATGGAAGGGATATTTAGGAATAGAGGGAAGCAGGGAGCCTTTTTAAATGCAATCACTTCGGGAGGTTTGTTGAATTTTCCGGTTACGAGGAGCCACCACGGAATTATGTAGTGAGAATAAGATCCAAGGAGCGCCTTGCCTGGTATGATCTTTGCTGTAAAGCCGCGCCGGCACAAATGCAAAGCTGATTGTCAAAGACCACATCCATGTCCTCCGAATTCTGGCTATCCCTCCTGAAAAGCAGCGATGACGGAAGATCTGGACCCGTTGTGGCCTCTGTATCCTTCGCCTGACAGGAGTTACGAAAGGCTGTCAACAACGTATCTCACAATTGTCCTTGTTTTCAATTCGCGGGAACGCACCTCTCAATCCACAACCGTCAAAGCGGGTTTAAACAAAATACCATAGACCTATCGCTGTGAGTAGACAAGGCACACAAAAGCAGAATTTTGGGCCTCCCAATTCGGGAACCAACTGAATTACTTTTCCAATCAGGGTAGTGAACGTTAACACAGTGCCTAGCGTCTTCGATGCAGGATATCAACATCGGAAAAGCATCGGCCATTGACCACGTACGTCGAAATATGTTTCGTCCAGCTGCTTCTTTTTTGATATTCAAATTAACAATCGATTCGCTATTGAAATAGGAAATCGACCGCCAAGTTCCGTGTATAGGAGGTTACGATTGCCGTCCAGAAACTCTGCGGAAAGGAACAAGCAGGATCCGATACGGTGTATTGGGCGTCCGTGTAGACCTAGATGTGCCAGAGGAATGCGACCAGAGTAATTCTGTTTAAAGGAAAAGCAGCAGGAAGACAGGTGTGAATTGTTATCTCATATAGGACCCTGCAGGGGCGATAACATCAGATAAGAGGGCGTTTAGACGTGGACATCGGGCCCCAACGAGTTTTTATGACTAAGGAGGCAGAGAAAAAGGTTCGAGATACATCTGAAGCCGTGAAGGAAGCCAGACAGGTGGGGAGGGTCCTGACGTGCGTACGGTCTGAATCGCACTTACATTTGCGCAGGATCGCAAGTGGAGTCGTACCCATAAGTGCATTGGGTGCACAAGAGTGAAAGTACCTCTACCCTTCCCTGGAATGTGAGGAAAGTGTCAAATGGATAACGGAAATTACTTACTTATCTTGGGACAGTTCATGCAGTTATTTGACTATGAAACCAACATGAGTCGCCAGGATGAGAAACGGGCGCACTGATCATGAATTGGCGCCATGTCAAGCACATGTTCTCTGGTCAGTCATGATCATTTGACTATCCTCCAAAAAGTTATTCCTGTTGTGATCACTGTCCTACCTATAGGACCAATAGACAAACGGCCGCTCTGGACGTACGACTGTGCATTAGCCTTCGATCCAGTTTGAAACAGCAGGAACGAAGGAACGGGTCAGCAACGATCGATGCTGCTTGTCGGTCGCGGTCCACGCGACATAAAACACGTTGCAGAACTAAATGCTTACAATTTGTAGAGTCGCTATGCCCAATATCACACTTTGTGAAGGACCAGTTCCCGCAGCGGATGCGAGAGTGCTTGCGTATGCCAACCAGATGATGTCGTGAATCGTCAATAAGACAGCCCATTGTCATGTTAGATGGGTGAGCCGCATTAGGAGAAAAGTAAATGGCTGAACCGTATTCAAAGGGGGACTGAGTATCATATTGAGGACTTTCAGTCGATATTGCGGCTGAGGAAGGTTGGATATCCGGTCCGACTCGGAAACAACAATTCTTCGCCTCCCCGTACAGGACGTGCGATGTTCAACACAGAAAGAGAGATAGGTTGTCGAATGTGGTCTTCTTGCATGCATCCTGACTCATGTTTGGGATCTCTCCTATATTCTGTGACATTGGTTTTTCAGAATCCCGGATTCGCGATGTTCATTGGAGGTTAAGTACTATAATCTGCCAGCTTCAACGTATTACCCCCCACCCATTATGTCTCGCCCCAACTGCCGTCGTCCAAGGTCTGTCCACTACTACTTATCATCCAAGGCTAAAAATTGATCATCTATTAGTAGATGCCGTCTAATTCCAACCATTATCCATTTAGACACGGTCCGGTCAGGCACACCTTTATCTCATCCAGTACTTACTCAGTACTAGTGTGAGGGACCAACGTTCTTCACTAGTACCGAGATTGGGATCAGTGATTATCTTGTCAACGGTCTTTTGATTGTATTGTATAAAAAGCTTCATTCAATCTTCATGAGGGGTTTTGGCCGTTCGCTGAATTGTGTGCCGTGGGGAGGCACGATTTTTTCGATTTGGTAGTCAGGTAAACTGTTCCAACCTTTTATATTAGTGACCATCAGGTCTACAGTCTTCTTGTCCCGCGTTCTCAAGGTGATGGAACCCGACAAAACCCCTGCCACAATGGATGAGCAAGTCGATGTTGTCAATCGCGCTGTCGCCTTTCCCGACGACAACATTCGCGAGGAAAAGATTCGTCCGAAAGGTGTCGAATTGAAGAGAAATCTGACCCAAGAGGATAAGGATCTCTCAGCGGCTGGGTACGAGCACTTGGATGCAAATGCAAAGCAACGCAAGTCGGAGGAACCCAATCTCGACATTCAAGACCACAAACTGCGACTTGATGCGTTGTCCGAAATATTCACGACTAGTTTCGACTCTAAAGATCCTGGGCATTCTATCGGCTTGACTGCAGCGGGTGCTAAGAGCAGATTAGAACTGGATGGCCCCAATGTACTCACTCCTCCAAAAAAGAAAAGTGCTCTCAGAAAGGTGAAGTTTCAAATTACATGTCATACGTTTATGCTCACCCCTGATCCTGCAGTTTTTCGAACGTCTGTTTACTATGTTCAATATATTGTTGATGGTTGCCGGTGTGTTGGAATACGCTTTATTGGGTATTGACTTCAAGGTCTGCCTCTGAAGTGTCTAGTGAGACTTTTCGCCATTAATCTTGCATTGGCAGGCCAACTTTGCAAACACATATCTCGGAGGCATTTTGATCCTGGTCGCTTTCATAAATGCTGGTATCGACTTCTACCAGATCCAGAAATCGGAAGCCATCCTTGCTTCCTTTATGGCCTTAATTCCTCCCTCGTGTCGTGTTGTCCGCGACGGTGCAATTGCAACGATTCCTGCCGCAGAACTGGTCAAAGGAGACATTGTCTTACTGGTTCGTTCTTTAAACTTGACTAGACCTCATGATAACATTGTATTTCATGATCAGCGCACTGGTGATAAAACTCCTGCAGATCTCATCTTGTTCTCTGCGACAGATCTCAAGGTTGACAATAGCAGTCTAACCGGTGAATCAGAACCCCAAGAACGCCATCCTCTTCCCGATGGGTCCACCCAACGGGCTGTTGAGGCTGAGAATTTGGTATCTGGTATCTTTTATTCACGAAGCCGGTCTAACTCCTTTCAAGGTCTTCAATTCCACTCTGGTCGTAAATGGTGAAGGATGGGGTAGTAAGTCTTTGCACCAAGTCAAGGAATCTAATTACCAACTGATCTTTGCAGTTGTTGTTAGAACCGGTGATAAAACTTTCATCGGACAAATTGCAAACTTGACTGGTAGTGAAAGTGGGAATGAAAGCCCGCTTGCCGTTGAAATGTACGTTTGGAAAACATTTGGAATTTAATCAGAGCTGACGAATATCAGAGGACACTTCGTTATGATAGTCTCTTGCATCGCCATCCTTTTCGCGGTCGTCTTCTTTGTTGTCGGCATCACCACTGTTTACAAGGGAAAAGCCGCTGCAACTGTGACTTTTGCCGTCTCAGTATTAGTCGCTTTCGTTCCCGAAGGTTTACCCTCCGTCGTCACGCTACTACTGTCGATCGCTGCCAAGCGAATGGCAAGTCAGAATGTCTTGGTTAAGGATTTGCAAGGCGTCGAAACACTCGGTAAGAGAATTTATTCATTATTTAAAGAAATCTCCGATGACCACCATCTTATCAGGTTCGGTAAAGCCTAACTCGATTGGTTTAGATGTGTAACTGATTTCCTTCCCTATTGCCAGCTCACTTTACTGGCTACCGATAAAACTGGTACTCTAACTAGGAATCAAATGACCGTTAGTGAAACTTCCCATGATCTCTTGTCCTTACAGACTAACTTGGACTAGGTCACTAATTTGTGGAGCAGCCTGAAGATGTATTCTGCTTTCCAATCCAACAATGATGAACAGACCACCGAATCGTTCTCGATGGACGCGTCTGGCATGCATGAAATTGTCGATATCTGTGCCTTGAACTCCCGCGTCAAGTTTGATAAAACGGATATACCCTTCGACGGACGAGAAATTCTTGGCGATGCTACGGAAACCGGTCTGACTCGCTTCGCTGGGCGCCATCTCAAGACAGATTATGATTCTCACATCAGAAATAATCGTAAAGTCTTTGAAGGTGAGTCTATACCTATGAAAAAATACTGTCGCTGATGATTTATGTTGTTAACAGTTCCTTTCAATTCGACGAATAAATGGGCACTTGTTATTGTTAGTGTACTTTGCTTGCTTCGTATCCACCACTTCGGTGGCTCATTCTCTTATATCTAGGTCGAGAAGCCTCATGCAAATGGTCCCCTAACTCTCTACATCAAAGGAGCGCCAGAGCGTGTTCTCGGGAAGTGCAGCACGTTCCTTGTTAATGGCGAACAATTGCCTATAACTGAAGATTTCAGGAAGGAATACGATGATGCTTATGATGTATGTCATATCCCTGCTTTCCATAAAATACCCTCTCACTTTTGATAGTACATGGCTTCTCGTGGCCACCGGGCCATTGCATGCGCACAATTGTTGCTGCCTGGTGACGGATACCCTGTTGATCACCCTTTCTCGAAGACAGATGATCAGTACCCAACTTCAGGATATTGTTTCGTTGGCCTCGTTTCTTTGGAGGATCCACCTAAGCACGGCGTCCGCGAAGCGATCGGCACCCTCCGTCTTGCAGGAATCAAGGTCATGATGGTCACTGGTGCGTTGTAAGGTCTATTATCTATTTGTTGTGTTCTGAAAAACATGACACAAGGCGACCACCCGAAGACTGCTGAAGCCATCGCTCGCAAAATCAACCTCATCATTGGAGACACGCGAGATTCCCTTGCTAAGAAGACTGGGAGATCTCCTGATGTGGTATACGATGATGAATTTAATGCTGTTGTCGTTCATGGAGATGATATCGACGGACTGCAGGGCTGGCAATGGGATCAAAGTGCATTTTATCTTGCTTATACAACTGTTAATACTCATTATGATATTGCAGTTTTCGCCAAGGATGAAATTGTATTTGCTCGAACATCCCCCAAACATAAACTTGAAATTGGTAGGCCCTTTAAACTTTCCTTCATATGATCGGAAATACTGAGCCACATTTTTTGAACAGTGAAACATGCCCAAGCTCTAGGCCATATCGTCGGCGTGTAAGTCGTGGTTTCCTGAGGTCATTATCAGTGCACTTATCTATTATCAGCACTGGCGATGGCGTCAATGACTCACCTGCTCTAAAGAAGGCTGACCTTGGTATCGCAATGAATATCTCAGGGTCTGACGTCTCCAAGGAAGCCGCCAATATGATCTTGCTTGGTAATGTCATTCTGTAATATCATATAGCAAGGCCTAATAGATATGATGATAGACGATAATTTCGCGTCTACCGTCAGTAAGTGGACTCTTCTGATTCCTCACAATCGCGTGTTAATGTCTATTGTAGAGGGTGTTGCAGAAGGCCGTCTGATTTTCGCCAATCTCAAGAGGTCTATCCAGTACGCATCGCGCATATAGTCTGTTTGCGGAATCCTGACAGATGGTCATAGATATACCATTTCGCACAGTACTCCTGAAGTTATTCCACAACTCCTTTGTAAGTTCATTCAACTGCATCAGTAACTAGGTACTGACATAAATCACACGTAGATGTTGTCTTGCCCATTCCTTTACCTCTGTCAGCTATTCTCATTCTTGTAATCGGTTCGTTATTTCAATTTTTAAATGAATCCCGCTCTAAATTTAACTTTAGATCTCGGATTCGAACTCTTGGTGGCTGTATGTATATTTCGCTTTTGAGCTTTGTCGTGTCTCATCAGTTCGATAGCTGTCTTTTGCATGGGACAAACCGGAAACGGCAGATGGTTTGATGCGGCTGAAGCCCCGCAAACCAGGTGAGTCTTACTTTCCGATGTGTCAATCTCCTTTGCTAACTCTTCGTATAGTAACTGAGGATTCCATTCGTTTCCTGAAACGAAGAGCCTTGGTACGCTCGAAGACTCTTCATCGCGACACGGAGACTGGAGACGTTATCCCTCCAAGCAAAATCTCTACTTTCTTTTCAACGCTTAAAACACCTTTCCGTCGTTCCTTCTGGGAAGACCGTCTGGAGTCATCGGATGGTGAAATGCTTGTCGATGGCAAATTGTTGAGTTATGCTTACCTGGAGGTTGGTGTGATCGAGTGTCTGGCGAGGCAAGTATCCCTCCCTATTTGTTTATGGTTATCCTTCATCTTACACCCAAATCTCAGTCTCTTGGCATACTTCGTCGTATTCTTTAAAAATGGCTTCTCTCCTAGTGACCTTGTGACCGCACAGAAGGCTGGATGTATGTCTTAATCTTTACTCTAAAATCCTTTGCTAATCCTGTAAAAGCATACTTCCAAAAGAGCAGTCCGCCTTTCACAAACAGCCGCGGGCAAGTAATTGATGCTAGTAAGCAAGTCGATGCCTTTGCTCAGGCACAGTCCATCGTCTATCTTTCGATCTTTATTTGTCAAGCATTCAATGTGGGCAAACTTTACTTGGTCTTGGTGTTTACTAATGTGCTCACGGCTGGTACAGGTGTTTGCTGTGAAAGCCCGTCTTTCTTTCCCCTTCGGCAAAAGTGCTATTGCAAACAAGTACAATTTTGCTGGTATCTTTGCTGGAGCTTGTCTCGGGATGTTTATTATCTATACCCCGCCTCTTCAAGTTGTGTTCGGAGGATCGTACCACTTGTCGCCCCTCTACTGGCTTATTCCTTTCGCTTTTGGTATCGTCATACTAGCCTGGGCTTCCTTGAGGGTGATCTTACTCAGGAAATCGATCGAGCACTTGAGGGTCAAAGATATCAGAGGACTTATGATGTGTAAGTGATATTCGGTAATGATTCCTACCTTCGCTGATCAAACAACTTTTTTTTTCACTCAGTCCCAACGATGAGGACCATGAGCATACGTTCTCGTGGATCACGTAGATGATGATAATGACCTTTCAAGATTTCTCACCAATCTCATACCTTCAATCAGTGCTTACGAATATACGAATATATAGAATGAAACTAGATTTATTCATAAGTGGTCAGTTTGTACACAAGATTCATAACAACGATAGCTCTGTAGGCTACCAGACAATATTCAGAATTAAGACCCAAGAAAACTCAAAGATACGTACTAGGTTCCGCGTTTCAAATGCCAACCAATCGCCTGTACCGATTGGTAGTAAGCCCATTGAACGGCATTTCCAGAGGCCAACACCCAACGTCAGTAAGTTGCATAGGATATATACAATCTTTTGAAGCGGCAAAGAAGTTATAGATTTTGGATTACTCGACGATGGTGCGTATTGGGCGAATGCTTGAAGAAGGAAAACTTGAGCACAAGTATCGAGGAACCGAGGGTTATGAAATAATAAATACCTTCATTAATACCTGCCATATTTCTAAATGGCGAGAGCAATAAAACGAATACAATACCAATGCTGAAGACCTGGACTCCTCCACCGGACATGTAAAGCATGAACGCTTGCATTGGAAGAGACTTGAGAGGAGCCAATGCCACGTCCCAAGCACGTTTCGCCTTGAGGTCGTCGTAGGATGCTTGATCATTTGCCACTCGTCTTGAAGGTGGTGTGGGCTGAGGGCGTATATATATATGAGTCGGGGGATGCTACGAATCATTTTGGTCGAATACGCACATTGAGGGAAGTAGATTGGGTAAATCCTGGAGGAGGGGGAAGGTTTCTCCATCTGGAAGCAATGGTTTTTAAACAACGATTCAGAAAAGGGGTGCCGCAAAGAATACCTCGAATTGACTACAAGTTTGGCATAGTCAAGTTTAATGTGTGGATTCGACATGGGACAAGATGATTTAAATATTGAATTTTAGAATGTGGAAATTACATAAATTTAAAGCTCCCGATTAGGCGATTACATAAAGCAAAATTCAAACTCAGCACCCAAATGTTTTCTCGTGCCTTGTCCACGAGTGCGGTCCACTACGCCCGTGAATACCCATTGATTAAAAAATATCCAGTCACACTCAACCTCCTATATCCTTCTTGGACCCGCCCTGCTTTACATGAATTCTCCTCCGCAAAGGAAATAACCGATTTCTTATCCCCAAAACAGTTCCTGTACGACCCAGCAACTGGCTACTCTATTCGTGCCAACCAGGTTGAAAAGATTGATCCAAACATTACATATGAGGTTGCAGGCTCTGGCTTGCCGTATCGCGAGAAGGGGTTAACAAGAGAACAAGTTTGGGATACAGTTTTCGAGAGGAAGTCCGCACTTGCCTTGAAGGAGTCGTTGGAAAAGGAGGATCCGAAGGTTATAGCATTGCCAAGGGTGGTTATAAATGAAGAAGGAAAAGATGTCGGAGAGTGGGAGGCAGTATATGAGCTTTCAGATGGTTGCATTGTTTTTCTGGAATCTAAGTACAGGATGTCGAAGGCGAGCCAACAAGTATCTTGGACTCAAGTCTAACCTAAATTCTGACAGGCCCATATCGACAATCAATTGAACCGCGTCTCAAGGTGCCTCATTACAATGGGAAAGGAAATGCGTGATAGTCGACTCTACCTGGCAGCATATTTTTGGCCAGATGATGAAGATTGCATTTTATATGCGCGTAACAAAGGATATGGAATTATCCAGCCAAATGGAGCAGATTTAACTGTCGGTTTTAAGGCAGAGGGTGAGTTAGACTAGTATTTTACAGTGTCTATGAGCTGACCGCTTGACTCCAGTGCTTAACCTTAAATAGATTCTTGAATTCTGGGTTTGCACTGTGCAGTTTGGTGTACATTACACGGCATAATACACATTAATTTCAAGTTCTTTGAGTCTCACTGCAAGTTTGCATGACCGGCATTCCTGGGGGAATTCTCCTCCTACTGGATACTGAAAGGGGGATTCTACAATTCGCCTAAGAAGCAGCATGTCTCATGTGAAATAGCACAAAAACATCGTAGTGAGGTGGAGATAAATTAGAACCGTACAGAAATACAAACACAGATGAAAGTTGCGCGACAAATGAGAGGGTTTCTTCGCAATTACGACTACAACAGAATCATGAAGTGACAGTGGTTTGAGCTTCCTGCGTGTCTGAAATTCCTGCAGGACTCGTGTCATCTTCATTTTCGGTGTCGGCCTGGGCAAGATGATCAGAAGTGGGTTGTACTTGAGTCGGTTCCACAACAAGCTCGTTTTCAACATTCGGAGAATCGTCAGCGGGTATGGCGTTTGAGCTGTGGGAAACGCCAGAAACGAGAGGTGCGTCTGTTTCAAGTTCATCAACAGAAGTGAGATCGACTTCAGAATTTATTTGCGTAGGGACAGATTCGGCTTCAGCATCAGTGACATCAGAAGTTTCCGGTTCGTCGACATCTTCAGAGATGGTGGCTAGTATGTGTTCATCCATTGTTGCAGAGTCAATAGAATCTGCAGTGAAAACGGTTGATTCCTCCTCAAATTCCGGAATGGGTGGTTCAGCCTCGTTCCTCTCTGTCTTCACTTCTGCGCTCAAAATGTCCGATTCCACAAGTTCGGTCTTCATTTCCTCGTCCAAAGAGATCTCGAAATGCGATTCTGACTCGAGATCAATGTCCGATGGTTCTTCCTCCCGGGATTCGTTGAAAACAGACTCTGTGATAAGCCTGGCAGATTTTGGTGCCTCAGTCTCGTAATTAACATCGAATTCACCAGCTCTAGCTTTCGCCGCAAGCTCATCCGCAACTCCATTATACTCAATGTCGGCAAAGACCATTGTATCGGTTCTATTCCTCCCAAATCGTGGGCGAGGGCCATTGCCGGCAGTGGGATGCTCGCCTATTCCTCCAGTGGAGATAGAAGAAGGATCTGGAGATGTAGAAATCAACGGACTTCTTGGCCTGTCGATTCCATACTGGTGTTGCTGGATTTCGGGTGCCACACTCGCGCGAGGAATAGGTTCCAGATGTTGTTGACGAGGAGGGTCACGTTCATGTCCGTCGTGGCGATGGTCCCTCTCTCCCTCTCCACCGTACTGACTGGTCGGAATGACTAAGAATTCGGCAGGGACAAGATCGAACTTGGAGGTGAGAGCGAGGAAACGAGCGTACAGCGAAGACTCCACTTCAGCCTGTTCGAAAATTTCTCGGTGAGAGTAATACGCATGTGCAAAGATCCTCCCAAGTCGTCTTGCGAGTGAGGCAAAATGGCGATGCGAGGTTTGTGGAATTTGCAATCTGAATTAGGAATTTACTTTCAAAGTTAGCGATTTGCTTTATAAACTTGGCTCACCTTGACGGGAATGTCCTGGGCGAGTTCAGCAAAGCAGTTGCACTATCCACCGTATGCAGGATATAGTCAATTGCGCAGCACTGTTCCATTGCGCCGTCATTTCCATGTGCAACACAGAGATAAAGCCATTCGCCTGCTTTCATTTCAGGGCACGTCGCGCGTGAACATTCCTGCTGCAGTGTCGTAATTAGAGGATGCGATAAATCCTGTGCAAGTCGCCTACAACGAAGACTGTTAAAAGAGAATATAAATTTACGGAGATGCGGCGACGTACCTCAGTTGTTCATATATCCAACAAGCCTGGTCAACCTGAACGTCGTTCTTCCTATCGCTGTCCTTGTCACCTGCTTTGGTGGTAACTTCAGCAAGTTCTTTCTCGCGGGCCACTTCTCCATCCTTCTTGGATGTTCCAGGAAGTGACACGATAGAATCCACATCGTGAACATCCAAACGGATAAGCAGAGAAATGTACTCCTGGAGTTGGAATGC
>Ga0307517_10005366_pt1 | contig 19363 bp, 10 predicted proteins | sample 23_EM_MG_FD_194515 | JGI IMG/M metagenome (GOLD analysis project Ga0307517, IMG submission 194515) | Populus trichocarpa ectomycorrhiza microbial communities from riparian zone in the Pacific Northwest, United States - 23_EM | ecosystem: Host-associated > Plants > Roots > Unclassified | place... | reverse complement strand
GTCCAATCTCAACATGTTAACTATGAGATATGTAAAAAGAAAAGAAGAATTATAACATTTTTTCTCGGTCCTATCAAGTTGTTTTAATGAAATAATAAATCAACTGTTCAAATTTTTTTATGCATTTTATAGTTAATTGTTGGGATAAATCAATGGGGTTTCGGGTCAAGTTTTGAGTTGCTTGAATATAAAATTTGGTTCTGTTCTCGAGTTAGTCAACATTGGTTTGTTTTTAAAATGTATAAAAACATTGAGGGTTTGATGTGCAGATTTTAGACAAATGAATGTTATCAATGTTACCGACAACATTTTCATTCATTTGTCATGTGAAGCAAGGTTGTGTTATTATTAATATACAGTGCAACTTTCACATTTATATGTTTTTATTATTGAGGTCATGCTGTTGGGAACAATACAATATCAAACAAAATTATGTGCTGTTTTTTATAGGATAACATGAACATTTTGTTAAAAAATTATCATTGGATTGCGTTGTATTTAATTAGAAGGTATTTGATAGTGAGTTTTAACATGTTTTTCATTAAAATTTAAATATATTTTGTTTTAAATAAATTATTTTTTAATATTTTTAAATCATTTTAATATACTATGTCAGTTATATTTTTTAAAAAATTATTTTTTTAAATAAAAAATATATTACAAAACAATCACTACAATATTTTCAACATATTTTATAATACAATTTATATATAAACTTGTACTACTTTTTTAAATACTGCCAAAACTTTTTTTGAATTGTGCTATTAAAAAAAAAATGAATTCTAGGAGCTAAGATTGAAAACATATCTGTAAGACTGTAACTACGTACAGTTAGTTGGATGTGAATAATGTCATTGTGTTAAGAAATTAATTATTAATTAACAAAATTCAAACTGAAACCTGAAACAGAAACTTGGTATGGAATCAAACCTTAATTTTCTTATCAATAGGAACAACTCCCAGGAGACAGTTGCAAGTGTTTCTTAAGTTGTATAACCTTCGTGTTTATATATGGAAACATTCAGATTCTTGAAAGCCTCTCACACCTACAACAAAGAAGAAAAGAAAAGAAAGTAGTTCGTTAAAACGTGCGACCTTATCCTGAAGTAAAGTGAACCAACCATAGACGCATTGTCCTCGTGAATACTTGACCATTAGGTTTACCTTACCTTCCCATATAATTTAAATAATAATTGTTTGCTTCTCAAGTCTGAACTTCCACCATCCCTAGCAAGCTTCTGTGCAAAATACACACATCAACTCCACTTCTCCTCCCCCCTCTTCTTGTGCACAAGCAGAATCATCCTCTTCGCTGATCTTGAGTGCTGTAAGTTTCTCTTTATCTCGTAGTACGTAGTAGCAGCTGAGACTGCGATGCAAAGGAAAACATGCAACTTTGTCTTAATGCTTTTGATTTTCTTTGTATATATATGTGTGTGTGTGTGTGTGTGTGTGTGTGTGTGTGTGTGTGTTTAGCTATATATATATTTTTCCTATTTTTGTTTCATCTTTTCTGTTCTTTTCATTCTTCCCGGTCAGAAATAACTTTTCTGGAGTGCGGTGCAACACTGATAATAAAGAGAACAAAGAAAATTGATCAAGTCGCATACGTTTCGGAGGAAATAAGGTGAGAATAACAAAATCTTTTGCATTTCTTTTAGTGTTTGGGAGTTGAACACATTTTTGTAGTCTAGGTGTAGTTGCTTTTTACTATAACTTCTCTAACGTGTTGTATGCTTTTGCATGGTTACAAAGTTTCCACTGATTATGTAAACAATATATCAGAAACGAAATATTTATTGAGGTGAGAATATGGCCAGCGAACTACTAGCCAAGAACCAGGCCTTCTCATGCCATCTTGTATTTGATGCTTGAGAGTAAATCTTCAGAAAATACCCTCCATTTAGTGTACGGATTCACTTTGTTATAATCTCTTTTCTTTTCTGACTTCACTTCGCATCTTAAAATTAAAACTTTTGGTGATTCCTTTGAAAAACTATTTGACACATTTCTATCAGATATAACTTAAATCGTGTGTGTGTGTATGTTTATGCTCGGGCATTAATACTCAGTATTTAAAAAATGGGGGAAACAGGAACTATATATATATCGCAATCTCATCAGTCCCCTAGCAAAAACTAAAGGACCTCTAGTCAATTTTACTTTCAAAGTATTTCATGCCTCAGTATGTTATTGTTTTCACTAAATTAAGCAAGCATTCTTTATTGTTTGGTTTTTCTGGAGAATCTTTGTGGTATTATTGGGTATGTGCGTGTCAATGTTGTTCATGAAATTCTCCTATGTTAAGCCAAGTAAGCAACCTCCTGTCTCAATGGAACTGCAGCCTGCTAAGACCTCTATACATTTAGCAAACTTACGGTGCAAGGAACTCGTGACTTGTTTAGGATATCAAGAGTTCTATCTCATTAACCTAATACTAGATTAGCTTCATATTATCAGTTAATTAATAACTTGTATCAAATGATGTTAGTGTTAGCTTTATCCTGATCATATCAGAGGTATACTTTGTATCAGAGGTATACATATGTACCAGTTTGCCTGAGTGAAAACGAAAACCCGTCTTCTATCATGCTTTCCTATAATATGAGTAACTTATTTGTAGAGAACAAAGATATGAACTTACTGTTATTTATTTATTTAAACATCATGCAGAGAGATTGGATCGGAGAGGCTCGCTTTCGTATTCTCAATAATAGATCAAAGCAACCATGCAAAGCTCTTCAGAGAAAAGACCAGGCATCTACACTTACATAGCTCAGTGGCCTATATATTCACTAGCCTGGTCGGTTCGACAGGACAAAAAATCACGTCTTGCCATAGGAAGTTTCCTTGAAGACTATAGCAACAAGGTGGAAATTGTTCAATTCAACCGCGACACTTCTGATTTCACCACTGATAGCCGCCTAATCTTCGACCACCCTTATTCACCTACAAACCTCATGTTCTTCCCCTCCGAGGATGCTGCAAATCCTGATATCATCGCTACCTCCGGAGACTACTTGCGCATATGGCAAATTCATGATGACCGAATCGAGTTGAAGTCTCTCCTTAATGGCAATAAGAGTAGTGAATTCAGTTCTGCCATAACTTCATTTGACTGGGCTGATTTCGATGTTCATCGTGTGGCCACTTCTAGTGTCGATACCACTTGTGTGATTTGGGACATAGAGAAGGAAGTTATAGACGCTCAATTAGTTGCACATGATAAAGAAGTGTTTGATATTTCATGGGGTTCATTCAATATTTTCGCATCAGTGTCGGGTGATGGCTCGGTTAGAGTTTTCGATCTAAGGAACAAAGACAGATCAACAATAATTTATGAAAATACAATGCAAGACTGTCCTTTGCTAAGGCTAGAGTGGAACAAAAGAGACCCGAGATTTATAGCCACAGTTGGCATGGACAGTAATAAGGTTGTTATTCTGGACATTCGCTTTCCTACAACTCCTTTAATGGAGCTGTGTAAGCATAAGGCAAGTGTGAATGCTATATCTTGGTCTCCATGCACCGGAAGGCAGATATGCTCGGTAGGTGATGATTCAAGGGCTTTGTTATGGGAAGTGGTTAGCAAGGCCGGAGTGCGACCAGAATACAGCGGTGCTGGCGCTAATAGCCAAGTGGAACCTGAAATGTGGTATGGATCAATGGCGGCGATCAATAATGTGAGGTGGTCACCTGTGGAGTTGGATTGGATTGCTATTGCTTTTTTTAGCAAGTTACAACTCCTGAAGGTCTAAGACAATATTGCTGCGGCATCGATCGTAGCTTAAAATGCAAGTGATGGAATTGTACTCATTTAAAGGGCCGGGGAAAAAAAAACGAGCGAGGGCGTCCTTCTATATCTAGAAAGAAAGGGTAATTATCTAAAAAAAAAAAGAAAAGAAAAAGAAATGCCACCATTTCTTTGTGAGAGTCTGCACCCAAACTTCAATATAGTTGAGTGGGTAAATAAGAAAACAGTCACATGCGGGGGGTTAGATTATATGAGAGTGGTTGCTCATGAACGTGGTGGTAGGTGGAAAGGGAAAACACACAAACTGGATAGGTCCCGCTGGTGACCCATCACTGTACGAGCATACGAGGTCGGAAAACTGCCTTTTCCATCCTTGTACTTGTTAAAGTGTTGACTGTAAATCTAGCATTATGTATTGTCGTTTCATTAAAGTTGGAGTATGAGTCTCTATTATAGGATTATTGTAGGGGATTATAACCCAAGTTCCCATAATGCACACTGCTAAAAAAGAAAAGAAAAAAGAGGGGTCATTATCTTCGGATTTTAGTAATAGAATAATTCAGATGATGATTTAGCAATCAACTAACAACAAATTATGTATGTATTAAAATTTTAATATTAAGATATTTTGTTTCTAAATCCATTACTAAAAAAGAATAAATAAATTTTATTTTAAAAATAATATATTAAAAATCAGCAACAAAATTTCCATTAACATTATAGTAAAAAAATTGCAGCGAAAAATCCATTGCAAAAAGAAAAAAAGATTAGAACTACTCTTTTATGGAAAGAAAATGAAATATTATTGCGAGTTAATAATTAATTAGTGCATGCATACTTAAAAATCAAGTCTTATTTGTATTTTCAGTGATCTTACACATGAAAAAACTATTAAAATTTAGTTTTTTTTTCCTATAATATTCCGTAGGTAAATTCGTTGCTATTTAGCGAATTTCTAGTAGTGTTTAAAATAAAATATGAGTTTTTCTTTATCTTCTGTTTTTGCATTTCAGCAATTATACATGTAAAGTGGCCTTTTACTTCCAAAAATATAGTTATTGTAGTTTGGTTTATACAAATTAATAAAATGTTAATATACCATTGTTTTGGTTTTTTTTTTTTTGTTTTCAAATCTGAATATCATAGAGAAACACAAGCATTATGGTGTCAACATTTTGCATCTCTTGTTATGGTTCCATATGTTACCTTACAGAGTTGTTAGCCTGTAAATATACTAAATGATTATGGGAGTGTCTTAAGTCTCAAATGTTTTCGTGTTTATGTAATAGTATTGCAAAATGACTAGTTATCTTTTACATTTAAATGAATGAAAACGATGGTTTTTTTTTGTTTGTTTAATGTTAAAATCAAAGGTATATATACTTCATTGCTTCTAGTCTATGCGGTTCCTTTCTCTTGAATTTGTTTTGGCAATTGTTATCATACTTGGTCTATCTCGGCAGCTCAACTTAGAATTTAGGTAATTCATGGATTTGAACGGGTTTATTTTATTCAAAACTCGGGTTTGTAATGGGCTCGGAAAAAATTCAGTAAAGATCTCGTTTTTTTTTAATATGTTTTTTCTTTTAGTTAGAGACTTTTTTTATTATTTTTTTCGGTTGGTTACTAATCCATTTCAAAATTTACTATATAAATACTATACAAATATTTTATTTTTTCAATATGAGATTTGAAGTCCTTTAATATGTATACTCTATAACACAAAAAAAAAGTTATGTTTTTTCAATGTGGAATAAAAAATCTTTCTGGTTTAAATACTTCAACTTAAAAAAATAAAATAGTATCTTTCCAATATGAGATAAAAAAAACTATTTGAAATAATCTTTTAAACTTTATTATTTACAATATGAATAGTTTTTATCCACATGGATTGTTTCTTAATTTTTTCATATGAAATATTAAAAACTCAAATATTTTTTTTTAATTTTTCCAGGTCAACATGTATAACTTGGGACCTGGTTTCTTGATCGGTCAACTCTCAAGTCAGATTTTATAACTATAATTCCATTCTAGGATTGATTCAAAATGAGAAAGAAAAAAAAAAAGACAGAAGACATAAATAATAAAGAAAGACTTAGTTTAAGACAGATTATATTTTCAAGGTCCAGACTTGACCTCTAATTTGTATGTCATTATATGTATTGATTGGCTGGGCCAGCCAATTGATAGTTGTTATTACGGTCATCCCCAGAAAATAGAGAGCATCCAAGAACTGAATTGAAAACCACTCTCTCTCTTTCCCTTCACTCTGTTTCTTTCATTTTCTCAGCAGCTAAATAGCTCAGAGTAGAAACTCTTACTTCTATATATCGTCGATGCTCAATATATTGTCGTTAATGGTACTGATAATTGGACGTCAATATACGATTTCTTCAGAAAACTACAAACAAAATTTGAACCTGAGAACTTTTGCTAAACGATTATTCTTCTTATCTGAGGTTCGATCATGTCGAGTCTCGCGCGCTGCTGGTTTTTGTTAGATTAATATGTTAGTGTTTTTATTTGTAGAAAACAAATACACAAAACCTCCAATATACAAACAAATCCCTGAAATATCATTAAAATTTAAATGAATAAATAATTAGTTTAGTGTAATACTATTTCTATATATATTTGTAGAACTTGAAATAACACTCTGAAATATGTTGAAAAGATTGTGGTAGAACTTGAAATAACTCATTTAAGGAGAACTTGAAAAAACTTGAAATATGTTGAAAATATGTTATTAGACGATGTACCTGATCTTTAAATATAAATTAATTAGTTGTTGAATTAATAATAAATTAAATTATTTAATTTATTTAATTATAATAATAATTTATATTGGGGCCAACATATTAAGAACCTAATGGGTCACACATATTAAGAACCATTAGTTAAAAATTAAACTGGGATAATTTAACTAAGTATGACTTGATTAAAATATATTTTAGAAATTAAGAACTAGAATATAATTAATACATAGATTATATTTCTAGACCTAGAAAAATCAAGTAAGGACTAGGTTGAGTTAATTTATAAAATTATCCTGAATTAATATATGGATATTATTCAGGTGATAAATTAATATTTTGTCAATTTATAGGGTTTTTTAGATTTTTCTATAAATAGTAAGTTATGTTTCATATTTTTAGTGGTTGTCTATTAGACAGAAAAAATCACGTGAATAAAAAGCTAACACTCTAGGCATATAAATCTCTCTTTTCTAAATAGAGATTTAGAATATTTTTCAATGGTGGTTCCTGTGAATTACCATTGGATACTGGATAATTAGACGACTTGTGGTTTGCGATAATCTAACCTTTAAAAAATTATTCAAAGTCAAAGAAGATTTTCAAGTAATAAATTCCTAAACAACTCTAGATCTGTCTAACTAAATTTTAAAAACTCTCGAATAATTTTGTTTTATTATTTTTATCGTATGATATTGAAAAACCCAACAAGATTTGGTGTTGGAGCTAAGAAATGATTAGCTATTTAGCTACACCAATGGTTGCTGTTTCTGTGTTGCAGTACCTACTGCACGCTGTGCCTGTGATAATTGTAGGACACCCTGGTCAGCTTGCCCTCTCTGTTGTTGCCATCGCCACCTCCATCACCAAAGTTATTTGTATCATGAAAACAATATTAGTCGACCGAAGTATCGAATACCCATCCAATTCATGCCGTTAAGGGGATCGAGAAAGAATGAGACTTGAATTTCCTATAGACATTCAAATTCTTACAGGAGTCCTTGAGAAAAAGATGTTCTCATCATTAAACTATATGACAGGAACACAAGTAGGGAAATATTAGGATTTCATGGCAGGAAAAGATCATGAGATTAAGGATCCATTCTCTCGCACAAGCTTAAGTTTTGTTGTAACTAAGCGAGCCACTGCTTGATTATTAAACACAGTACCATAATCCTTACTGTTAATTCCCTTTCGTCATTGAAGACGTTGCTTAACCATCCATTCTGATGCAGAGTGAGAATAAGTGCAGCTCTTTGCAGATGTTCTTGAGTCCGTGCCTTGAATACACAGAGCTCTCTTACCGATAGTGGGATTTTCAGGCTTTATGTGCAAGATCTTTCTGTTGATTCCAAATTCTAGAACAATTCAATTATTCAACTCCATCTGTTTTTGGGCGTTGCATCTTTCCGAATAGATAAAGTTTATTTACAAGGGTTTATCCTTCACCGAACAAATATATTAACCAAATAAAACTTATATTAAACCCAGCATGCACAAAGGCGCGGGCCTTATTACTAGTATAATAATAAAATATATACAATTCTAACCAATGATTAAGACACATAGCTTATTTATTTGTCAATTTTAACCAATGATTTTTTGCCATGTAGTAGAAAATGAACATATTAAATGAGTCCCTCTAGTCACATATACAAATAAAAATAAATAAATTAAAACACCAATACCATGTTACAAGAAGAGAAAACAAGAGAAACTTTTAATGAAAAACTTTAAGTTATCTTTACTTAAACTAATTTAAATTATAAACTTTGATTTAAAATGTATATTGAATATCTTATATATGATAAGATGTGAGAGTAGAAAAAATAATTAATAAAACTATTTCTTAAATCAGATTAATTCACTTCAATGTCCTTTGAGTTTTTCAAAAGTTTATGATAATATAGAAGTTGAATTATGGATTATTTTGGCCTTTATTATTTTTCAATTCAATCTATGTAAAACGGATAAAATAGTATTTTTTTTAAAATAAAAAAATAACTAAGAATTTAATTTTGATACGCATCAAGAAAATAATTATATTATGTTTTTTTTTTTAAATTGCATTACTTTTTTATTTCAGTTTTAGGATAGGATTTTTGAAAAATTCAATATAAAAAAACAACTTAAATAATGATACCAAATAAAAAAAAAAATTCACAAACACAAAATAGCATACATATCCCCATGTCAAAAAAATATAAAAAGGTGGATGCTAACAATCAAGTGTTTTAAACTATCTAGTAGGTGACTTAATGATAAGAGTTTGGGACTAAGAGGTTTGCTCCCCTATGATTTTAAGTTTAAGCCTTGTGGTTGTTAATATGATGGTCACTGGAGGTTTACATGGTCATTAACTTCGAGGTCTATCGGATTAGTCGAGGTACACGCAAGCTAACTCAAATACCCACATTAAAAAAATATACATAAAATTAATTTTTACGTTATTATAAAATGAAATATTGAGTTACCTTCCACACCATTATCACAAATAACTATATAAATAACTCACTCCAAATTATAAAAGTAGTAGCAGAGTGAAAGGCTATAGCAATTAATGCAAATTAAAAGAGATACATAAAGATTAAAAAAAAATATAAATCCATTCGATGTGATTTCTAATGATGTGATTTCTAATATATATTATATATTGATATTAAATATTTTTTAAAATATTATTTTAAAATATTTTTAAATAAAAATTACTATAAAAAACAACTATTATCCTCCTTTTAAACACCGAAACAAAAATCTAAAACAAGTAGTTTATTTATTTATTTACTTGTAACTTTCTGCCCTCCCTCTCGTAACAAGAAAACCGAACTTTATTACTTCTAGTCTTTCTAAAGCAAGTCGTTCTGTTCATACACAACAGAAAAAACTCGATCTTTACCAAACCGAAGCTTCGTTCTTGTTTAACGAAATGGCCATGACAGTTGAAGGTACGGCTTAACAATTTTTTTGCTGCTTCGATCTCTTTAATCGCCCTATTATTTGTTACTTCTTCGAATGCTAAATCAATTTTACTGTTGTTTTCACCGTACCTTTAAAATTAAACTTTTCTTGAAAGAAATTGCATGTCGAATTATCAATTTTGTTTTTTTAGTTTGGTTTGGTTTCTAAGGTTTGGACTCGATAAGTGTGGAATTTGAGGGTTTTTTTAGAAAAAGATTTTGTGGGGTTCTTTCAAAATTTGATCTTTAATGATGGATTGATTAATTGATCGAGCCCATTACATAAAGGTGCTTAGATTGATATGTTGCGATAATTTTAACAATTTGCAGCATGATTAATGTTTATAGGGCAACAGTTAGTGTTGTTAGCTGTGCAGTCTAGGCTATTTTGCGGATTTGGAGATTAACTTTCTAATAAGGTTTAGTGTTTGTTCATAAATCGCAGTTTTGCTACATGTTTTAATGGGTGGAATTGTGTTTATCAGCTGTTGTTAGATCATTTTAAAATAATTTTGGGAGCTCACTATTTTATTTTATTTCCTTTTTTTCTGGTTTCGTGCGTTGCTGATTTGGGTTCAATGGAATGGTTCCTGTTGTCTGCAGTGTAAGTTTCGAAGTTCATTCTGTAATCTTAGCTTGTCTTGGGTACATGGTGAGATTGCTTATAATTTGATTTTGTTGAATTTCAGGCTTGCTGGTCTTGCTTTTATGTTTTCGGCTAGCATTCTGCTACAGATATTGGTATGCATCCAGTAACACTGGTTGTGTTGTGGCACTTTTCTCTAACTGCTGTTTATACGTATTTTATTTCATGAATTATATATATCTAGCATGCAAGTGGATTTATAAATGCTTTCTGCTGGTTTTTTCATTTCTTACTCTCAATACTTATAATAGAAGAGATATTTAGGTGCAGAAACTAATCTTTTGCTATTTCTACTCCTTGTGCCTCCTTTTGGCTCTTTTTTTTTTTTTATGGCCAATTTTTTTTTAGGATAATAAGACAAGGAAGAGATCACATACTTGTCTGCAAAATGTAGTCATTATCTTTAATGAGTTAGAACATCCTAGGCTATGTTTTTTTCTGTGCAGAATAGAGGTATTAAATCCTATTTTAGATTAATCTGAATATAGGATGATGATTGATTCTATTCTGACATTTAGAATGACTAGAAATCAATTGATGAAACAAGGCAACTATCACCCGTTTTCTTAGTCAATTCAATATAGGATGATGATTGATTCTATTATGACATTTAGAATGACTAGAAATCAATTGATGACACAAGGCAACTATCACCCGTTTTCTTAGTCAATTCAATATAGGATGATGATTGATTCTATTCTGACATATAGAATGACTAGAAATCAATTTGATGAAACAAGGCAACTATCACCTGTTTTCTTAGTCAATTTCCAACCTTAACCATATAGAGTTTACATGTTAACCACGTTAAGAGAATAGAGAATCCAAGATTTGCCTGCCTCGTTTAGCTGTGACTGCATAGATCTCATGACAATCATAGCTCTATTACCAGTTGAGGAGAAATTGAAGTTTCTTATTGAAAAGCCACAGCAGGGGCCAACAAAACTGTATCTAATTATCTAGTCTCTAGCAAATATGAAAAGAGGACTGGACAGAGGATTGTTATATTTTGATATGGAATTGTGAGTGATCAAGAAGAAGTTAACTATTATGAAGCTATTATGAATCAAGCCGGGATTGTTCACGAAGTAATATTGGGCAAGGTGGCTTTTGGAGTATGTGGAAATGTCAAACTTTTCAATAAGAAAATGAAATTTCTTATTGGAAAGCCACTGTTGGGGCCAGCAAAACTTTATCTAATAATCAAATCTCTAGAAAACATGAAAAGAGGACTGGACAGAGGATTGCTGTATTTTGATGTGGAATTCTGAGTGATCAAGAATAAGTTAACTATTATGAAGCAATTAAGAAGCAAGCCAGGATTGTTCACAAAGTCATATTGGGCAAGGAGGCTTTTGGAGTATGTGGAAATGTCAAACTTTTTAAGGTGGAGAAAATTGTCATTTTGACATTAGGCAAAATATAATCTCAGTTTTACCTTTGTGAACAAGCTGAGTTTCACACCTGTTACTGGCTTATGTAGCTTGTATATTCTTAGGTGCTTTGATACAATTTAAGTAGAAGAGCAACATAGTGGAGCTTGGTCTAATATTTGCCTAGCCTATTTGAGAGTGTGGTTGCGGTTGCTTTTCAAAGTGTTTTTCACTCATAAATGTATCAAAATAATATTTTTTTTATTTTTTAAAAATTATTTTTGATATCAGTGCATCAAAATGATCTAAAAACACCAAAAAAAATATTAATTTGAAGCAAAGAAAAAAATAGAAATAAATTCAATTTTTTTCAAAAACGCTTTTGAAACGCAAAAACATGGTGATTTGGATTTGAGACATAAAAATAAATTGTCAGATATCATTGTATTCTCTAATAAGGCTCACAATTCAGGTCTTTTTGTTTTTAGAATATCTAAAGAAAAGTGTGATCCTCGCCATGTAATTCTCATCAAATTAAACTCTCCAAACTGACCTTTGAAACCCTACTTGATTTGCTGCTAGAATAAAGGCTGTATTTTTGGAGAAAACTTCTTACTTTAATTTTAGGGCTGTGGAGGGAGAGCTGTCACATCTCTATGTTTGTTTAGATTGATGGATTATAAGATGGAACTTATGCTTTGGCATAGTGAATGATGTTTTGGAGATATTCTTTCAGTTAGAGGTTTTTTAGAATTACTTTCTTGAACATTAGGTTCATGATTTTGTATATGGGTTGCACCCTCATGATGCTCCTCACTGAAGTTTTTGCGTATTAAGGAGAATTAAGGTATCATGCAAACCTTAAATGAAATGTTTTTTTTTTAAAAAAAAGAAAGAGAGCACAGTTTGATTTCTTAATATCCTATAGAGAATATGATTTTAGATAGGGCAGAATGGACGGAGAAGACTTGTGTAGTTGTCCTTAACCAATTTTTTGATATGGCAATTACAACAGGACTTATTTGTTATAAAACTACCTATCAGGGAACTGTTTCATGGTGTATCATTGTATCGGATGGCATCTTGTGGTGACTTTTGGCATTCCATTAACAATAATGCTGGTAATGAGCACCAGGCTGGAGATGGAATGCCAAATGGAAGCCTGAAAACTCTTTCTGTAAAATGGATCACATGTATTATGCTTTTCTATTTATTGATTTTTTTTGTCAATTTTTTTGGGATGGCAGGCTTGTGCAATATACAATAATTGGTGGCCCATGCTATCAGGTTTGTTATATCTGTCCTGTAAAGTAAATCAATGATGCATTGAGAAGTTGATAATGTACTTTACTGTTCCTGCAGCTCTCATGTATGTGCTGGTGCCTATGCCTTGCTTATTCTTTGGGGGTGGATCCACTCAGTTTCTGACCAGCAGGGATGGTGGGGGGTGAGTACTAAACAAAACCCTGTATTACATTCTTTAGTTACTTATTTTAGAACTCCTAATATTGCTGGTTGGTGTTCATATCTTTTATGTGGTTTCTTTCTTTCTTTCTTTCTTTTAGGCCTCATGAAATATTTGTTTTGCAAATGTTCCCATTATAATCAGGACCAAATTATTGATGAGTATATTTCATGCATCATGATAACATTCATTGCATGTGGTTGGTTAACAATTCTGGTCAAAAAACTTATTGACTTCCACCCCCGCAAGTCGCTTTTACAGGAATTTGGTAGAAGTTTAGTAGGAATCTTGCTTTGAAGGAAGACAAAGAAGAGAGAAAAGAGGGATGCCCCTTTTTACAATTGATCATCTTTCTTACCTACCAAACAAATCAAACTTTTTTATTTGATAGATCGAACACTTTCATGACTTGCTGGCACTTCTATCATTTGCATATATCTAGCTTTGCATGCAATGCATGGTCACTCCATTAAATATTCTAGAATGTCTTGGTTAGCTAGTCACATCAACATTTTTCCTTGCTCTTGTTATGGCTCCACCTCTCACAGCATTTTGTTCATTTGCTGTAAAATCTCGTGTTGCAGTTGGATAGATGCTGCTAAATTCCTGACGGGGGCGTCAGCTGTTGGGAGTATAGCCATTCCCATTATCCTTAGGCACGCTCATATGATTGAAACCGGGGCTATGTGGATTGAGTTCACATCATTTGTCATATTTGTCTGCACTGTCATGTGTTTTCACCGTGCTAGCCTAGAAGACGAGTGGTGATTGATGCCACGCTTGCTAAATTCTGATGCGACTTGCATGCTCTTGTTCGGTGGACAAATTGCCATATGATCCATATGCATGTGCATGGGAAGAGAAACATATAATTTCCCATTTGTAAATCCTTTGTATTTATATCTTCCAAATTATATTATGAGTTATCCGTGTTTGGTTGACTTACTTTGTATCTCCACATTAGGTTCTGTTTTAAACGGGATATGCTCTTATCGTTCTTATTTCTGAATTCAGTTCCAGTATTTTTATATCCCCAAACAACTGTAGCACAACAGGAAGACCGTCCAAAAACACAAATTCTAGAACTATAGAATAAGTGCTGCCTACTCTCTTTTTTCACCCTTGCAAGCTATGTTTCTAGGGTTGCCCAGTATCGCGAGGCATGTTCTCCAGTTCGAATTCGGAACACTGTTGCTCATACTGTGCACCTCACCATTCTATTATAGCAAGCCTATTATAGCAAGCGGTCGTTCTTCGATAAAAATTCATGATAAATCTCCCATGTGTTACCTCTGGAAAACCAAGCCAAACATGTAGTCTTTTCTTTTTAGTCTCTTCAACACGGAAATGATGGCTCTTGATTGAAAATTGCAGCCCTCTCTCTTTCACTGTGACCTTGGGACAGCTTAGACTTTTTATTTTTTAATTATTACTTCCAAGACTTTCTTTTACCAGTGCAATGATGAATTTAGCTCTTTTTTTTTATTTTTTAATTATTAAGACTTTCTTTTACCAGTGCAATGATGAATTTAGCTCTTTTTGCTGCGAACACTGTCATCAGAAATGTGATGGTGTCTTTTGAACTAGGTAGCTAAAATGAGTTTTTGTCTCTATTTTATTTAGAGATGATTTTTAGTTAATTTTCTGTCATGGACGGAGGGGACACCTATACAATCAAATTATTATTTTTTTCATAAATATCCCTTTAAATATTTTAAATTTTCAATCTTTATTATTATATTTATATCTGATCCATCGTTTTAAATTAACTTAAATTTCACCACTACATGTGAAAACTATAAAATATATAAAAAATGTGTTAGATTTTAACCAAAACTAATGAAGAGGTGAGAACTGAATGATAATAAAAAAAAGAAGTGCATTTCTGATATTGTCTTGTGATTTCAATTATGTTAGATTTTAACCAACACACACGTCTCATATGATTGATTTAATTATTTATTTTACTATAAATAGATTTGGAGAAATGATCATTTAATGATTGAATAAATCGTGATTTAATTATTTTATTTTCTTAACAATGAATTATGTTTTTTTTTATGGTTACAAATTCTTTTTTTACGTGATTTTGATTAATGGAGAAATTAGGATTTTAAGTTAGTTAAAAAAAATAATCAATGTTCATTGTAAACTGAAGTAAAAATATCTTTCTAAACTAAATCAGAACCATTCCCCGTTCTATCTCATCCTCTCTATAAAGCAAGAGCTAGGTAAAAAGGCACCTGAATTCGTAGCCTGGCAGGGGAAGGGCATTGTTTCCTTCCTCTTTACTTGGGTTCGATTTTCTCTGTGCAAGTTTATCATCCCTGCGGTGCCTTACCTGTTTACTGAATTTACAGGGTGTTCAATGGACTTATGGATTAGTCATGGTGTGCGTAAACTGGTCCGGACATCCCGGGTTATCAAAAAAAAAAACTAAATAAAAAGATCTAATTAAATTTTCCAAGGTTGAAAAAAAAATTGTCAATGAGAGCCAAGACTAATTAAAACGGAGATTAAGATAAAGTTGATTGGATGAGTGGAAAACGGGGTTCTCGTTTGATTAGAAAAACATAGATTTCAATTTTATTAGTCGGTGGATTAATAAGTGTTTGGTCATTAAACGACAACGATGACTTAGCGACTTCAAGGCAAATTTTCCACACAAATCTAAAGTTCCAGTTTCTCCCTCCGATAAACGACAAAAAAAGAAAAGAAGATAGAATGTTTACACCAAAGTATTATCCTCATCGTTTGTTAAAAAACAAGAATAATATGCAAATAATCCAAAATAAAATTATAAACTGATCATACACGTAGGGGATTTGATAGTATGGTTCTAGTTGTTTTTTAAAATATTTTTCGTGCTAAAATGTATTAAAATGATGTTTTTTTATTTTAAAAAAATTATTTTTAAGATCAGCTCATCAAAACAATTTAAAACATATAAAAAAATAATTTCTAATAAAAACAAATTAATTTTTTAAAAATATAAATACAACCGTGTTTTCAACGTTGTCTTAATAGTAACATTACGTTCTTTACTTTCACTTGTATGGAGGGACACCGTCATATTTACATCACATATGGCGGCGAATTAGTTTACGGTGTTTGCTCTCTTTCCTTTCAACGTCTGCTATTTCATGGGGGAATGCTTTGAAAAGTAAAGCTCAAATCATATATCAAAAAACTTTCTGACGAAGTGCGTTATGTTGGAGTGCCACTGATCATTAATTCATTTGCAAGCTTGCCACGATGAAAAATTCTTATTAAAATCCCTTGATTTTTAGTAATTTTTTTTGTTTTTTAAGTAATTTCTCATAACACTACTGTAAGCAGTAATTTACTTTGTGATGATATCTAAAAAATACTAAATAATTTAGAAATAAGGATAATCGATTAATCTCTTAATTGTAATAATATTATCCATTCTTTCTAGTTAAGATGACTAATATCTTGTACCTGATGTCTGGTGAGCCAATCTAGCTAGCTAGTTATTGATACTTTCAAAAGATTTATCTTTGGTAAATTTTAGAATTATATGCTTGAATAAGTAATTTTTTAGAGGAAGAATATTTAAAGAAAGATAATATATATATATATATATAATAGAAAATGAAAATTGTAAACCTATAGCTTTAAAGAATTCATGGGATATATATATAACCTGTAAAGTTTTATTTTTTTGTGGAGAGAGAAGGGCTAATGAATCATTGGTTATTAAGAGATTTTTTATCAACTTATAGGTATAGAAAAAATATGATCTAATTAAAATATATAGTTCAACTCATAGAAGCCGAGCTTTTTTCCTGGCTCAGACATTTTTTAGTCTTAGTTTTTTAAAATTGAGTTTATAACTTATTTAATAACAAGCATTCATTCATGGACATAAAAACTTACACTGTATGTCGTAACGAATTAATCATTATGGAGTGAAATAGCTAAATCCTCGTTACACATGCTAAACAAAGCTATTTATACATCCACGCATATACAGAGAGAGCACTAAACAATACTATGATTTGAAAGAAAAATACAACGATAAGAACACTTCCCTAGTTCTGAAGTTGTTCCATTAGTGTGTGTGTGTGTGGAAATGTAATTAATATTATAGATAATAATTACATATATATGAAAATGAAACGTCCGTGAAGTTGTTTTTGATGTCCATATATATATAATCAGACTACTTCCTTTTCTTTAGCTATGCAGATTGGACCTTTTCAATATTGTCCCTGTCACTGTAGCACCATTCTAATTGCTCCCAGTCCCAAATAGGTTCATTATCAGTATCGATGCTTGCCGTGTAACTACTTTCTCCAGTTTGGAAGGTCTGGCCATGGTCTCCTAAGGATAAAATAGCATGCGAGCATGGTACTGTCTCCGCCGTTGAAGGGTTTTGATGAGATGATGATGTGACCTCGTTGCCGGGGGTTGCTTGAGCTCTCATCTCAGTACCCATCTCCACTCCTGATGGCCGTCTATCAAATGCTCGCACGAATTTGGACTTCTTGTAAACCCGACACAAACTGAATTCTTGCCTTAGCTGCAAAATATATTCAAGACATTAGATAAATTAAGAAGGAAGAATTCTATGGTAATAAAAACACGATCTTAATATATGCAGTGTACCTGGTGAGAAATTAAGGGGACATAAATTTATGGCAGATCATAGCACACAACATTACAAATTAACTATACTAGGTTTGCCCCTCAAAATTTATTTATTTTTTTTAACTTTTCCGTGCCCATAAAGATAAGTTAATAATAGAGGTTAACATGATTATATTCTTTTAGATGAAGTTTATCGATGACGAACCGATGACCGGGCGGTGAGGATTCAGTATTAGTTTTATATGTCATTAACCGCCCCTTAACATATATATTGAAAAGACCTAAATTGATCGTAATATACAGTATGTAGTATATAGTTTGCACCCTTGGATGTCCACCATTTGAATATGATGCTTCTGCTTCTTCTTCCATAGCCTTAAATTCGTTCATTTTCCACTCGGTTTTTCGTCCTCTTGGAGCCCTTCCCTCGTAGAACACCATGGTTCTTTTCTCGCCAATGCTACGATTACTATTGGAAGAGTAAACAGGAGAAGGAGAGCCAGTAGCTTTCCAATAGCCACTACTTGTGAGTCGCTTCGGCCTCCCTCCACGGGCTTCGCTTTCTTGCCTTCGAATGAAGAAAAACCATTCTTCAGGATCTCCATGGCACAAATCTCCTGAAAATTCTGAATAATCAAAGTAATTGAATGAGAAAGAGAAACACACACACACACACACACACACGCATATATATATATATCCTTCATCAATCACAACTATTCTATCAAATTAACGACGTGGGAATTAAACATAAAGAGAAAGATAGAAATGGATGAGGAAAGATGAAAAATACTAATAATGTGAGTAAAAAAGGGCATTAAATAATTAATTCGACGAAGAGAAGATTTTTACGAGGAAGCTCCCATGGATTGAACTCGTATATATCAAGAACCGGTATAAGGCGGTCCATAACCCGTAGGAGGTCCTCTCTCCTTGCTTCAAGCTTGTTATGCAGATAAAATGAGACCAGTTCTTCTTCTGTTGGGTAAAATCGAAACCCTGGTGGAATCATATCCGTCTCAGTACTCTCTCTCTCTCTCTCTCTCTCTCTCTCTGTTGGGCCGGAATCACCAAAAATTAACCTTTCTTACTCCATATATAAGGAGAATTAAAGACGACAGAGAGAGACTGGGAGAGAGATTAAAGGCCTCAAGGGGTAAATGCACACGGGGTTGCTTGGAATCTTCCACGCAATTGTGTTCCATGGAACTTTCATTCCCTGTTGCCCCCCGGACCCATATGTTTTTTCAAGAGATTCATGGGAAATGGACCTAATATGTTTGAGAAATTGTTAGGTATAAAAATAAAACCCTTTGTGTAACAGGAGAAATTATTATGTTGTGCTGACAAGAACATAAAAATAAAACCCATTTTGTAACAACAATTCATGAATTCAAATTAATAATTATTTGGATAAATAAATAAACAATGAATTTTACCTGGATAAAACCCATTTTGTAAAGTTGAGAGTGACTTAACTCTTTTATAAGAAAATTCAAATTTATATAACAAATTTAATACACGTGCATAGCCTCTCAAATTTTCAACCATCTATAAATATAAAAATAAATATTAAATTGAATACATAAATTCAAGAGAATGTTTTCGGATTTGAATTTATATTAGATTTATCATTATAATAGCATTTAATTTTTTTCTTGAGATAAAAAAAATAAAAATAATAAAAACAATGAGGATATGTCCTCATGTACTTCATATTTTGAAAGTACATGAATTCACTTTAAAATTATCTCAGATATATATTTATTTTATATTTTTATCTCAGTCTTTTTAATTAAAA
>Ga0307517_10005365_pt1 | contig 19363 bp, 14 predicted proteins | sample 23_EM_MG_FD_194515 | JGI IMG/M metagenome (GOLD analysis project Ga0307517, IMG submission 194515) | Populus trichocarpa ectomycorrhiza microbial communities from riparian zone in the Pacific Northwest, United States - 23_EM | ecosystem: Host-associated > Plants > Roots > Unclassified | place... | reverse complement strand
AAGCTTGCCTCCTGGGCCAGTTCTGCCAATGTGGCCCGGGGGTGTGAATCGGAGAGTCGTACCAAATGTCTTATATCGCGCTCGCTTAGAACAGGTGGTTTGCCTGGGCGGGAAGGGGGATTGAGTTTACCGGTCGTGGTCCAGTACTTGATGATTTCCCGAGCAGCGTCCTTTGAAATGCCTGTTTCGTTTGCTATTTGACGATAGCTTTTGCCCTCAACATGCAATTCAATCACCCTCACCCTCTCATTCCTTGTTACCATACGGCGTGTACCAGTTGCTTGATCTCGAGGCATAATTGGAGTTGTAAGTTGTACGTTATTCTGATGTGATCATGGCCAAGACACTAGTGTCTGGTTACTAAACGACCGCTATTGGTGCTATATAGCTGAGCTGTGTCTCTCTTATTATTCAATGATGATAGCTGTCGCAATAAGTGATACTGATTGTTTCTATTACCACTTCTCCACCCGGGTGCTGATCGCACATTGCAACACTTCACCCTCTTGCAGGAAGCAACACCCGGTAGAGTAATCGCAAAACGCATCCCCGGAGGAAAGAAGAAGCCTACCCCCCATCTACTCACTCCATGAGGGGCTGCAGCAAACTACCGTAAAATCCCATAAATAAGCTGCGCGGCGGCTTATTTCAAAGGTTGAGCTGTGGAGCAAGGGATTATCTAAGGGCTCGTATCATACTGAATTAAGTGAGCTAGGTTTTTTGGCTGGGTGCGGCCTCTTCCGTCCGAGGTGCGGGCTTATTTATGGAATTCTACGGTATCAACAGTCTCCCTACCCAAACATCAATTTCTACTCACCCACAGCACCAATTAAACCGTGAATAAAACAGGGAAAAATAATAATAATCTTGCGAGGGATACAACCGTTTCCACCATACCCACAACAAAACTAAAAAAACCAATAATAAACAAAAAAAAAACAATTACCAGTAATATTCGTAGGCCTACCTAACATCGACCATTTACTTTTTTTTTTTTTTTTTTTTTTGCTCACCAAATAAATAGTCTACACCTGTTCGTCGCCTGGATGGGTTTTTTTCGTAGCGGGTAACGGTGAGAATGCACCCAGTCCAGCTTGTTCAGCCTCAGCGGGGGCGTTGACGGTGGACGGGGCGGCTCGGCGGTCGGTAGCGTGCGGGCGGCCGGGAGCACCAAAGCGGAACTGGCACGATCCGGGTATGCACGGCGCGGTAAGATAATATGCGCCAATTGTTGGAAGTAGCCGCACACTTGATGATGCGGGATGTGCCCGCACTCTGAGGCGGCAGTGGTAGTGAAGGGGCATGAACAGTTTTCTCGCAATTGCTTTTTTTCTTTTTCTCAACTCACAGCGCAACCGGTCTTGAGCTTCTTCGATGATTAATGCAAACTCTCTGTCTCCACTCTGCTGGGTAAAAGCCTCATCGCCGATCATTACCTTCGCATCCGTCATTCTCAACACAAATTATACTCGACGGGTGGGGTGATTTTTTGTGATGCGGGAGGGTGGAAGTAGAGTTTGCGAATAAAGTTGGATAGATGGGTGGATTTGTTAGTGCTTTGGTATCATAACTTCTGAGTTGCTCCGCTCGGGATGGGGTGGGTAGAGGAATGGATTTAAGTGGTTCGCACGGTGTAGCGGCCCGACAAACTGAAGATGGGTGAAAAATCCAGCGGAAGGGAGACATAACAAGGCAGGAGACACCTGGAAAACCCTGTTTTGCACATTCCAGCGTATGTTGGCCGATCTCACAGAATCCATTAGGCCTAACCTAGAAAGAAGTTCTACGACAGCTAGGTGTTCTGTATAAAAGGCGGGGATTTCCTGCACTCTGTGAGAGGTAACAAACTCCTCCAACACAAAGCCACCTACCGGCAAAACAAAACAACATCGATACGTACAGTGATGTACCGTTTCTTTGCCAAACGCCTCTACTTGACTCCTCTTCTAGCAGCGAAGCAATCCCTGCGCTGCAGATTTCCTACTCACAGTTCCAACAGCCCCGCAAATTGCTACAGCGGGATTGCGCCCGAAGCGGTACAAAACGATGAAGCTCCTGGTGATGCTAAAACTGAGAAACTGCTAACTACCCGGGATGAAGGGCACTTGGTATGATATGTTGTCTAGCGGGTAATTACTAGAGTGGGAGGCAATGATTAATTCGAGATAGATTGATCGAGTCTCCAAATTGCAAGATTGTAACTTACTCGCCATTTGGATAGTAAATACGTCGCCTTGGTAACATAAAGGTGCAGCATGATATTATTATAATATAGATTATATTGATACATAATTATAAATATTCCACAAAACAATAGAGCATATCCCGAGCGCCCAAGGGGTTTAAACCTGGACCCATTGTTGAGTAAGCTTGAATGCCAGGGCGTCCAGTCCACTGTTGTGTCCTTGTTGCGCCCCCAGAGGCGTCCCACTTGGTGCTGCTGTGTCTAGACGGCATCTACCATATCGTCATCGCTTTCTGGCTTGTCGGGGTTGGCGTCTCGCCTGTTTAAAAGTTGCTTCACCACCAACTTGTGCCCTTGATTCGCGGCCCAGAAAAGTGGTGTCCTGCCCTCGTTGTCTGGCTTGTCGGGGTTGACGTCTTGCCGGTCTAAAAGTTGCCACACCACCGACTCGCGCCCCTTCATCGCAGCCCGCAAAAGTGGTGTAATGCCCTTGTGGTCTGGCTTGTCAGGGTTGACGTCTTGCCGGTCTAAAAGTTGCTTCACCACTGACTCGTGCCCTTGACCCGCAGCCCAGAAAAGTGGTGTCCTGCCCTCGTCGTCTGGCTTGTCAGGGTTGACGTCTTGCCGGTCTAAAAGTTGCTTCATCACCGGCTCGTGCCCCATCATCGCAGCCCGCAAAAGTGGTGTACGGCCATCGTCGCCTGGCTTGTCAGGGTTGACGTCTTGCCGGTCTAAAAGTTGCTTCACCACCAACTCGTGCCCTTGACCCGCAGCCCACGAAAGTGGTGTACGGCCATCGCCGTCTGGCTTGTCAGGGTTGACATCTTGACGGTCTAAAAGTTGGTTCACCACCGACTCGTGTCCTTTCATCGCAGCCCACGAAAGTGGTGCAATGCCGTCGTTGTCTGGCTTGTCCGGGATGACGCTTTGCCTGTCCAAGAGTTGCTTGACCACAGACCCGTGCCCGCCATATGCGGCCTCGGTGAGTGGTGTCTTGCCCCTGTTGTCTGGCTTGTCGGGGTTGACGTCTTGCCGGTCTAAAAGTTGCTTCACCACTGACCCGTGCCCGCCATATGCGGCCTGGATGAGCGGTGTCTTGCCCTTGTTGTCTGCCTTGTCGGGGTTGACGTCTTGCCGGTCTAAAAGTTGCTTCACCACCGACTCGTGCCCTTGACACGCAGCCCAGAAAAGTGGTGTCCTGCCCTCGTCGTCTGGCTTGTCAGGGTTGACGTCTTGCCGGTCTAAAAGTTGCTTCACCACCAGCTTGTGCCCCATGATCGCAGCCAGCAAAAGCGGTGTCCTGCCCTCGTTGCCTGGCTTGTCCGGGTTGACGTCTTGCCGGTGCAAAAGTTGCTTCACCACCGACTCGTGCCCAGCGTGTGCAGCCTCCATGAGTGGTGTATCGCCCTCATTGTCTGGCTTGTCGGGGTTGACGTCTTGCCGGTCCAAAAGTTGCTCCATCACGGACTCGTGTCCACCATATGCGGCCATCATGAGGGGTGTAAAACCCTTGTTGCTTGCGTGGTCAGGGTCGACTTCCGCCCGGTCCAGGAGTTGTTTCACCATTGAGTTGTGCCCATTCCTCGCAGCCCACCAAAGTGGTGTGTTGCCACTGTTGTCCGGTTTGTCGACGTTGACAGCTTCCTGTCTCAGCAATAGCTCCATCCCATCCCTCTGCCCGCCCCTCACGGCCCACGTAAGTGGAGTTATGCCAGCAGAATCTCCTTGGTTAGCATCACAGCCGGCCATTCCTAGCAGGCCAGTCATAATATCAACAATTCCGAAAAATGATACACAGTGTAAGCCACTGAATAGCGAGGGAGCACTGACATCCGGGGAATCGTCCCGATCTAATATTTGTTCAAAAAGTGAGTTGGCGGCTACGTGGTTCTCATACTGGTCTAAGAGCTCCATTGCAAGTAATATCACGCCATCAGAAAGTTCTCTCTTTGCATGGGTGCCCCAATATCGCGAACAATATTTGATGAAAGGCATGCTTGAGAGATCAGGTTGGGGTTTGGCAGGAAGAGCCTTGGCCTGGTCTGAATTTAGATAAGTCAAACAGGTTTCTGCCATCTCTAAGTGGGCTCGGGGGAAAAGGTTGCGCTGAGTAGTTAGGTATTCGCGGAGTGTGTGGTGGGTTAACCGGGCAGTCGAGGCTTCCCTATCTATAGTGACTAGCCCTTGACAGCAGGCGAGCAACGTCTCTATCGCAGGGATATTGTCGATATTGAACTGCGTAGATCCGATTTCCACAGCAAGCGCATGACATAGTTCGTCTACCCGTAATGGCCTTTCCGAATGACATATCCACATAAGTGCGGTCATAGCAAGTTTCGCATTCTCCACTTCTTGAGTTCTTATCCGTCCCAGAGTTGCCTCGTATGCATCTCCCAACCCTAACCCATCTCCCATCGCATTCAGTCTATTTCGCCTCCTATGGATTGTCGTTTCTCTCAGGATTGTTTCGATCCTGAGTGAAGCCATTAGGAATCTTTATTTGCACCAATCAGTATACGAATCACAACGATTTCTCGGATCCCGCGCTGGCACGTACGTTTCGGGAATCTCTTCTGGAATGCTCTTCATAATATCATTCTCCAAGAAACCATCCATCGCCGCAGGATTTGTGTCCTTCCCGAGTCTCGCGTGCAGATATGTGACTATATCGTCCTCTCTGGGCGATATTGACACACTTGTTGTTCTCTCACCTAGCTCCCTCTCGACTACCCCCCGAATATGTGACCTTCCGGTCATGAATATTCGTGTATTTGGCGATCCCCGGAGGATTTGTCCCAATGCGCCAAGAACCTCTAGTCGATGCCTGGGAATACACTCGTCGAGAGCATCAACGCAGATGAATGTGGGTTGTAAGGATGTGACCGCCGCACACATATTCACGATATCAGGAAGTAGCAGCCTCCGTCCGCCAATCGCCCTCTTCTGGCCCCGAAATTTCTGCACGATCTCTACCGGAATTGCTCCTAGCCCGCTTAGAAGCTGTTTGAGCAGGGAGCCTAGCATATTTGTCGGAGACTGGGCCTCCCGGGAGGCGAAATCATAATAAAAACAGGCTACTGCCATATCCTGTTCTATGACCTGGTCGCATAAATAATCTACAACCACAGAACTACCATCGTGACTTGTCAGCAATCGTGTCCCTTGTTCCTCGCTAGTAGCCTCTCGTACCAGATGTAGCTCTTTCCGACCCCCGGCTCACCATAGCAGAACAAAGCCGCATGATTAGATCCACCATTCTCGCTACCATTATACCAGCCCCTGAACTCTTTCGTTTCCAGTAGCCAGTTCCCTATACTATCCACCCGTTGCTCGCAAATATCGTGATGTCGCACCTGGGGTTCTAAGGGTGACAGCCAGGCGAGGATTTTTGGCTCATCGTCGGTGGCGGTAAAGATAATGTTATTCGACACATTGAAGGAATTGATGTTATCTGTAAAGGCTCGAGACATCGTTCTGTTTTTGCTGTTTGAAATAGTGTAGAGAGTTGGGTGATTGAAGTCCTTTGGGCCGGTTGATGAAGTTCGAGTAGGTTTAGGAAAAGCGGGGCTCATCGCTCAGCCCCGCAACAATCTGATTGCAACCCGATCAAGGGACTAGGATTTCGTGAAACCAAGAGTCTTGCGCTTGTGTTTTTACTTGGGTGCCGCTGTGGACAAGACTCCCGAATAACCACCCACTTCGCCCCCCCACCGGATTGGTGAGCGTTCCCGCAGAAGGGGAATAAAGATATTGAACCCCTCGCCAGCCTCGTTATTATACTTTCTCATGAAGACAGATAATGAATATCCTACCCTATCCTTGTATGACTTCAAATGCCGGAGCAATCAATCAGTTCTAAATGCATTTAAACATCGCGAATTGTCTCTCTTCTGAACCCTAACAGATCAGTCCTAGCACTATCTGTAATTAAATCTATGAAGCAGGGCTTTAACCGGGGCTGCGAGGCTAATATCGCGGGAGGGGTAGACTCTTTACCCATGATTCTGTTGTTTCTGCGCCCAAGCGACCCAGCGACGGAAATACTGTAGACATATGATATCAGGAATGTGCCCTGCATTTGCTGGAAACTAAGGGCCCGTTACCTAACCCGCTATCTAGTTTCATAATTTTGGTGATACAAGTTGACTGGCGCCTCAACCGGCATCATGTTCCCATAGACGGTGCAAAGGTGTTGACCCAATGTTCCACCGTCCTAAATTAGTAGGCCAAAAAGATTCGTCCGATGCCCTTTTCACACCAAAGTGCCCATCTTCACCCTCTCTCATTGCACAATGTCTATGAGAATCTGCGAAAACTTGTCCATGCATTAGCGAACCTGTAGATAACATGAAAAATATCACAGGATCGTTCGATATTGAAAAATGGTGGAGAAAAGGTCGCTTGGAGTTTTCATATAGGAAGCGTTGGGAATTGTCCCTTTGGGAATGTCGATTTTTCTTTAAATTTTTTTGGTGTAAAACCCAGTGTTTGACTAATCTTCCCCGTACTGTTACGGATAATTTCTGGCTTTGCTTAGCTAGTTTACGAATAACTCAGGCAGTATAGATAGCGGTTCATGATCTTTGCTTGGTGAGGTGTCAGGGGGGGCTCTAAGTTAAATTTACGATCTTCACCTCTCTCGCACTTTCTCCTCACCCCATGACCACAACGACGACGAAGGAACACAGCACAACGGAGGAACCGTTTGGACTGTGGATTGAGGAAGGAGAATTTGTGTGAGCGGATAATGGGGGAGGGCCTCCTGTATCAGGTTAGTCGGACAACCTGTAAGGTTGGGCTTTCTTTTGGTTGGATTTTTCTTCTGTTTTGTGCGGTTTTCTGGGTTGGCTTTGAACAAGAGGTTTGCGAAGTAGCTTAGCGGATTTGAATTGATCGTGACTTGTGTGGTTTTCCTTTCTAGCTGTGGTTTCTTGACAGTGACAGTGGTTTGCCCTTGCATCTTTCGTTCCGCAGAGTAGATACACTTGCCCGGGTTATTTTGTTTTCAGTATTTTAGATCTTATTTGCCAGACGGTAAAAACTGGACGGATGTGGATGGCTTTGTTGCAGGAGTGCGAAGGATCGCTTAGGAGATAAGTTATACGGATTGTTCGGGTATGGGAGATTAGTCAGCAATATATTATACCAACATGTCTTCTATTATCGCCAGAGTACGGAGAAACATCGGCGTGTAGGGAAAGACAGAGATAGGTAATTTATGGAAGGATAAGGACACGGTATTTGTTTTACTTACACGCCTGCCCTTACCATTAATTTAGCATCAGATAATTGTGAGCATGTGAATGCACAGTGCGAGAGGTGAAAGTTACATTTCATATCCTTCCTAAAAAGTGCCTAAGTTCCACGCAGATTCTCTTAGTCTATCGTCTACTTCATTGCGACGCCTATGCCCCCCAAATTGACCAAAGCATGAGATTGCCTCGGGGTCAGTTTGAAAATTCTGCCAGGCGCTGGATGGCACGCAACCGCAGGCAATGTTGCAACCAACGGGGGGTTGGATCAAAAAAGATCCAAGGACTAGGAACGCGCTTTTTATAACCGGGGGGTATAAGATAGAACCCCTTCTGGCAAGGATGGTAAACAAGGTAAACAATGACACTTGAAGGCAGTTTGGAGCAAAGAAACGGAATAACGTGATAGGAAAAGGAATCAAAATGTAGCAGAAGAAACAAACAAACTAGCACCAGTATTCCTCTTTCCTTACATCTGAGCAATAAGTACTCACACATCCGGGCTGAAAGTGGAAATTCCGATGAGGGCTTCTGCTGTTTTGACTCACTGAGACATTAAAGAACCCCCCCCCGCATCAATCCCCATTTTCGGAAGACCCGATTCAAACCCCCCCTTCTAACCCTCCAGGTTCGATTACCGAAGGCTTTCTTTGCAACACTGACTTTAAAAACTATAGAAGAAGGCTCGTTTGGATATCCTTGAAGATGTTATTCGGCAATTGAAGTTGATATGAAATATCATATTGACTTGGCTGGAGCGTAGCATCCGTGGGTATCTGTTCGCGCGAACGAAATTATACCCGGGTACTGTGCTTCCTGACCGGGGCAAATAGTGCAGCAGCCATCAAACATCACTAAAAGCCCACGGATCAATATAATAAACCCAACCCAAAGCATAGGAATCCCCGAACCGGTACCAACACTGGAATGTTTAACTATTGGGCCAATGTACTGGTGCATGCCCGAGTACCAAACTTCAATCCCCAGACCCTTTCTTTTCGAGACGTAATCTACCCCTCACTCTAGCCCCCCCCCGCCGTGAGCTCCGTGGTTAATATTTTTGGCTGAAACTTTGCACCAGAGGTCTTTAAACCCAAGGACGGAGAAGAGAGATTAAGTAGTGTAAATAGCGTGGGAATACATTTGTTATAGCTGCGGCACGCACGGGCACAGTACAGTATAAGTTGACCTCCCCCGGCCGAATAGTTTCTGTGGTATGGTTGGCGTGGGACGAGATTCCTAGGCTTAATGGTAGGGTAGATCATCACAGGAGGTCACTCGATCCAGTTATTTACTTTGTTGTTGTTGGAAAAGGCAGTTCAATGGCCGCACTCTGAGGCCGCTGAGGTTAAGTACGCACCAGTCAGAGGAAGCGCAAGCTATGAAAATGTTTTCACCCTCCTTGTCTTTCTTTCCTTCTGACTTTCGCTCGCTTCACACCTTCCTGTACTGTACACGACTTTCCTCAAGTATTTCTTTTCCATCTGGTTATCAGAATCAATCATGATCTTCATCTCCACTTAAGCGGATTTCGCTCCTCTGGGTAAAATCTTCACCGTAAATCATTACCCCCGCAGCCCACATTTCCAACATTTCGCTCTTGCTAGAAACTACTAGTGCACCCGGTAGAGTAGTCTCAAAACGCAACATGGGAGAGAAAAAAAAAAGCCCACTCATCCACTTACTCCATGAGGCGCTCTAGCGACGGTCATAATCCCTCACCTTCGCTTCCGCCCTCACAACACCGATCTCCTGACTCAAAAATCTCTGCTCACCCACCGCAATAGTTAAACCGTGCACAAACTGGAAAAAAAGTCTTGCGAGGGATGTACTCGGTCCAGCCTGTTTAGCCTCAGCGGGGGTCCGAAGGTGCGCGAGGTTCGGCGGCCTGGAGAGTGCGGGCCGGGAGCGCCAAAGCTAAACTGGCACTATCCCGGTCTGCGTGGCGGGATAGGATACGCGCTAATTCTTGGAAATAGCCGCACTTGCTGCGGGATGTGCCTGCACTCTGAGGCCGCGGTGGTGCGCGTATGCACCAATGAGGGGCCAGGCGGGCTATGAACAGTTTTCTCACAATTGGTTTTTTCCTTTCTCAACTCAGAACACAGCCAATATTGACCTTCTTCGATACTTAATACAAACTCTCTGTCTCCGCTCCGCTGGGTAAAAGTCTCATCGCCGATCATTACCTGCGCGCTGATTAATTTTGTCAGAGTTGACGGAAGCGGATAGTTGTCTGAGGTAAAGAAAGCGGATAGATGGGGGGAAAGTCGGGATAATAGTTTCGGTGGTTTCATTTGTTCTAGACGGACGGATAGACGGAAGGGTTCCAGGTTTTGTCATTACTTTATTCAGAGTACAGAGGTACGCAGGCAAATGGGATTATGCATGGAGGAGAGATCGATAAATGTGGCAGGCAATAGAACGATTGAGATACCATAATTATTATTATTATTATTACTAAGTCTTCATTAAAAATATATATATAGTTTTACTATTTTTATATAGACTTATGTTTGGTTAGTTAGTTTAGATGATGACGAGCGAATGAAGTTTCTGATTTTCCCTAGCACCATTTAGTTGAGCCTTAGTCTGGTTCAACCGTTTGACCGTTACGCGATTTATCCCCCGCAACAAATTTCAACACCAATTATACTCGACGAGTTGGGTGATTTATTGTGATGCCAGGAGGGTAGAAGTAGAGTTTGCGAATAAGGTTGGATAGATGGTTGAATTTATTGGTGTTTGGGCAACTCCTGAGTTGCTCTATCTTGGACGGGGGGGGGAGTAGAGGAGTAGAGGAGTAGATTGAAAAGTAGTTCGAGGGGTGTAGCAGGCCTAGAAAAGTGAAGATGGGTGGAATATGTATCGGACGGGAGACACCAAGGCGGAAAACACCTAGGAAACCCTGTTTTGCACATGCCAGCGTATTTTGGCCAATCATGGAGAATCGATTAGGGCTAAACTAGAAAGAGGCTTGATAACGGCTAAATGTTCTCCGTAAAAGGCGGGGGTTTCCGGCACTCTGGGGGAGGTAATAAACTCCTCCAACACCTAGCCACCGATCGGCAAAAACAACATTGATACATGCAGAGATGTCTCGTCTCTTTGCCAAACCCCTCTGTTTGACTTCGCTTCTAGCAGCGAAGCAATCTCCGTGCTTTAGATTTCTGACTCCTACTCGCAGTTTCAATGGCTCTGCGGATATTTACAAGGTGATTGCGCCCAAGGCAGTGCACGACGGTGAAGCCTCCGGTAATGCTAAAACCAGAAAACCGTTTACTCGCCGGGATGATGAGCACTTGGTAGTTATTAAACAAGTAACCACGCAAATGGTAGCTAATTAAAAATTCGGAATAGATTGATTGGGTCACCAAATTGCAAGATTGTGGTCGCCATTCGGATAATAAATACGTCGCCTTGGTAAAGATATAGCGTAATATTATATAGATTATGATATTTATACAGAATTATAAATGGGCCACAAGGTAATAGAGAATATCCCGAGTGCCCCAGAGATTTAAACCTGGACCCATCGTTGTTGAGTAAGATTGAATGCCGGGGCATCCACTGTTGTATTCCCCGTTGCGCTCCCGGAGGCGTCATACTTGGTGTTGTGTTTAGACGGCATCCACCATATCGTCATCGCTTTCTGGCTTGCCGGGGATGACGTCTTGCCGGTCTAAAAGTCGCTTCACCACCAACTGGTGCCCTTGATTCGCGGCCCAGAAAAGTGGGGTCCTGCCCTCGTTGTCTGGCTTGTCGGGGTTGACGTCATGACGGTCCAAAAGTCGCTTCACCACTGACTCGTGCCCACCATATGCAGCCTCGATGAGTGGTGTCTTGCCCTTGTTGTCTGGCTTGTCGGGGTTCACGTTTTGCCGGTCTAAAAGTCGCTTCACCACCAACTCGTGCCCTTGAATCGCAGCCCACGAAAGTGGTGTAATGCCCTCGTCGTCTGGCTTGTCGGGGTTGACGTCATGACGGTCCAAAAGTCGCTTCACCACTGACTCGTGCCCACCATATGCAGCCTCGATGAGTGGTGTAATGCCCTCGTCGTCTGGCTTGTCAGGGTTGACGTCTTGCCGGTCTAAAAGTTGCTTCACCACCAACTCGTGCCCTTGAATCGCGGCCCACGAAAGTGGTGTCCTGCCCTCGTCGTCTGGCTTGTTAGGGTTGACATCTTGCCGGTCTAAAAGTTGGTTCACCACCAACTCGTGCCCTTGAATCGCGGCCCACGAAAGTGGTGTAATGCCCTCATTGCCTGGCTTGTCGGGGTTGACGTCTTGCCGGTCTAAAAGTTGCTTCACCACCGACTCGTGCCCCTTCATCGCAGCCCACAAAAGTGGTGTCTTTCCCTCGTTATCTGGCTTGTCCGGGTTGACGTCTTGACGGTCTAAAAGTTGCTTCACCACTGACTCTTGCCCCTCCGTCGCAGCCCATGAAAGCGGTGTACCGCCCTCCTTGTCTGGCTTGTCAGGGTTGACGTCTTGCCGATCTAAAAGTTGCTTCACCACCAACTCGTGCCCACCATATGCGGCCATTATGAGGGGTGTAAAACCCTTGTTGCTCGCTTGGTCAGGGTCGACTTCCGCCCTGTCCAAAAGTCGTTTAACCATTGAGGTGTGCCCATTCTCGGCAGCCCACCGAAGTGGTGTGTTGCCACAGTTGTCCGGTTTGTCAACGTTGACAGCTTCCTGTCTCAACAATAGCTCCACCCCGTCCCTCTGCCCGCCCCTCACGGCCCACGTCAGTGGAGTTATGCCAGCGGGATCTCCTTGGTTGACATCACAGCCGGCCATTCCTAGCAGGCCAGTCATAATATCAACAATTCCGAAAAATGATACACAGTGTAAGCCACCGAAGAGCGAGGGAGCACTAACATCCGGGGAATCGTCCCGATCTAATATTTGTTCAAAAAGTGAGTTGGCGGCTACGTGGTTCTCATACTGGTCTAAGAGCTCCATTGCAAGTAATATCACGCCATCAGAAAGCTCTCTCTTTGCATGGATGCCCCAATATCGCGAACAATATTTGAGGAAAGGCATGCTTGAGAGATCAGGTTGGGGTTTGGCAGGAAGAGCCTTGGCCTGGTCTGAATTTAGATAAGTCAAACAGGTTTCCGCCATCTCCAAGTGGGCTCGGGGGAAAAGGTTGCGCTGAGTAGTCAGGTACTCGCGGAGGGTGTGGTGGGTTAACCGGGCCGTCGAGGCTTCCCTATCTACTGTGACTAGCCCTTGACAGCAGGCGAGCAACGTCTCTATCGCAGGGATATTGTCGATATTGAACTGTGTGGATCCGATTTCCACAGCAAGCGCATGGCATAGTTCGTCTATCCGTAATGGCCTTTCCGAATAGCATATCCACATCAGTGCGGTCATAGCAAGTCTCGCGCTCCCCACCTCCTGAGTCCCTATCCGTCCCAGAGTTGCCTCGTATGCATCTCCCAACCCTAACCCATCTCCCATCGCATTTAGCCTATTTCGCCTTCGATGGATTGTCGTTTCTCTCAGGATTGTTTCGATCCTGAGTGAAGCCATTAAGAATCTTTATTTGAACCAATCAGTATACTACTCACAACTGTTTCCCGGATCCCGCGCTGATACGTACGTTTCGGGGATCTCTTCTGGAATGCTCTTCATAATATCATTCTCTAAGAAACCATCCATCGCCGCAGGATTTGTGTCCTTCCCGAGTCTCGCGTGCAGATATGTGACTATATCGTCCTCTCTGGACGATATTGACACACTTGTTGTTCTCTCACCTAGTTCCCGCTCGACCACCCCCCGAATATGCGACCTTCCGGTCATGAGTATTCGTGTATTTGGCGATCCCCGGAGAATTTTTCCCAATGCGCCAAGAACCTCGAGTCGATGCCTGGGAACACACTCGTCGAGAGCATCAACGCAGATGAATGTGCGTTGTAAGGATGTGACAGCTGCACACATTTCCACGATATCAGGAAGTTGTAGCCTCCGTCCGCCAATCGCCTTCTTCTGGCCGTGAAATTTCTGCACAATTTTCACCGGAATTGCCCCCAGCCCACTCAGAAGCTGTTTGAGCAGGGAGCCTAGCATATTTGTCGGAGACTGGGCTTCCCGGGAGGCGAAGTCATAATAGAAACAGGCTACTGCCATATCCTGTTCTATGACCTGGTCGCATAAATGATCTACTACTACAGAACTACCATCGCGACCTGTCAGCAATCGTGTCTCTCGTTCCTCGCTAGTAACCTCTCATACCAGATGTAGCTCTTCCCGACCCCCGGCTCACCATAGCAGAACAAAGCCGCATGATTAGATCCACCATTCTCGCTACCCTTATGCCAGCCCTTGAACTCTTTCGTTTCCAGTAGCCAGTTCCCTATACTATCCACCCGCTGCTCGCAAATATCGTGATGTCGGACCTGGGGCTCTAAGGGCGACAGCCAGGCCAGGATTTTAGGCTCATCGTCGGTGGCGGTAAAGATAATGTTATTCGACACATTGAAAGAATTGATGTTATCTGTAAAGGCTCGAGACATCCTTCTGTTTTTGCTGTTTGAAATAGTGTTGAGAGTTGGGTGATTGAAGACCTTTGGGCCGGTTAATGAAGTTTGAGTAAGTTTAGGAAAAGCGGGGCTCATCGCTCAGCCCTGAAACCATCTCACTGCAACCGAAGTGCCGGTAAGCGACCAGGAATTTGTGAAACCAAAACTCTTGCGCTTGTGCTTTTACTAGGGTGTTGCTGTTGACAAGGCTCCCGAATAACCACCCACTTCGCCCTCCCCCCGCATTGGAAAGCCTTCCCCCCGAAGGCAAATAAAGATGCCGAACCCCTCGCTAGCCTCGTTACTCTCTCATGAAGACAGGTGGTGAATATCCTACCCCCATCCTTGTATTAAATTTACTTCAAGCGATCAGTTCCAAATCCATTTAAACATCGCGAACTGTCTCTCTTCCGAGCCCTAACAGACCAGCCCTAGCACTATCTGCGATTAAATCTATGAAGCAAAGCCTTAGCCGGCGCCGCGAGGCTAATATCACGGGAGGGGTAAACTCTTTATCCGTCATTCTGTTGTTGCTGCGCCTAAGCGACCTAGCAACGGAAATACTGCAGATATATCAGGAATGTGCCCTGCATTTGCTGGAAACTAAGGGCCTGTTACCTAACCCTCTATCTAGTTTGTCAATTTTGGTGGTGGAACTTGTCTGGCCCCTCAACCGGCATCATGTTCCCATACACGGTGCAAAGGCGTTGACACGATGCTCCACCGTCCTAGATCCTGTTGCCAGATGGTCAATACTGTTAGCCGGATGTGGTTGGCTTTGTTGCGGGAGTGCGAAGGATCGCTTAGGAGATATGCCAGTGGTTCGGATACCCTTCATTGTTCAACGATAGATTATACCAACATGTCCTCCTTCTATTATCACGAGAGTACGGAGGAACAGGGGCATGTAGGGAAATACAGAGATAGGTAATTCATGGAAGGATAAGGACACGGTATTTGTTTTACTTACACGCCTGCCCTTACCATTAGTTTGGCCTCAGATAATTGTGAGAATGTGAATGAATGAAGTGCGAGCGGTAAAAGTTACATTTCATATTCTTCCTAAAGGGTGCCCAAATCCCACGCGGATTCTCTTAGGCCATCGTCTACTTCAGTGCGACGCATAGCCCCCAAATTGACAAAAACATGACGTTGCCTCGTGGGTGAGTTTGCAAATTCAGCCTGGCCCTGGATGTCAGGCAACCGCACGCAATGTTGCAACGAAGGGCGGAGGGGGTTGAATCGGAAGTGATATGATATAAGGACTACGGTACAGTCTTCACCGTTCCCACGACGAAACTGGGAGGCAACTAACAGGGGTATCTGGTGCTCAAAAAAAGAAATCGTCAAGGTTAGGGTTATGAAATTACTGGTAATTAATCCTTGTTGTCCCCCGCCCAGTTTCCTCGTAGGTACAGCCTCGTTCGCAAAGTTCTCGCGGATCAAGAGGTACCAGGGAAAAATATTGGCAGTAACAAATGTACTGGTACAAGTGTCTGCAGAAAACCTGAAGTGCAAATCCTTGTACCGGTACATGAGTTGTCCCCAGACCTTTGCTAAGATACCTACCGATCAGCGAGAACTTTGCGAACGGGGGTGTACGGTGAAAACTGTAGGAACGCGCTTTTTCGAACTGGTTATAAGATACAACCCTTGCTGGCAACCGTGGTAAACAAGGTAAACAATGACATTCTAAGGAAAGGAAGCAAAATGTAGCAGAAGAAACAAATAAGCTAGCACCAGTACTCCTCTTTCCCTACATCTGAGCAATAAATAATCATACTTCCAGGCTGAAAGTGGAAATTCCGATAAAACATCCTGCGATTTTGGCTCATTAAGGTATTAAAGAGCCCCCCCCCTTCAATCCTTATTTTCAGAATATTTTCAGAAGACCCGATTCAACCCTTTCTAATCCCCCAGGTTCGATTACCGAAGTCTTTCCTTGTAATACCGACTCGAGGAACTACAGTCGCACCCCGTTGTCCCAGATGGTCAAAATCAGAGGTTGACCGTCTGGAACAGTGAAATATCCGGAAGAGTGAAATGGTTGATAAATATGGTGTTTAAGGAAACTGCGAAGGGAGTGATAATTGTGCAGATATGACTTCTGGCTATTCTCTATAAGGCTCAGATGAGGGGGCGAGCGGAAGATAGAGAGATGAGTGAAAAGAAGAAAATTTAAGGAAACCTCCCGATATGAACTTGAATGGAAGGATTTTATCTAGAATGACCAAGCAAAATTATCAACTCGGAGCCCGCCCGGTGACACAAGCAAGGCTTGCGTAAGGAAGCAAAAGCAGAAAACACCACAGACTCGGACGCTTGGTCTTACACTGGTGCGGAAATATGAACTTTTTGCCTACTTGGTGGGGTACAGGCGGTATCAATCGCGCCTTTGAGCAGCTGTCATGTGATATTTTAGCCGAGAATTAGGAGAAAATTCGGGACACTGAATATACTTTCTATGTGAACAGGGGTTAGAGATATCTGAATTTGCATCCGGTCCGAAAACCCCCAAAATCCGGGACAGTGAGGTGTATTTCTATGCAGCTCGCACAAATTTTGAAAAATTGTCTGACAACGAAGAATCCGGGAGAGTAAGGTCCGGAACAACGGGGGTGCGACTATTATTTCGTTCGCGCGCACAGATACGCACGGATGGCTGGCCATATGTTTTCCTCATCCTTGTGTTTAGAGTGCGGAGGTGCAGGCCGGCAAGCCGAGCATATTTCATCAACAATTTTCATCCCACGGCTACGAGTACGCTCCAGCCAAGCCAATATGATATGTCATATCAACCTCAATAGCCCAATAACAACATCTTCAAGGATAGCCTAACGAGCCTTGTTCTGTTGGGGTATTGTGCTTCCTGGCCGGGACAAAGAGTACAGCAGCCATCAGACATCACTACAAGCCCGCGGATCCATATATCAAACCCAACCCAGAGCATCGAAATTCCCGAACCGATACCGACACCGTAATATGTAACTATTGCGCCAAGGTACTAGTGCATACCCGAGTACCAAACTTCAAGGTCTAGACCTTCTCTTTTCGAAACGTAATCTACCCTTACGCTAGCCCCCCCTCGCTGCCTCTCTGGTTAATATTGTTGGCTGAAACCTTGCACCTGAGGTCTTTAACCACGAGGGACGGAGAGAGAAGGAGGATTAAGTAGTGCAAACAGCTTTGGGAATACATTTGTTGTAGCTGCAGCATGTACGAGTACAGTGTAGTCAAAGCACTAGTAGACCTCCCCCGGTCCAATTATTTTTGTGGTTTTGTTGGCGTGGGCGCGATCGCCGATTGGCAAGTGTTGGATATCTTGGGTGGTTCGCCGAAGCTTAGTCATACGGTTTACTTGGTTGCCATCGGTTATGAAGCCCACTTGTCTTCTTTGCGCTCTGTTTCGTTTCGCTTCGCTTGTCTCAACTTCACTCAACAAGTTCTTTCTACTCGAGTAATCGTGCCAAGGTTGCGGCGAGCGGCACCCCCGCATGTTCGCTGGCTCAACGTCACTGGACAGCTTAACGTTACTTTGTGGGTTACCATAGCAACATGGTGACTAAGCTTTATTATACTTGAGGCTCAATTGGGTATTAGTAATTTACTAAATATTGATAATATCATACTTGATAATACGGTATAAGCCTTCTACGCATTTTGAGCCTCAAAGTCATGCTGAATCATACTGTTACGATGGTAACCCACACATTTACCTTAGTCTAAGCCGTCACAACATTGCTAACCCTTACCTCGTAATCATGGCCAGCGCTAGATACTACTTGTACTACTAGCTTATTTGGGTAATTGTGATAGGAAAAACATTGTTTCAGAAGTGGTGCTCAGAATACCACATAATCAGCATTGTTCAGCATTGCCATGACGGAAACTAGAGTGGCCGCGTAGATTTGCTCCTAGATACTAAAATAGGCTAACGTTCAACATCTACAAGGCTAGCTAGGAGATAAATTGGTTGTGGGGGGCACCGGAAAAATACCCTGCTGTGAACCGACCGCACTTCGCAGCACGCTACGCAGCCATGAATTTCGGCCACAAGGTAAGGGATAGCAACTCACAAAGTGACGTTGAGCTGTCGAGTGGCGTTGGGCTGTCAGGCACTCTTTAGAGTGCCCCCGGCTGTGAGCCAGCGAACATGCGGGGTTGCGGCCGCTCGCCGCAACCTTGGCACGATTGCACAGTAAACCAAAAACCAACGAAACTGCTCTTAACGGGATTCTCATTTTGACCTTGAATCTCGCTCTTGTTTTCACCCTCAGTAAAGTTCTGTCCACACTATCTCTATCCATCAAGCAGTCTGCAAACACTTTATTTTGCCCACCGATTAAAGTACTCGGCCGACCACGGATCATTTCCAACAGCAAGCTTGTGCGGTGTACATCCTCATGGGAGATCGCTTGATGCTGTTATTTACTTCACCGTCGGAAAAGGGAGTTCAATGGCCGCACTCTGATGCCGCTGAGGTATACAAGTACCTACACACGAGCCATGGGACGCGCAAGCATTGAAAAGGGTTTCACTGCTTGTTTTTCTTTCCTTCTGACCTTTGCTCGCTTCCCACCTTCCTTCCTGTACACAACTTCCCTCAAGTTTTTCCTTTCTATCAAGTTATCAGAATCAATCATGGTCTTCATCTCCACTGCGTAAAATCCTCATAAATCATTACCTCCGCAGCCCACATTTTCAACATTTCACTCTTGCTAGAAACAACTAGTAGACCCGGTAGAGTAATCGCAAAACGCAACCCGGGAGAAAGAAAAGGCTCACCTATCTGCTTACTTCATGAGGCGCTCTAGCGACCGGTCATAATCCCCCGCCTTCGCTTTCTCCCCCACAACACTGGTCTCCTTACCCAAACATCTACTCCTACGGAAACAGGAGGGAAGTGTTGCGAGGGACACATAGTCTCCACCGTACCCACAACAAAACTAAACCAATAATAAACAAAAATCAATTACTAGTAATTTTCGTGGCCATAACATTGACGATTTACTTTCTTGCTCACCAAATAGCCCACACCTGTTTGTCGCCTACATGGTTTCCTAGGACTATACCCAGTTCAGCCTGTTTAGCCTTAGCGGTGGGCTGGACGGTGCACGATGCGGTTTGGCTGCATAGCGTGCGGGCCGGGAGCACCAAAGCGGAACCGACACAATCTCGCATGCACGGCGTGATAGGATATGCGCCAATTGTTGGAAATAGCCTCACTTGATGCGGGATTAGTGTATATCACGAGCCGACTCGAGTCAAGTCGGACCATGGGCTCGATCCGGCTCGGCTGATGAGCAACGAGACTCGAGCCGCTCGATCTTTACCACAGGGCTCGAGCCTGGAATATATAGGCTCGTGAGGGAAGGCTCGAGCTGGCTCGAGCCTGAA
>Ga0307517_10005364_pt1 | contig 19363 bp, 9 predicted proteins | sample 23_EM_MG_FD_194515 | JGI IMG/M metagenome (GOLD analysis project Ga0307517, IMG submission 194515) | Populus trichocarpa ectomycorrhiza microbial communities from riparian zone in the Pacific Northwest, United States - 23_EM | ecosystem: Host-associated > Plants > Roots > Unclassified | place... | reverse complement strand
CTGAGGTACTTTTTAGGAGGGCGTGATGGTGGCATGGTGGGTTATGGCTGTGGATGTCGTTGCGACCGTGGTCAATTTCATGACAATTTTGCCGGGGGTGCCAAGACCTTCCACCCGCTAGTTGTACTCTACTGATCACAGTTTTGTTAATGTGGGGTATGGTGCCGGTCAACCAAAACCTGCCCTCGCGGCCAACTTGACGAAAAATTTATAAATTGGGAATAGTTTCTTCTTGAGAAGGTATAATAGAAATTCCTCTGGTAGAATTGTTTAAACAACAAATTAGAACTAGTCTATGGTTTTTTATTTGACATAAGGTCATACAGGAAGTCATTGTTGTGGTTAGAGCCGGAATTGGGGATGTTGCCCAACCTTATCAAACAGCCCTCTGCAACAGGATTCCAATCAACAATTTTGGATTGACCAATGAAATGAGAAAAAAATAAAAGCTATTGGAGGCTTTTAAAAGGGGTTATCTGCAGAATTACCAGAGGAATTATTTTTAAAGTTTTTTCTCAACTGACAATAATTCAGCATGTCCGGATTTTCTAAGAACTTTGGGTGGAGGGCAGGTTTTGGTTGTCCGGCACTATACAATATGTAGTATGCTGAGAGTGTTGTCCATGAACTAACCTCCGAGCTTTCTACCAGAGATTTACTCGACTATCTCGGTTGATTAGTTTAGCGGGAAATCTTAGATCTTGAATTCCCATAGGCTCCAGTAGAAGTTAATTCATCAGAACATTCAACGACTCTCTGAGATATCATACGACTTAAATTAGCACAGATTTACTGTAGGGTAGGTTGTCGTAAATGTACTACGGTAGTACAGTACTTTTTTCCTGACAGGTAGGACCCTCCCGTCATGAGCACTGCGCTTCGCTGTGCGGTAGTGCCCTTAACAGTGCCAACGAATACCAAAAAAGGACCGCCCCTATCTTCGCAGAACTTAGTGAGAGGTTGGGGAAGGAAAAAAAACCAAAAAAACCAAAAAAACCAAGATTCTACCGCTGCCTGTCTGTAACTTACACACTGCTAGACTTGAGCGCCACCATCCCCGAGCAGGTAGCCTAGTTCTCACCACTCCTTCCCCGGTTGTTTTATAGCGCTGTCATGGGCCGTCACTCTTGGAAGTTTAACTTACTAAACCGCACATCGGGATACAGGAAATTAGCTTACTGTAAGCTAATCGGATGCTGTTGGCCAGGTGATTTTAAAAACAAGCACTGTGAACCGCAAGGGGGATATAAAAGGGGGGTAGGATTCACACGTGGCTTACGCAGGAGGGAAATAAACCCAGCTTTGGCCCTCAAAATTCTCAATCAACCCCCAGCGTTAAGGAGGGGTGTATCATGGGTCCAACTTGGCTCTTCCATAGCACCTTAAGATATTAAACAAGAGGACTACCTGTAGATGCTAAGCGGCTCGGGTTGGCTCCTCTGGAAAGGTCTTATATTTTATTTTTATTTTCATGTCTTTCGGAGTCTCTTGAAGACCACCTGAACCGGGGGTTTTCACTTCTTTTTTGAGAGCGGGCCTTAAACCGCCTTGCACACCGTCCGATTGTTTTAGTTTCTGCGGTAACCCCCTCGCTCTCAAATCCTCCTTATAGGCTACGAAAGTCTCATCTTTAATTTTTCCTCTTACTACCCTCAAATCTCTATTGGTTGACGGTTTAAAAATTTATCATCTTGTTATGAGGAAATCTGCTCTACTAGCGCTTTCTGCAACATGAGCTTTTATGGAAAAGACTCCATTATGGGGGATCAAATTTTATAGTGTGAGATACTTCTTTCTGGTGTTCAGATTTTATCTTACAGCTGTAATTACGGCACTGTGTTGGCTGACACCTACAGCACTATTTGACCGGAACATGGCAACATCTTCCCCTGCCTGGCTGGGGAGATTATACCGGTTTGTGACGCCGACCTGAGCATCTGATGGGATGCCCGGGGGAGAAGAGAAAATCGTAATGGGAAATATGGAAGTATGGAAGTATGGAATATCCAACTCAGTTGAATGCAGAATGGGTATGGGTATTTTTGTGGGCCGTTAAATGGCTGTGGAAAGTTGGGGCGGGGTACCGGATGTGTTCGCAGGGCTCGCTCTGCGCGTAGGGATGCGGGCGGGAATATAGGACATATGAGAGGGGCGGTAGTGACCAAAGAAATCAGAGTTTACAACAGCAGTTGCTGAACCCCGTTTGGCAAAGGAAGATTCATAGCGCATCCTAGAGACAAATCTGGAAGAGGGTGGATTGGGGAAGTATACCGGCGCGCACCTAGTGCTGTGCGGGATCAAGTAGATGGTTGGCGGTGAAGGGCATGCACGATGGGTTTGGCTGCGTGGAGAGTTTTCAAAGTTTAAACGGTACTCGGCTCGTAGAATGGGAGACAAACCCAGGGTTGATGGGCTCCTTGCTAGATAGATTCCCATATGCGGGCAGGACTGAAAAGTGCGGACAGCCTCTGAACTTCACCTTCAACTTCACACATGGAGGACAGCTGCATATAGGAACCGCCTTTATTAAACTATGCCCATAGTGGAAGCAAATCACTAGCAGACCTTATTTGATAGCTAGCTTTTCGCATTCCACGTGTGCTAAAAATAATTGCGCTTTATATTTATCTCTGACTATCTAAAAAGCCTCACGCCTACACTTTAGATGGGGGGGAGGAATGGGAAAAAGGTTATCAAAGGGGGGAGAGAAATGAGTAGATGCGCGGTGAGGGCCCATAAGCAGAGAACAAGAATAAAAGTAAGCATGACGAAAGCTTCAAGCCACGCCGGTGGACCACGGGACTTCAGCAGTGCCACCACCCCCGTGTGGCCGCCCCGAGCAGCCGACCAGAGTGGTGTTCGGCCGCGGTTTTCTGTCCTGTCGGGGTCAACGTCGTCCCGCCCGAGTAGTATTTTCACCACCCCCTCGTGCCCATTCCGAGCAGCACAGTAGAGCGGTGTTTGCCCGTAGTTATCTGGCTTGTCGGGGTTAACGTCGTCCCGTCCGAGTAGTATTTTCACCACCCCCTCGTGCCCATTCCGAGCAGCACAACAAAGTGGTGTTCGGCCGCACTGATTTGGTTTGTCGGGATTGACGTCGTTCCGCGCGACTAGTATTTTCGTCACCTCCTCGTGCCCATTCCGGGTAGCGCAATACAGTGGTGTTCGGCCGTACTCACTTAGTTTGTCTGGGTTGACATCACGCCGTCCAGGTAATATTTTGACCACCCCCACATGGCCATTCCAAGCAGCACAATAGAGTGGTGTTCGATGGTTATTATCTAGTTTATCGGGGTGAACGTCTTCCCGCCCGAGTAGTATTTTGACTGCAGCCTCGTGTCCATTCCAAGCAGCACGGAGGAGTGGTGTTCGGCCGTCGTTGTCTACTTTGTCAGGGCTTACGTCGTCTCGTCCGAGCGGTATTCTCACCACTCCCTCGTGCCCATTCCCAGCAGCGCGACAGAGCGGCGTTCCGCCGTTCCCGTTTTGCTCGTCGGGATTGGCGCTGTCCTGCTCGAGTAGCATCTCCACCACTCGCTCGTGCCCGTTCTGGGCAGCCCGCAAGAGTGGTGTTCGGCCGTACTCGTTTGGTTTGTCGGGATTGACGTCGTCCCGTCTGAGCAACCTTTTCACTACCCCCTCGTGCCCATTCCGAGCAGCACAATAGAGTGGGGTTCGCCCGTCGTTATCTGGTTTGTCGGGATTGACGTCATCTCGTTCGAGTAGTATTTTCACCACTCCCTCGTGTCCGCTCCAAGCAGCACAGCTGAGTGCCCTTTGGCCGCCAATATCCGGTTTCTCCGGGTTGACGTCGTCCCGTCCCAAGAGTATTTTCACCACTCCCCCGTACCCATTCCAAGCGGCACAACAAAGTGGTGTTCGGCCGTCATTGTCTGACTTGTCGGGGTTGGTATCGCCCCGTTCGAGCAGTATTTTCACCACATCCTCATACCCGTTCCGGGCAGCACAAAAGAGTGGTGTTCGGCCGTACTGATCTGGCTCTGTTGGAATTTTGTCCCCGTCTACTCGATATCGTTTGAACCTTATTCTTTCCTATTAGCTCTTTCATGAAACACCCTACTGCACCTTTCTTACTCTCATTGAAACTGTTTTCTCCTTGCTGCTTAAATTTTTCTCTTGTTTCAGTCGGAGAAAATTTTCTTCCTCCGTGTAGGAAGTGAAAGATTTTCACCCACATGGTCATGGCATTAGGGCAGACAGATTCTATCTTAAAAGGCCCTGATCATGTAGTTAAAAAATATATGCGAAATTGAACGTCTATCTTGTACCCAATCGAATTGCCCTCTTCTAGTCTATCTCTCTCAACTATTTTACACATTTTCTCCGTCCCCTCAGCCTTTATTTTTTATAGGTTATGAGCCCGGATTGACGCTTTCCAAGCCGATATCCACTGCCATTCCAACAAGATGCTTAGCAACTCTACCGATAACGCCTACACGGACAAAAGGTTCCGCTGTCCTCTCCTAACTGAAAAGAACTATCCCACCTGGGAACGCAGTATAAAAATGCGCCTTATTGCCGAGAATTGCTGGGAGATAGTAGTAGGTGAAGAGGACGCTCCTAGCGCACCTGAACTAGCTGAGGGAGCTTCACGAGCTGTGGAGTCTGCTCATACGGTCGCCTTGAAGGAACATAAGGCTGCGGCTATTGACTTTGAAAAACGAGCGGGCAAAGCAGCTTCGATAATCAATTCTACCCTCTCTTCCGGTGTTGAGTTTTATGTTAAAGATACCATTGACCCAAGGGAAATGTGGGAAATTCTTAGGAACAAGCTTACCTTAGTCGACAATTGGGGCCTCCAGCGCACACTCAAACGAGACTTTTATAAGACCTACTATGACGGCAAGGAACCGATCACAGCATATATAAACCGCCTCCGAGTCATTCAACAACAGCTTCAAGGAACGAATAATGAGGTTTCGAATGATGAACTTGTTAACCGAATCATGACCTCTTTGCCTACAACCTGGGAACAAAGACTTATTACCTTGGACGATAGACGTGACCTTACCCTTGATGACCTTGAACGAGCCTTGCGCAGTCATGAGGCCAAAATCTCCGATATACCTACCCAAGCTACCAAGGCATTAGCTACCGCTCGATACAGTCAGCGTGGCAGAGGAAGAGGGCGTTCTGGACGCAACAGAGGTGGCCGACATTCTGACCGGAGATCCTCTGATCTAAGTACCAGGTCGTGCTGGTACTGCCTGAAGGCAGGACACTCGCAGAATGACTGCTTTGTAAAAAAAAAGGCGGATCAGGGCAGGCGAGAGCAGATGAAACGACAAGTAGCCAAGGGTTCTGAGTCTCAAGGACCTAGTTCAAGTGTCTCCCTTGCTGATGCTCATGCTCTAATGACGAAAAGAGAGTCAGTTACGTATGCCCTTGATGACTGGTTCATCGACTCTGGTGCTACTGACCATATGAGCAATGAGCAAGGAGACTTCTTCTCACTCAAAAGACTATACCCTTCAGTCCGAGTCGTGCTTGGTGATAACACTGCAGTGCATGCCTATGGGATAGGCTCGATTTACCTCAATCCCAAGGTACTTCTAACACGTGTCTTATTTGTGCCAGATTTGGGAACTCGGCTGCTCTCTGTTAGCGCAGTGACGCAACTTGGGTGCCAAGTTGTCTTTGATCGGTCTGGCTGCAAAATCTGGAAGGATAATATCGACATTCTCTCCGCTTCCTCCCAGGGTAATCTCTTCAAGGTTGACCTACATCATGCGAATATCAGCAAGGCAATACCAAACAACAGTGGTAGTGCAGACGGTCACGCTAACTCTGAGATGGGGGATAAGAGCAACATCGATAACGTCATTGCGACGAATTCCTCCTCAAAGCAAAGAGGACACAATTTACAACTCTGGCATCAACGCTTAGGCCATTTGAATCTCCCTGATATGAGGCAGCTAGCGGAGTTAGGCACTGGAGTTACGATAAATCAATCCCAATCAGCCTTGCCACCATGCCCGGCTTGCCTCCAAGGCAAGCAACAGCGTTCATTCAATCGTCAGAATATCGCCTCCCATACCGTTGATAAACTAGCCTTAGTTCACTCCGACTCCTGTGGCCTCTTTTCGGTTCCCTCTATGGCTGGAGCACGCTACTTTATCCTTTACATTGATGATTGTACTCGAATGGTATGGTGTTACTTCTTGAAGCAGAAGTCAGCTCAAGAGGTATTGGAGCTATTCAAGGGATTCAAAGTCCTAGTAGAGAAGCACTCGGGGAAGTTCCTCCTTCGCTTTCGCTGTGATAATGGTCGCGGTGAATATGATAATCGGGTGTTTCAGGAGTATCTTACCTCTCAAGGAATAACCTACGAACCCTCAGCACCGTATACCCAGCATCAAAATGGGGTCAGCGAACGCATGATTCGAACAGTTATGGAGCGCGCACGTACTATCCTTCTCGAATCACAACTTGAAGATCGTTTCTGGGCAGAAGCTGTAAACACCTCCGTATACCTCCACAATCGCAGTCCAACCAAAGCTCTTAACGGCACAACACCATACGAGGCCTGGCATGGCACCAAACCTCCCCTTGAACACTTAAGGCGCTTTGGTTGTGACGCATATGTGTATGTTCCTCTCGAGCGCAGAAAGAAGCTGGATCCCAAGTCACGCCTATGCATTCACCTCGGATATGTCCATAATACTACCAAGCTTTGGCGTGTATGGGACTCTGCAAGCGGACGAGTAATCCATGTTGCGGATGTGGTCTTCGATGAGGGAAGCTTTGGTGGACGAAGCCGAACGAACTCCGTATCTCCATTGAGTACACTATTGAGGGACGAGGTTGACCACTCAGTTACGAGTAATGTGCCTTTACAATCAGGTACTATGTCGATTAGCGATACCCAACTCCCACCACAGTCTGCCGGACTTCCTGAAGTCAATGATACGGCTGGCGGGAGGTTTACCAATGCTTTAGAGGATAGGGTCGGTGATGCCGATGAGCCAATTCCTGGTACTCAAACCGATAACTTACCCAGCCCCAAGGGAAGAAGTACGGTAACGTCCATAACGTTTAATGGTATGGCACCAGAGGAAGGTGAGTCCGTAACTTGTCACAGTGCGGCTCCAGATGGGCATAAGTTACCAGCTCTGCGCAAGTCAAAACGAGCTCGGATGCCTTCCTTCTGGTTACGGGATAGTGTCACCTTTGCTGCGCGGGCAAGTGAGCACGAGGAACCCCAGAGTTATACCGAGGCTTTAGAGCGGCCAGATTACTGCAAGTGGGAGCAGGCTATTAAGGAAGAGTTTAAATCTCATGTTGATAATGGTACATGGGAGCTTGCGGAGCTCCCGCTAGGAAAGCATGACATTACCTGCAAGTGGGTGTTTAGGCTAAAGACCAACGCAGATAGCTCTACTCGATATAAGGCTCGCCTGGTTATTCGTGGGTTTGAGCAAGTTCCAGGCATTGACTTTCATGAAACTTTTGCGCCCGTTGCCAAGTTCGTTACTGTTCGCGTACTACTAGCTCTTGCCGCATACCATGATTGGGAAGTAGAGCAGATGGATGTTAAGACGGCTTTCCTTCATCCAGTTCTCAAGGAAGAGGTATTCATGGCGATACCAGAAGGGTACTCCGAGTATTCCAATATGCCTAGTCCCAACAGCGCATTTCCGGTGCTGCGCCTCTTGAAAGCCCTGTACGGTTTAAAGCAGGCCCCAAGGGCTTGGTACCAAGATGTTAACAGGTTCTTCACGGATATGGGAATGACACAGTCAAGCGAGGATCATAGCTTATACTTCTCAAAAGATCTGCTAATCCTTCTCTATGTTGATGACTTGCTACTATTGGCGAAAAATATGCGGAGTATAGACACGATGAAAAAGAAGCTTTCCACCACATACCAGATGACCGATCTCGGCCCTATCAGACAGTTTCTTGGTCTGCAAATTGTCCGGAATCGTATCCTACACAGAATCGAGCTTCATCAGTCCCCCTATATTCACACTATCCTTACCCGATTCCAGATGTCCGATTGCAAAGCAATATCAACTCCAATGGACCCCAATGTGTTCCTACCGCCTTGCACCAATAATACCGATATCGACAATCGATCTGAATATCAATCAAAGATCGGCAGTGTTATGTACGCTATGCTAGGAACCAGGCCTGATCTGGCCTACACGATATCAACTCTCAGTAAACATAATGACCGACCGACTCAGTCCCACCATGTTGCACTACAGCGTGTATTCCGCTACCTCCAACGGACACAACATATGGCAATACGATACGAACGTGGTAGTGGTGAACTTGGTGTCTTTCCTAAAGTCACTGGCTATACGGACTCCGACTGGGCTGGAGATAGGGATGATCGAAGGTCGACTAGTGGCTATGTGTTTACACTTTGTGGTGGAGCGATCTCTTGGAAATCTCGCAAACAGGATGTGGTTGCCACATCGAGTACTGAAGCAGAATATGTGGCACTAACTGAAGCCGCTAAGGAATCTATCTGGCTACGGCGCCTGCTAATTGAATTAGAATCACGGGTGATCACTTCTACTCCGCTCAATATTACAACCGACCATTTCAATGAGCTTAGCCAGCAGTGGGAGTCTTTGAATACCCAAGAGCCAAGTAGCAGAGTCCTCCCTGAAGTTTCTACAACATCCAGTATCCCTCAGGTTATTTATGCCGACAACCAAGGAGCGATTAAGCTCTCTGATAACCCGCAATTTCATGCTAGAACGAAGCATATCGATATCCGTTACCATTATATTCGCACCGCACGCGAACGAAACGAAGTAGCAGTAGTCTACATCCCCACTGCAGATATGACTGCTGACATACTAACTAAAGCTCTCTTGCGGGAGAAGCATCAGAAGCACATGGATGGAATGGGAATGATTCTCTTAGACTAAGAGGAAGGAAAACTCATCTGATTGTTTTATTCCTGTTTTACATGTATACCCGACACTCTTTTTCCCTGTGTAGCCTTTTTTCCCACTGGGTTTTTGCTACCAGGTTTTTAATGAGGTTGCGGCTAACTTACTGTTTATTCTTTCCGTCTATCCTTTTACAATATCTACGTTGGGGAAGTGGGAGTGTTGGAATTTTGTCCCCGTCTACTCGATATCGTTTGAACCTTATTCTTTCCTATTAGCTCTTTCATGAAACACCCTACTGCACCTTTCTTACTCTCATTGAAACTGTTTTCTCCTTGCTGCTTAAATTTTTCTCTTGTTTCAGTCGGAGAAAATTTTCTTCCTCCGTGTAGGAAGTGAAAGATTTTCACCCACATGGTCATGGCATTAGGGCAGACAGATTCTATCTTAAAAGGCCCTGATCATGTAGTTAAAAAATATATGCGAAATTGAACGTCTATCTTGTACCCAATCGAATTGCCCTCTTCTAGTCTATCTCTCTCAACTATTTTACACATTTTCTCCGTCCCCTCAGCCTGTATTTTTTATAGGCTCGTTAGGGTTGACATCGCCTCGTCCGAGCAGCACCCTCACCACTCCCGCTTGCCCCCTCCGAGCAGCGCGACAGAGTGGTGTTTGACCGTAGTTATCTGGCGCGTTGGGGTTGACGTCGCCCCGTTCCAGTAGTATTTTCGTAACTCCCTCGTGCCCATTCCCAGCAGCACAACCGAGTGGTGTTTGGCCGTACTCGTTTGGTTTATCGGGGCTGACATCGCCTCGTCCGAGAAGGATTTCCGCCACTTTCTCGTGCCCATTCTGGACAGCGCAACAGAGTGGTGTTCGACCGTCGTTGTCTTGTCTGTCTGGGTTGACGTCGCTCCGTTCCAGTAGGATTTTCACCACCCCTTCGTGCCCATTCTCAGCAGCACAGCAGAGTGGTGTTTGGCCGTAGTCATCTCGTTGGTCGGAGCTAACGTCGTCTCGCTTGAGTAGTGTTTTGACCACTCCCTCGTGCCCGTTCTGGGCCGCAAAACAAAGCGGTGTTCGGCCGTACTTATTGGGTTTGTCCGGGTTGACATTGTCCCGCTTGAGTAATATTTTCACCACTCCCTCATCCCCATTGGCGGCAGCCCAGCAAAGCGGTGTTCGGCCGTAGTTGTCAGGTTTGTTGGGATTGGCATCCCCCCTTTCTAGTAGAATTTTCACCACTCCCTCGCGCCCATTCAGAGCTGCATAACAAAGTGGTGTTTTGCCGCTGTTGCCGGGTATGTCGGGGCTGACGTCTCCCAGTTCGAGTAGCACATTTACCACCCCCGCGTGCCCATTCCGGGCAGCCCTACAAAGTGGTGTTCGACCACTGTTGTCCGGTTTGTTAGAGTTGACTTTGTCCTGTTCGAGTAGTATTTTCACCACTCTCTCACACCCATTCGAAGCAGCCCACATGAGAGGTGTACTACCCGTACAGTCTTTTCGGTTGATATTACAACCTTCCACCTCTACCAAACTAGCTACAATCTCAACGATCCCGAACATTGATGCACTGTGTAAGCCGCTAAATAAGGATGGTTTGTCGAAATCAAGGTGGGGGTAGGGTCTCTGTGCTTTGAAGAGGATTTTGGTGGAGATGTGGTTATTGTATTCGTCAAATAACTTCAAGGCAAGTAGTTTTGCGCACTCTGATAGGTCCATTTTTGCGTGCATCCCCCAATATAGAGAACAGTATTCGAGAAAGGGCATCTCCTGGGGGCCGGAAGACAGATTTGTGGAAAGAGCTTTGACCTGCTGGGAAGTCAGGTAACTTAGACATGTTTCCGCCATTGTCGAGTGAGCTGCGCCAAGGAGCTCGGGCTGTGCCCGGAGGTATTCCTGAAGTGTCGAGTGGATCAACCGGACAGTGGAGACCTCCTTGTCAACTGCGAGGAGGCCTTCACAACAAGCCAGCACTGTCCCTATTGAAGGAACATTGTTGCTATTGAGATTTGGAGACTCTATTTCGACTGCTAGGGCGTGGCACAATTCATCGACCTTCAACGGCCGCTCCGAGTGAGAGATCCACATTAGTGCGGCCATGCCAAGCCTGACTTTCTCCCCGCCCTGTTCTTTTATCCGGCCCAACGTTGCATCATAAGCATCCCCCAACCCTAGCCCGTCGGTAGTCGCGCTAAGCTTTTGCCGCCTGCGATGAATTGTGGGTTCTCGCAGTATCGAATCGATATTTAGCGAGACTAGGAGGAATCTAAATAGCTGTCAGTGGATACCTTGGGGTGGATTTCTCGGGACTGTCTCTTTAACTTACATTTCCGAAGTATTTACAGGAATTTTCTCTAGAATCTCTTTCTCTAGAGTATCGTCCATCGCATCCGGGGTTGTGTCCTCGGCTATTCTGGTGTGAAGATATCTAGTGATATCATCTCTCCTAGCTGTGATGAGTATGGTGATCACTCTTCCAGGAAGACGGTTTTCAATTTCAGTCCGAATGTGGGGTCTTCCGGTTACGAATATTCGAGTATCTGGGGACTTTTTGAGGATCTGTTTTAGCGAATTAAGAAGCTTGACACGATCTCCTGCTAGGCATTCATCTAGAGCGTCTATGCATATGAATGTACGCTTTTCGGATGAGGTAGTCTGTAGCATCTTTACAATATCCGAAAGTGAGGGTCCCCGTCCACCAATAACCTTTTTCTGATCCTCATAGTCTCGCACTATTTCCTCCGGCACCTCTTCCAGTCCGCTCACCACTTGTTTGAGCAGGGCGCCCAGCGCGTTCGCCGGGGACTGTTCTTTTTTGGCGGCAAAGTCAAAATAAAAACGTGCAACGGCGATGTTTTGTCCTCTGGCCTGATTGCACAAGCTATCTATCACCAATGAGCTACATCGCGGCTTGTCAGTACTTCTTATTTTTCTTCTATTTTTTGAGGTTCACCCTTGTTACCTAACAAAAGTTTTGCCAGCCCCCGGATCCCCGTAACAAAACAAAATCTGATTGACGGGTTCGCCTCCCTGGCCCCCAGCGTGCCAGCTTCTAAATTCCTCGGTTTGTAGGAGCCATTCCCCTACATTTTCAACTCGACGGTCTCGGATATCCTGATGCCGTAGTTTTGGATCTAGTGGGGATAACCAGGCTAGGATATTAGGTAGGTCGTCGGCCACAGTGAAGCTGATATTCGTGTTCAAAGAGCCGATATTATTACTGAATAATTGCGACATTTTCAGGTTCCTTTGCAGCTTAGGATGTTGTGCTAGCTGTAGATGATGGATGATGAAGGTGGTCCACTACAAGATTTCCTAAGGGCTGAAGAAAGCGGGGTTTTTCGTGGAACCTCCTGAACGCCTCATGGTCCTCAGAGCAAGCCCCAAATTTGAGCCAACAATACCCTTCCTTTGGTAGCCACCTTGTTATATTACATACGCGACACCTCTCTCAGCGCTATACTACACAATGCAGTGCAGGGTACTGTACAGCACAGTGCTCTGACACAAGTCAACGATGGTGGCAGCCATTTCGCGAAAATAACATTTTTCAGAGCGCTAGAACTCGACCACCTGCTCGGCAAATAAATCGATTCTTGGTGAAATAATATTTCTGGGTATTCAAACTGTGATATTTCAATATTTGAGCATTCGGTGCAATATTCGATGAACTGTGGAATATGAAATTGGCGGTTCTCAAAACCAGTATCTTTTTCTTCAGGTGCCCGTAAAATCTCTCTGCGCTAACCTCCGGTTTTAGGATTGGCCATGCCAATTCGCGGGCGCTGCCCACAGAACAAGGGAAAGAACAAGGGAATTCGCTATGGAAATGTGAATTCCGGATTTACTAGATCTTTAGCTATCTAGGTATTGACGTAGATTTTTTAATTGGATAAGAGGTGGGGTGTGGATCGGGATTCTGGAGACTCTAGATTTTCGCCCTTTTGGAGTGACTTCAGCCGCATCATACTTGTGTTCGCTGACGTTGGATTTTTTCCAAGACCTGTGTGATAGAGCACGAATTTTGTACCGTATAGCAGGGAACGAACTCTCGAGAGCCAATTCAGCTGAATGGTATACATCCAAGCGCACCGGGTCTTATGAAATGAATTGATCCAACTTCTACATACCACCCAGCCCCAGGTACGGTTGCATAGTTCTTAGAGATGTTGACACAAACCGGATAGCTCCCCCAGCAACCTCCTACCGGGTTTCGTGAAGATAAGGGTTGTGCATTCTAATATCCATTGCAGCAGCCATGTATAGTACTGCGCTGTATACTGTAGGCGCATAGTGCAACCCAGGGCTGTTTTTATATCTACCCCAAACATGAAAAAAGCTAAGATACTATGATCAGTACTCTACACTACTGTACCCACAAAAAGGAAAAAAGATCGGCTCCCCTTCGGTGCGTTCATACTGTACGTACCTCTGCACCCAAGCGCCATCACCTCCGGGCATCAACCTTAATCTTGTTTTGCCACTTTCCTCGGTTGTTATATAACGCAGCCATAACCTAGACCGTCACTCTTCCAAGTTTAGAGATCTAGGTTCAAAATATCAGAAGGGGAGGAAATGATCGGGACGGGGGTTTCACGGAGGTGAATGAATTGAGGAGCAAAGGGAGGTTGGGGATAACCAGCACGATACACAGGTATGCGATTGGACTCAGGGGGAATAGTATCAAAGGTGAGGAGCAGAGAAGGGTAGTAAACGAAAGAAGGAAACCTATGGAGGAAAATCTTTTCATGCCACCGCGTTCTGGTGCCCGGATGCCCATTTATTTCCATGTATTCCCACGTATTCTTAACACTCTAGTGCGTAGTTTTCCACGTGTGAGGAGGGTCTTACACATTCCGTAGGGAGGAGGGAAGGGAAACTGAGTTTAGGCCTTGAATACGAAATTAGGGCTCGTTTACCAAACCGCCCATTTCAAAAGTTTGGGTAATAAATTTACTCGTAGACGGTGGCGTCTCGACCTGCATCGTTTTCCAATAGACAGTGCAAAAATGGTTTACCAATTTTCCACCGTCTACGGAGGCCTATAACGACCAAATCGCCACGAAAGCGAAAAGACAAAAAACATTGCAACTGAAAAGTGAAAGTTATTTTACATTAGGAGAAAACCAACAAATAACTACCGACTACAAAACCAAACCCAAAAATTGTTAGAGTTCACAGAAGCGGATAGTTGTTTCCTTTGTTCTAGACAGAAGGATAGATGGGATAGTAGTTTTAGTTGTTTCATTTGTTCAATACGGAAGGATAGACGGAAGGATAGATGGAATGGTTTTTGGTTATGTTTTTCCTTTGTTCTGAGTACGGAGATCGACAGGCAGAAGGGGATTACGCATGAAGGAGAGATTGATAGGTGTGGCAGACGATAGAATGATTGAGAGAGTTTTTTTCCCACATAGACCCATGTTTGGTTAGTTAGTTTTGGAGAGTGAGACGAGCGAATGAAGTTTTTTGATTCTCCCGAGTACCCTTTTAGTTTTGCCCTAGTCTAGTTCGATCGGTTGACCGTTGCCTGCGCATTATTCTCGCAACAAAAATAAATGCTGGAAAGCCAAATACTTTACTAATAGAAAGCAAAAATATTTAGTCACCATTGTATTATTAGCCGTCATGCCCTGTTTTCACTCCAGAAGCCAGACATTGTTCCTCTTCATCGGAGTCTTGTGAAGTATATACCGAGTCCATTTCACCCAAGTGATTGTAGGTCAACTGGTTCCCAGTAATAGGAACTGGTGGCTTTAATGGAGAGGGAAAGATTCTCTCCATGAGTGATGAAGTCAGTTCCCACCTCACAGGGATAAAGATACGCAACCTTATGGATCGGGATATCATTATCACACAGCATACTAGTAGTTATTAGACCTGTAATACCAGAATTTTCTAGTTGTAACTGACACTGTGCTTGGGAAGCAGTGTTCTCAATGGGGCAGTCCGTCCATCCTGAGCCAGGACTAGGACGGACGGCATTGTACCCTCCCTTTCAGTCATTTTCTGAACTTGCCCGACAAGTAAGAGCCAAGGAACAGGATGGACTACATTCTGTTGTCCCCCGCCGTCCCCCCCGTCTTCTGCTGTTTGCCGCCTTCCCCAGCCATCCTGCACCACCTAGTGTTGTTCACGAGCCGGCTCGAGGGACCACTGGACTCGAGAACTCGTGCCGCCAAGAGGCTTGAGTCTAGAGTGGCCACGATACCTCTACTGGTTGTTTTTTTTAGTATCTGGACAGCTTGGCGCCAAAACCCATACAAACTAGCGCCAATATTCCGGATACTAAAAAAAACGTCCAGTACACACTGCTATTATCATTCAAAACAACCAACAATTGTATATAGCAAGAGACTCAAGTCGGCTCGTGGACCCTTGTTTGAGCTTACTCGCAAGGAGACTCGAGCGGGCTCGAGCCAAGTGACAGCCTGGGCTTGAGTCCACTGGGCTTGAGGAACCCCTGGGCTTGAAGGGCGCGAGTCTGCTCTGCTTGTGCACACCAGTAGCACCACCCCCGGCTGCCCTCTACATGAAATTGTCTCGCATCATGGAGCTCGTCGGCCTTCATAAGGACAGTCGTCCAGCAAGTTCACGGAGGAGCACGGACTACCTTGTGCCTTCCCATCTCGTCCGGGGCTCTTGGCAGTCCCAGCACAGGGCCCTACCGCGGCCCTGGAGGGTTGAGAGCACAGTTGGGAAGCTTCGGGGCAGGTACTTATCCGGATCTAGGAAGATGAAAGATACTACCAGTATTTGTTATACTAAATATAAGACTGGAGCCAGTGTTCTCAACGGTCCGGGCCCCCGTAGGGCCCGACGGGGGGACTGCCAAGAGCCCCGGACCGGACGGGACGGCAAAATGCGGTCCAAACCCGTCCTGGAAACCCCAGGACGGCCGTCTTTGTGGCTGAAGGCGGGGCCTTGAAGGTAAGACATTTTAGTGTGGGGGACTGCGAGTGACTGTGGGTTACTGCTGGTGACTACAGGGGACTATGAATCCTATCAACAGCATTTCATGACACCCTTCTCGAGCAAATACAGAAATTCACCTAATAAGATTAAAAGAAGCCTGAGGCTATCTAGGAGAGATAAATAGGTGTAGAATATGTCCCATAATATACCGCTAGGGCCGGGAATCGGGCATATCGCTTAATCCAGAAATCGTACCTACCTACCATCCTCTTATTGCAACGTTTCTTACTTCTCATGCATCATTAAGCCCTAATCTAAGCTAGGAAAACATGTCGGATAAACACGTGGAGCCTGCATCACAAGAAACCATCTAAGATTTATGAGAGAAGGCGTAAGAGGAGAAAGAGTTGTGTCTGTTCTGAAAATGGTTCGGAGTATACAACATCTGATGGAAAAACCTGGTGGCGTTGTGCTCGTTGTATGTTCCCCTGCATCTTTTTTGCTATCATATACAAGCAACCGGATTCCTGCTATAAGAATAATAACAATATTCCCGCCTCGAGGCACTGAGGAAAGCTGGGATGACATAAGCAATCTTGCCCCGAGGTGAGATTTCTGACTAATTGGGCGTGTTCCTTGGCATGAAACATGTTTCACGGTGGACGGCGGGGGACGGCGGGGCTTATAGTCCTTCGCACCGGGGCCTAGGGCAAGTTTTGAAAAAGACTGGACGGGACCGCTTAAGGCCGTCCACCGCCGTCCGCCTTCAGGACGGACGGACTGCCCCGCTGAGAACACTGACTGGAGCCACATTCTCCAATTGTAATTGTTAGTGATTCTCCACTATCCACACTGCCTAGAAGTCCTCCTTCAAGTTCATTCCCACCAGTTTCATCCCCCCCAGCGTCATCCCTACTGCTTCCACAAGTCAGCAATAATCATCCATCAAAATATTCTCGAGCTCAGCTTACATCATTCTCACCACTGCGACCTTACTCACACGAGTGGCCTGTACTAAGGTAAACTCAATCTCAAACAAAGCTCTGCCAGTGGATCTTAAATTTTGAATGAATCCAAGTAGTTCTTTAACTGAAGTTTACGCACTGCCAGGCTCTCGTGTTCTTCTTATTTCTGCCTTTTCTCATATCTTATTTTACCTCCTTGCTTGTATTTTTTTTTCTCGGTTCTCTTTTTAGTATCATGGTACATTTCTTAAATTCTTTACACTTTAATCTTGCTTAATTTCTTGTTGAAATTTGTTGTTAATCCAGATTGATTTTCGTGTTTTTGATGAATTGTTATTTGTCCTTTCGGTTTCGTGGCGATTTGGTCACTATAGTCCTCCGTAACCGTCCCAAATTCTTGCTAGACATTGCCTCGGATGTGGTTGTTGCAAATTCCACCAGAGACGAGACGGCGCGCTACTGTAGGTAACTACCATGTACTTGTCTGCACCCCCCCAACTGTCAACCCCTCCTTGACCCCTAGGCGCCATCTCTGCTTGACGGCTGTCTATAGGTAAAAGGGCCCTTAGTATACTAACAAATCCTCACCCTTCGCTTCTCAACCCACAAATTCAACCCTCCCTCTTTGAAATGGGAATGTTATTGAGTACGGTGAACCTTCGATATTTCCCACCTCTAAAAATTCCAACCCTCTAGTAATTCCAGTGTTTGCAGAGCCACCACATTTGACGTATGGGAAATCCCTCCGAAAATTCTATACCTCTTATAGTTTGCAATTCCAGGACATTCCACGGACCTTAATTCCGGCAAAAGTACTCTTTTATCATACTTCACAGTGGAAAATAGCCTTTAGTTATGTCTGCCTTGGCTGCACTCTCTTATTTGAATTCATACTCCCTACTTAGTTCTCTGTGCATCATACCCAAGTTTTATGCAAAATTTCCTTTTCTCTTAGCCATCACGAGATATCACTCGAAAGACAGTCATGTCTGGTTGTTGAAACGACTGTTGTTTATTGACTAAGAGAGAAAGGGAGAAGTGGGGGTGACCCCGGCTATGTAACAAGAAAAGACGCAGTCACGATTTCCCCAGTTCACAGAGCCTCACTCGCCGCGGCATCACCGCCGCATCGCCGGCTTACATAACACCTCGCAGTCAACCATACCAGATATGGAAGAATGCTCCAACACTCCCACTCCTTCCATGTCGTATATGTATGAAAGAAAGAAAGAAACCCTCTGTAGCAGAACCACACAGCATACTAGTAGGAATAAAGAAGTAGCAACATAGAAGACAACACTGGGTAGCCTCCTTAAACCCCTGCTCAAAGCCAAAACCTTGGATAAGGGAAAAAAGCGTTTGAGTTAGGGGAAGAGTACTCAACCCGATACAAGCCCATTGTAATACTCCCACTAAAGTCCTAGCTGTAGACAAATAAAAGAAATCTGATATTAACATTTTTAAGCCTTTAGCTCAAGAGCTGAGCCATGCATTCCCAAGCCTTTGACATGCTGCCAGTGGAGATCTGAGGGTAGCGGTTTGGTGAGAATATCGGCACTCATCTCACGAGTTGAGATGTAGTCGATCGTAATAAGTCCTTGGTTAGAGACTTGCCGTATATAGTGATACTTCAACTCAATATGCTTGGTGCGCTTATGAAAGCGCGGATTCTGGATCAGCCCTAGTGCACCTTGATTGTCAACCAGAATCATGGTAGGGGGTAGAAGAGGAGGAAGACTCCCGTTTTGACTTATCCTTGTTAAATCTTCATAGATTCTCCGAAGTGAAACGGCCTCTTTGCTAGCTTCACAGCAGGCCAGATATTCGGCCTCCGTAGTTGACAAAGCCACAACCTTCTGCTTCGAAGCTTGCCAAGATATGGCCCCCTTACTCAGAAGGAATTCAAATCCTGAGGTAGATTTCCTATCGTCAATATCGCCAGCCCAATCAGAGTCCGAAAAACCTGAAAGGGTTCCATAGTCCTTGTAGTAATCAATCCCAAGGTCCGAAGTATATTGCAGGTACCGTAGAGTCCGCTTGGCAGCCAAGTAGTTCTCCATAGTTGCAGATGCATTAAACTTGCTGAGAACAGAGACTGTATAGCTTAGATCCGGTCTAGTTCCCACAGCAAGGTACATAATGCTGCCTACAATAGCTTGATATTGCTTTTGTTGTTCCGGTGAGAGTACTGCTGGTAGAGAAATAGGTAACTCAGTCCTGGCCTTATGTCTATGCTGGCGGGCCGTTTCCATTGGGGTTTCTAAGCCATTGCACTGTGCCATTCGAAAGCGTTCCAGAACTGAGAGAATTAGATTTGACTGGCGAACAGTTATCTTATCCTTTTCCTGGTGAATCTCTAGTCCTAGAAACTGTAACAAACACATTCCCGTCGGTATTTCGTTAAACGGGGAACGACTAATCGTAGTGCATATCGTGTTCGTTGACTATCTTTATAGTCTCGTTGGAGGAAGCCTTACCGATATAAGACCAGAAGGTACAAAGTCCAATTGCCAGAGGACTAGGTGCTCGCGCTCGAGCCGTAAAGGTTTGCGTAAGAAGTAGAGTAATAGGTTTGTATATCTTGCACCACGGGACGGTCACTGT
>Ga0307517_10005363_pt1 | contig 19364 bp, 14 predicted proteins | sample 23_EM_MG_FD_194515 | JGI IMG/M metagenome (GOLD analysis project Ga0307517, IMG submission 194515) | Populus trichocarpa ectomycorrhiza microbial communities from riparian zone in the Pacific Northwest, United States - 23_EM | ecosystem: Host-associated > Plants > Roots > Unclassified | place... | reverse complement strand
TACTAAACCAATTAAAAATTTGAAAGTGATTGCATCCATAACTAGAGAATAAGTTTCCTCATAATCAATGCTAGGTCTTTGTAAAAAATCTTGTGCAACAAGTCGTGCCTTGTATCGAACAATTTCACTGTTCTTATTTTATTTTCTAACGAAAACCCATTTATATCCAACAAGCATAACATCTTTAGGTGTGTGAACTACATGTCCAAATACTTTACGTTTTGCAAGTGAGTTTAACTCTGTTTAGATTACTTCTTTCCACATTGACCAATCATTTCTATGTCGACATTCTTTGATAGTTTGTGGTTTAGTTTTATCATTACTTCTAGTGATGCCAAAAGCAACCTTAAATGCAAATGTCATTTATGACAATTTTATTTCAATTCAAAATCTCTCCTTTATGAACATAGTTTATGGAGATCTCATCATTTTCAGGTAGCTGAATCTCTTCAAAAGGTCTCTCTTTAATAGGATCAATATTAAAAGATGATTTTGACATAATATTTATCGTCTGTTTTATGGATGATGAATCTTCAGGAGTACCATAATCTAATTGTTATAATTTTTGTTTTCTAGAATTTTTGTCCTTAACATCAACAAGTCTTCTGCGTTTCAAGTATGGTATAAATTCATTTGCTACTATATTGCCTTTTTTTTCCTTTACGGATTTCAATTCTAGATGGAGCATTTACAGCTAGAATATGGGATTTAACCAACTTTTCACTGTTGGTGAAAACATCTGGTAATCGATTTGCAATATTTTATAAATGAATTATCTTTTAAACTTCAAGTTCACGTTGATTTGTCCTTGGATCAAAATGAGATAACTTTGGGTTGTTTCAAGTAATTTCTTTTCATGCTTCAAACACTAACTTTTCTTTCCCTAATGATGAGAAAATATTTTCATCAAAATGACAGTCTTTAAAATGTGCCTTAAAAAATCACCAGTTAAAGGTTTAAGGAATCTAATAATAGATGAAGAATCAAAACCAACATAAATTCATATTCTATATTACGGACCCATTTTAGTCTTTTGTCCGTTATAGGCATATATACTGCATGACTAAAAGTTTGTTGAAGAAATATATTTGGTGGTATACCAAAAACAAGTTGTAAAGGAGAATATTTATGGTAAGCACTTGGTCTAATTCTAACCAATGATGTAGCATGTAATATAGCATGTCCCCAAACAGATGTAAGTAATTTTGATTTCATAAGTAATGGTCTAGCAATTAATTGAAGGCACTTTATAAATGATTCTGCTAGACCATTTTGAGTATGCACTTGAACAACAAGATAATCAACATCAATTCCAATAAAAGTGTGATGCTTGAGAAGTAAACTCGCCAGCATTGTCCAATCGAATTTTCTTGATTTGATAATTAGGAAATTGCATCCATAATTTGATAATCTGTGCTATTAATCTAGCAAATAAAACATTTTGACTAGAAAGTAAACAAACATGTGACCATTTACCTGGTGCATCAATTAATACCATAACATATCTAAAAGGTCTGCATGGTGGATGAATAGGTCCACATATATCTCATTGAATTCTTTCGATAAAAGATTGTGATTCTATAACAACCTTTAATGGATATGGTTTGGTAATTAATTTACCTTGAGAACATGCAGTGCATGAATTTTCACTTCGTAAAAGAATATTCAGGTTCTTTAAAGGATCCCCGTGTGAATTTTTAATAATTTGTCGCATCATTATTGATCCTGGATGTCCAAGTCGATCATGCCAAAGCATAAATATTTCTGGGTCGGAAAAATACTGGTGTTTCATAACATTTGTTTCAATAGATTTCATGATCGTGTAATAAATTCAGAAGAGAAAGCAGATAATTTTTCAAGTACAACTTCTAACCTGAAATGCATGAAATAATATAAAGATATTCTTTTTTTTTTCTTCATCTATAGTTTCAATATGATAACCATTAACACGTATATCTTTAAAATTGAGTAAATTTCTTCTGGACTCAGATGAATATAATGCATCTTTGATGCCCAGTTTTGTGTTATTTGGTAACAAAATATTAGCTCTTTCATGTCCGTTGGATCCGATATTGTAGTGACATTAACTTTGGTTAATGTCAAATATTCAAAGTATTTTGTTTCCTTGAGAATTATATACATTGTTGTGCTGTCTGCCAGACATAAATCATCATCATGAAAAGTCATTCTTTTATTCAAGATATAATTAAAGTTTATTATTTAACTAAAATTAAATTGACATTGTTTATTGAAAATACAATAAGATAAATATCTTAATACAAATAAAAATATTAATCATCCCTAAGGATTCCACCACTAAGTGTCATCTATTTTATCTGAGTTTTCAAAGAAATCAGAAACATCAAGATAAGCATTCTGACCTTCAAAATCATCTTTATGAATAAAATAAGTCTCAACTGCATTTTGTTTCATAAAGGCTTAATATAAATTTGTAAGATTTTTCGGCATTCGACAAGTGTGAGACCAATAACCATGCATACCACACCTATGACACTTATCTTCATGTTTATGCAAATTCTTGTCATTTTCTAGTTTGGGTTCATTATGTCTTCACTTCGGTGGTATAATGGGTTTTCTTTTGAAGGATTACCTCTTCTCTTTTTCTATTTATTTTTTCCATATCTATACCCCTAGTTCTTTCTTGTCTTTTGGATAAATATTTCGTTCACTTCAGGGAATGGTTTAGAACATGTGGGATGGGATTAATGATTTTTCATCAAAAGCTCATTATTTGGTTAAGCCACAATAAGACATAAAATCAGTCTCGAATACCTCTTGAAATTACGTTCTCTATATTGTTGCTACAGGACAATATTTGAGGCATGAAAAGTATATAATATTTTCTCTAATATTTGGTCTTTTGTGATATTTTCACCACACAATTTTAGCTATGAGGTAATTTTAAAAAGAGCATAATTATATTAACTAACCAATTTAAAATCTTGCAACCATAGGTGCAACTAATCATAACGAGTTTGAGGGAGTATAGTTAATCCTTCATGGAGATGGTGGCAAATGAAAATCAGTGCTTTTGCGCGATTCTGCAAGGATACGTTATTTTCTTCTTTGATGGTCTGTCTCTCCAAGATTCGTAGCTTCCAGATGAATCTCAGCATCAAGGATCTATGACAAAAAATTATTCCCAGATATATTAAGAGCGGTAAATTCAAGTTTTGTTAGATTTGACATTATCTATAAAAAAGAAACAACTTATTAAATAAAATCATGAATATAGAAGAAAAAAATCGATCTCTTAAGAATATTATTTAGTTCTTTAGAAATACCAATTCTTTAAGAACTGTATTTAATTCTTCAGAAACTTATAATACTAGTTATTCAGGAACTTTAACTCTTGATGAACAAAAAGGAAAGAAAAATTATCAAAATAAGTTACAAAGCCAAATACATTCCATAAAGTATAACCAGTAATGAAAAGAGAAAAATATTGAAATTGACAAGTCACGTAACATAGGACTTCATGTGTCCAAGATTTAAATATAAATTAAGTAGAGTAATCGTACTGATAATGTATTAAGAAAATAAAAAACAAGTAAGAACATACATATTCAGAATAAAACTTAAAAGAGAAGTTCATATTTTTTCTTGTATATTTTTTTCAATGCTTAGAATACATGATAAGTAGTTTATTCATAAAAGAAAAAAATAAAAACATTAAAAGACATTAAAAAACTCAAGTATCATAAAAAATCAAGAGACTAAACTTGAGAATCATAAAATCTAAAAGATTTTAATAAACATTCAATATATATAATTATAGATTTTATAACACAATATTTATTATTTATAAATAATTAAAAAAGCAACCTAATATTACCCTACCACCTTGTAGCGTAGGCGGGCTTGAACGTGGCATTCAATTTTTTATAATCAAATTTATGATTATCTAAAAAAAAATATTCTTGGAGATTAAATACGTTTCATTATAAACAAATAGAAATTAGAACGCAGGAACCAACGAGGCGTCAAAGGACACTTGTCTCCATTTCTAATGTTAAAAACATTGTTTGTCACAAGGATACCACATGTCTTAATTATTTAAATATTTTCTGTCCTGAAATGTCAAAAGGCTAAAGACATCCTCCTCGTCGTCACATTTACCATATTCCTAGAAGAAAAAGAGAGAGAAAAAGCATCTTCCTTTGAGGAAAGGCACGTGAATCATATTCATGTTTGGAAAGAAAAAAGATGAAGTTTCAGGTTTTATGGTATTTGGATCAAGAAATGTTAAGCTCCCTTTGCCCTCAATTGTAAATGTCTGATAGCCACACAAGAATGAAGGAGAACATTACAATAAAGGGACTAATGCTAGTAATATTGAACAAGTTACAGGTCCAAAGTTGACATCAGCTGAATACAACTGATTCTTTGTTTCATGTTCAAGCTTCTACGAACAAAACACGAACAGCCAAGGATAACGAAATACTTGTTTTTCCTATTTTTGCAGGCACAGCTGAGATTTAATGTTGCTGTTAGCAATTAGTTACAGCCTCCAAAAGCTCGAAAACCCCGACTTTGAAAACCAATTTGCTGGTTAACGAAAGCAAATGCAGTGCATCTCTTTTGTACCGAGTCTCTATGTTCTTGTTATTCATAAGAGTTCACAGATACTTTCTTCTTATCCACTTCCTTCCACAGAATGGTGCAAACAAACTTTTAGAATGATGATGTTCGCCCCTCAGCTCTCCGTGGCCACAAGAATTCCATCAATTTATTTGGTTTGGGGTGGGGCAAGGCTGCAAGGATTTATATTCTAACATAACTTGTAGGTGATCAGTATAAGATATCATGACCAATAAAATGGAAAACCTTGGTCTGCCCCCACATTGAAATGATCAGCAAGAAGTATTATGGTATCCCAACAGCATCCTGGTAAGTAATATAGCGAGCCTTCACTCACCAGCTACTTTGATATCATTCGATACCGGATGATTTGGAAAGCATCAATCTGTACATAGGGTCCCCACGATCAATAACATGTTGCTCCCAATCTGACATAACTCCAAATGGGTTCTCTTCAAGCCATTCCCCGAGATTCATTCTTGCATGGTATTGATCATTCCATAAATTGAGCTTGCCCTTGCCAATTTTGAGAAATAATTCTTTCATTCTCAAAGCAACTGCTTCTAAGTCAGATTGCAGGAAAACCTGGCGCAAGAAATTCAAGAATAGAGTTAATAAGCTGGAGCAAGCAGCATTTCATGCTTTATGATAGAAATCAAGTAATGAAGAACGGATTACACAATATCCGAAAAGGAAGCTGCAAAAACTTCGTGTTACCTTCCCATCCAGTGCAAGGAGATCCACCACAGCTTTAATCAATGACCTTTGCAGCATTCTCCATCTATGTTCTGGATTGTTGAAATCAGGGTTGGGACACTGAACAAGGTGATAAAGGTTGTCCTTATGTGGCATAGATGTCATGTCTCAGCACTTCATTGAAAACAAAGGATAAAACCACTAGCCAATTTTCTAATTTGCAGTTATTTTGGATTATTGAGGTACTTTTATTGCATCTACAAGGAGACTAAAGTGCTTTCTTAAAGAAGACAGAATCCATAAATAATCTGAAATTACTACTCCTTGGAAAAAAACCACTGAGGCTGACAACAGAAGAATGTAGCAGCACCTATTGTTTCATATTCGACGGTGGTAAATGGAAATATTAAGTGATGATTGTATTGTGGTGAAATAAGACGGTGAGACAACAATTTTCTTGAAATAGAAGATTTAAAATTCTTCATACAACAAATTAGAATACATCACCTAAATGGTTTAGAAGATTATCTAGATCTCAATAAATCCATGCCTAGGAGTGCAACAAGAATGAGTTAATGACAAATGCACACAAAGAAATGGATCCTACAGATTGAAAGTAGAAAGAACAATCTATCCACTACCTGTATCGAAACAAGGACCAACTCTCCTGGATAACTCGAAACTATGGAACGAAATGTTGTTGTAGCATTTGTTACAATGAAGTACCTAACATACAGAACAAAAGAAACAGATGAAACAATTACACAAATCCAGAGATAATAAAACAAACTTTTACCTGCACAATTTTTTTTTCCTTAATGATTGGCAATATTTGAACACAAGCCTATCCCTACTCTTTTCCCACACGAGTAAATAAAATCGCAGGGCAATTAGCAATAGAAAGTTAATAACATGAGGAACTACATATGATTTCCAATCAGTACTCATCAAAATGCAAAGAAATCTTTCAAAAGTTCAATTATAAATGAAAATCCACTCCCCAAACTTGCACACGTGAAAGAAATATAAACAAAAGTTCATTCTGAAAATTAAGCATTCAAGAACATTACATATTGCCTTGTATATATAAAGCAGGGATTCAATAATCTTAAGCAAACACAGTTTTGTCGAAAACAAACCCTACCATCAGATTCACATTGAAAAACTCATTTCTTAGCCATAATGATGGAAATATTCAATCAAACAGAAATCTAATCTAATTTAAATGGACAATGATTTACAAAGATGTCATGAACATCCAATTTGGACAGCATAATTATTTTTGGCCTATGTTTACTATCATAAATGTGCAAATTTTTGCAGAAGTAAAGCAAGGACCGTACCCATTTTGAATGCCATACTGATGAACAGAATCCATACAGCGTCTTACAAGCTAAAGTTTTTGAAAAAATAAAATAAAACAGAAGTAAGAAATTGAATCAAAGAGGAAAGACGTAAAAGTAAAGAGAAAAAAAAGAAAGCAAAAAGAAGCCCAGAAGAACAAATAACCTTTGAATTGATTTCTAGACCAAGAAAATTCAAATCCTTTCTTCTCCTAGCCATCCCCAAAAGAAATAGTCCACTACCTGCCATTTTTAATCAAATGGATGAAAGAACCATAATAATATACCCTTTTTGTCAGACACAGACACACATTCCCACAAGATGGGCATATCATGGTTTAGTCTTGTAATAATCACTATTTGACATTTGTTTTTCTGTACCCAACGTACTCATTTTCCGTTCAGTACTTCACACATATTTCACAGCAGATAAGAGCAAATCAAACAGATTACTAAATACCACTTCAAATGTCAACTACTCAATCTCACATGTACTTAGCTTTTGAAGCAACAAATACGAGGAAATCAAATAGTAGGAAGAGAAAAAGGAAAATGTACCACTTCCAATATCAACCACCAATGGTTGAGCTGGATTACAATAGGCAGACTTCCAATCGATCTCAAATGGATATGCCTGCACAAAGCATGAAAGGAACAATGCCCAAGAAAATCATCATAAAAAGCTGAGCACATTAATGTCTTCGAAACCTTCAAGCAAGAATAGGTAGGATAGATATCTTAACTACTTAAGTGAGGATATTATGCACCCAAGACTTCAGTTTTATCAAATCGCAAGAAGTGATGGGCCTGTAAAATTATATTCTTTAACACCATCCAAAGAAAAATGATGAACTATGATGGTTGCAAAATACTCCCCTCAATGTAAACAGCTGTACTCTTTACCATGGTCTCATCTAGGAAAATCCTCATTTTAGTTTTGATTACTACAGCAAAAAATAAATAGTGAAGTTGACGGAACATACTCTATCTAAGGCCATAACCCCGGGAAGCTTTCTTCCTTTGAAAAATTCCCATAGAACTGAAGCATTTTCAATCATGTCATTAACCAAGACAGACTTTGATTCCATCACCATTGCTTGGCATGCCATATTCCCCACCACAGTGATATCACAATTTCTTTGCCTTAGATCATTAAGTGCTTGAGCCAATTTAGATGCTCCGTCTGCACATTGACCTGAGAACTTGAATTTCACTGGACCAATCCATAGAATTTTCTGTAATACAAGGAAAAAAACTCAGTTAAGTCTGATAGTAATCAACAATGAGCTGCCAATTAAAAGCAAAATGCAACATACACGAGCAGATTCCACAAATAATGGCTTTTTGAAACAGAAATGTTCCGTCAATTGATAAAAAATAAGTCCAATATGATTTATTTACTTCATGAAAACTAAAAAAGAAAAATTTATACAAACTCTGGCTCATAATTAGTAAATTGAACAAAAAAAAAAACAGAAATTCTATGCCTTGATTCTCAATGCAACACCAATGAAAGTAAGCGGGTATAAAGAGGTAAGATATTGTAAAATGAACAGAGCCAAATTGATAGAAATATAATGCGTCAAAGTTTACCATCTCCAGATAGATGAATTAAAATTCTTCTCATTATAGTAAATGAAAGTTATAGCTAATGAATCACCTATACGCACCACTAATAAGCTCTCATCAATTAACAAGTGTTGAATATAAACAAAAAAACATGGAGTTTGGATCAGCTAAAAACAATGGATGCTCAGCAACAACTCCTTTTTACCTTGCATTTCACTAGTAAAGAGTTTAATTCATCCAATGACCGAGGACCAAGATCAACAGGTAGCCAACCTAAAATATAAGGAACATAAGATAGTTCAAGCACAGAACTTATTACATCTAAGAATGGTCAACAATAACAATTTATAAATGTGGAGTCATCAAACATACAAATTTAAAGGAGCTGCTTTGATTGTGGTAACATTTGAAATAATATTACCACGGAATGATGCAGCAGACATATCAATTCTATATTATAGTGATGCATTTTTCTTCTTTCTGCTATTGATTAGACAAGTATATATACCACATGGTACTTGCAGGGGGGCCACAAACACTTTATACACACACACACACACACACACCTATATATATAGCTTTCTCATGTAATATGCGGCCACTAGAATAACTGAAAGAACAATGAAGTAAGTCAATATGGAAAGTTTAAAGAGGAAGATAGTTTCAAATATTAACTCTAACTCCTTGAAGGCAGTGTAAAACCGCGACAACTATAGCACTTTTGATGAAGTTTTTGATAATTGCAAAAAGAACCGCTGACAATCTAAATTTCGAAAGTAGCAGGTTGAGGAATAAATTAGAAGAATATAGAGGGAGGAAACCAATTTACCCAGCCAAATATAAATTCAAGAGCTTGGATATTTAATCATTGAAAGGAAGGCCATACATGAAGCCAAAAAATGTAATAATTTTGGGTAGAATCTCACCATCCAAAATATGATGAGAAGGAAATATGTCCATTTTCTCTGGAAGATGCTCATTCATGCACCAAAAATCCATGGGATGTAGAATGGGAATGTTTCTATCATGTGCAATTTGGATTATATCTAAAGCTGCTTTATACGCCCCGGGTTCTACCAGATATGAAGGAACAGAAAGTCCCAAAGCATGCATTATTTGGAATGACATCATCCCAACAAAGACCAGTCCATCACATCTGGAGACTAAAAAATGCAATGCAGCTGCTTTGTCATAGAGATTACCCCCTCCAATCTGCATCAGATAAGAGAATTCTAGCAATAAGTGAAGAGCAAAAGGAAACATGCAAAAGTTAATATTCACTTAGAGAGGGGGAAGCAACTTTTTTAAACTAATGAAGCTAAATGAAAGATATCTGTAGCCGTGGAGACATACAATTGCAACATATGGTCTTTTGTTAGTTCTAGCAACCTTCTTCAGCTGACAAAGGCTCTCTTCAAAGTGAAAACCAGCTATACAAGCAGAACAAAAGCGAGCAATACCAACTGTAGATGCAAGAATTTTATGAGACTGCGAAAAGGAGTCATTAACAAAAATATCAACTCCTGATGATAATAGTTCAGCAAACTTTGAATTATTGGCAACTTCCTCTTTGTACTCTGAAAGGTTCTCAAGAAGGAATATATCTGCTTTCTTCAGGACTTCCATTTTCAACAACACAGCAGAATAATCGCATTTAATGGTAACAACTCTGTGTTGGATAACTGATGATAACATGTCTGGAACAAAGAGATTGTCATGAATTATTTCTGAAGCTGTTTACAACCATATTGGACTGGTCCTACAATGTGAAGCAATCTCTTTGAAGTGCTCTAGGAATGATACCTGCAACAGTCTCAGCATCATGAAGCTGCGAATTAGTTTTCTTCCTCCAGTCACTCACTAGAATTATTTTTGCTCCAGCTTCATGTAGATATTTAATCGTGAAAACTGCACTTGACACTGATTGAGAGCTCTGGTCCTGTTCTTCTTCCCTAAGTAAATTGGTACTATCAAATCTGACCATGACCACTTTTCCCACCAGCTCCTCCTTAGGAAATTTTCTAAGAGTTTGTACATGTGGGAAAGGCTCCATTTCTCCTTCATCACAACAATTAGTCTAAGAACAAAACCCAATTGAGAGTTACAATTAAATATCTCAGCCAACCAACAAGAAAAGACCATTTTTAAGGAATACTTAGCCAGACTAAGCAGACACATCATACAAATATAAATTAAGGAGTCCTGTGTTTTGTCTATAATGGGCATTGAAGTTGATTCAACTAAAAGCTCAAACAAATGATGGGAAGGCATTTGAACAGGAATTGCAAACACAGTTCAGTTCAACTTAATAGAACAAACATTTTATGTAAACTTGGAAAGTGGTATACCAACAGGAATGCCAACTAAAATTTCATGACTACAAACACCAGTTTTATGAGGTGGATTGTTGGGATAGCAATCCTCTTGTCCAAAAAAACACATCGGGTAAAGGCTTCACAAAGAAAATACACAACTTCTTCCAGTTTTGTCGATATCATCCAAATTTAATGATATGAAGTTGATGATAATGTACACCAACTTAACCTTTCAATAATGGTCAACTGATGAGAATCCTTTGCAGTTTACAATTAGACATACAATGACTTATATTTTTAACTCCTGTTGAACCATCAATATGTTCAGGTACATGAAAGAATTACTGTATTGGTAACAGATTAAAAATATAATTATCAGTACTATCCACAAAAAAAAAAAAAAAAAAAAGGAAAAGCTAATTCTTAGAAACTAGCCCCATTCCAGCAACAGCACCTGCCAATAAGGGAACATCAGCCAGATTTCTTGGTACCTTAAATTTGTTAGAGCTTTTGACATGATCTGCTGCCTCTGAACCACCTGCCAAGAACATTAAATTAAACTTGAAAAAGAAAAATCAGACAGTGAGAAGAAACAAAGACAAAATGTTAAATGTTACTACTAATCGTGCATTTATTTTTTATTTTCAGAAAAAGGCAAGGAACCTTGTAAGGATAGTGATCGAACACCACGAAATCTCCAACGTTTGGCAGTCTTGTTTCCGAGGTATGGAGAAGATTTTGGATGAAGAAACTCCGATGTTTTGGTAGGAAAAGCATAAAACGTTAACTTGTTTAATAAGGATAGAGTTCCATCCACTGAATTTAGAAGTTGACACATGTTTCCTCCTTTCGCTGCCGTCTCTATATTAACTTACCGAGCAACTGTAAGCAGAAAGTTAAATATAAGAGCACAAAAGAATTAAGTTGAACTATCTTGGTTGCTTTATTCATTTTTGAAAAATCCAATCCCTATAATTGGATTGTATACAATAGTCAAAGACACCAGTGGTTCACTTATCTTTGAAAATGTTGTTTATTCACTTGTAAGAACACTTGAATCCAAAATGAAAAAAAAAAAAAAATCACTTCAGTAGTTTAAGCAGAAACCCAAAAATAAAAGGAAAAAGAAAAAGGGGGTTACCTTCAAGAAATCGAAAAGGAGATGAGGGTCACAGCACCATGGCATGCCTGTCTGCGTTATCTTCTTCTTCTTTATAGATGTGCTCTCTGCTCGTCTTGAAGAAAAAGGACGCGTTTATTATTGTAGGTGCGATGTTAAGAAGTAATAGCGTAATACGGTGCGTATTTACGCAAAGTGTTAAAAAGGGTGCTTTATATTTAACGTATCTTCTTCAAATACAACGTCGTGTCGTTTGACATCGACTGCAAAAAAAAACCCGTTGAAAAATATTAAATATTTTTAAAATATATCATTTTAATTTTTAACATTAATATTAAAAACAATTTGTTTTTAATATTAGACAAATTTTAAAAATAAAAAAAATATTATTTTTATATATTTCTAAACAAAAATAAACAATTCCTACCGCGATAACAGGTAACGGCGGGCTAATGAATGGAACTCGCACAAATCTGAGACTGAAACTCTTCCTCTCTGTCACTGACTGATTTGTCTGCTTCACTAGGAGGAGGAGCAAGCCATCTGGGCTAACATAGAAAAATAAAATGGGTTTTTCGGTAGGATTTGTTAATGGATTTGTTGGAGTTTTAATTCTCTCTCATGCCGCTTATTCAACCACTCAATGTATGCACATCATACTCTCTCTCTTTCTTATATCTTTCCTTCTTCTTTTTTCTGATTGTTCTTCTTTTTTGTTATTTCTGTTTATTTGTGCTGGTGGTGGTGGTGATTTAGATAAGAGTTTGTTGAAGATTACAGAGGATGAGTTTTCTGGACCTCCTCTCAATGTAGCTTATCTCTCTCTCTACCTCTCCTTTCCTTTCCTTTCCTTTCCTTCTATTTCTCTTTTTTGCTGACTGTTTTTTTTTTAATCTCTTATTTGGGTGTGTGTGGATGTTTATGCAGGTGGTGGTGGAGTTGATTGTGGGGCTGGTTTTGTGTACGTGGGCAGCCATAACTGTGCCTGGCATCTTTCTCTCTATTCATCCTCATTCTGATGACAATAGGTAACTCATTCGTTCTTTGTCTTTATATTTATATCTCTCAATTTCGTCTATTGGGATTTCTTTCTATTCATTTTCCAACTCAAATATGTAGATCGTTCATTGGGTTATATAAATTTACTTTGGGCCGATAAAATATGAGTAATTCACTGTCAGGTAATCAGATTGCTCTTTAAGAAATTGAGAATAAATAAACAAATAAAGACTGATTTACTTACAGCAGTTGTGAGTATATTTGAGTTAGTTAATGAGGTACTCAGGTTTCCCTTTAAGGAGTGTGTTATTCATCACTTTGTGAAATATATATGTATTACCTTGAAAATAAGCAGCCTTTGAATTTTGTTTTCTTTTTTTTTGGAAAAAGGATGTTGTCCTTTCATTGTTGACCGAAACTCTGTAAACTTCTATTGGAAGTATTCTTTCTAGTTGAAATGAGCTTCAACTGTTTCTAGTTTTCCTCAGGTTGGTTCTTGTTTTGTTTCTAGTTTTCCTTAGGTTGGCCCTTGATTTCCTTGAGTTGGTTGATATATGGTATCCAGATTAATGTGCCAACTAAGACAAAGAGCTCGTGCTAGAAGGCTGAAATGAACCCATACTGCAGCAGAATTTTTAGTGATTTACTCCATTGAGAGGCATGTTTGCTTGCTTACTCTTGTTGGTTGTGGCACTTATTTCTGAAGGTTTCTTTCCTTTGGGTGCCATACAAGTGCTATTCCCATTGCATGCTTTAAAAAATTATACATGAATCCATTCTTTGCAGCATCTGATGTACAGTGTTGTCATTCACTTTTTATTGATCATGGCAAACATAGATTAGATATAATTTATGTAGTTTCCGGATGTTATAAGGGAAGTTTCCTCTTTTTAATTCACGAGATGGTCATGAATTTTCCTGAATGAAATGTAAGATAAACCATGGAATGGCGCTTCTGACTTATCAGTATCTGGATTTTGAAGATGCTGTTTAAATTTGCTATCCCAGTCTGGTAATGTTAATGGTACAGCAATAGTCTCAATTGCACCTAAAGCTATTTCTGTTGATTCTTGCCACATGATAAGCATACTTTGTAGTAAATCAAGGGTCCCTTAATTGGTCAGCTGGACAGTATCTTTGTATCTTGTAGATCATGACATTTGTTAATTAACGAACATATAGAAATCCTTAACAGCGTTGTACCTTCATATAGCTTGAACACATTCTGACTTTATGATTAATTTCCTAGGAATTCTAGATTGAACTGTAGACTACCATTTCTTCATTGTCAAGTTATATGTTGCTCTACAGTGTGCCCTTGCAAGCATAATCAGGTGCATGTAACTGTAAGTTTGTTTGACTGAAGATTTCACTTTACAAGGGACTAATCAAACTAAAATTTTCTTGATATGCAAGAAGAGGGCTTGTTAGTTTTATTAAGCCTTGACCATGGCAATGGGGCCTCTAGGCTTACCACTAGTGTTTTTAGGCTAGATTGATGTGAATTGTATTTAGACATAGGCTTGTTGTTTCAGGTAATAGATGAAAACATGATTAAAAAAACAAAAAACAAAAAAAAACAAAACGTAGAGAAGCCAAGTCAGTGAAAGGACTGGACCATGTCAGCCCTGTTTTCTGACTTTTGTTTGTTTCCTGAAACCATGGGAAAGACCTCATCCTATGGTTTGGATGGTTCAAGATCTAGGCTTTTTTCCTCATTCTACCTTGGATGTGTTCCAAAACTTTGTTAGTTAAGGAGCCATTGTTAGCACTCTTGTTCTCATTGATTAGTGGAACAGATTATCCCCCATAGATTTCCATCATTTAGATGGTTTTATTTAAATTGCTTGTGTTCTCTTCCTGGACACTTATTTTGTTATGTTGCATCGTAGCTGATTGTGTTATCTTGCTACTTATTGCTTGAAGATTGTGTTCAATTGGTGGATTTGGTGAATAGTTTGATTAGCACTGTAAAAGATGAACATTGAACAATGATGCATATAACACAGGGAACAATTATGATCCAAGTAGAGAATGCAAGCAATCTACATGGAAAACCTTTAAAGAGGGAAACCACAGGGCATATAATCTGGATCGAGTGATTGATGAAATTAAGGGTTGAAAAGATCATAACAACAAGAGTAATCCCTCGAGTCCACAAGGAATCTAGTGGATACACACCATGACTTCCTAACTAACAAAGTTAAAGGGCATATGCTCAAAAGAGTACAAGCATCAAACCCCTTGTAGAATGGAAGAGAAGCAACCCTTGAGCTTTAGAATCCACTCAAGAAAAACCCTTGGATCTCGTCCTTGAATCACCCACCCACCCGGTCTTTTTGACCATGAGAAAAAAGACAGTCTGGAGGCCAAAGCAGCTCACTATTGTCTTGAAAAATCTGACTTCTTCACAATTTTGTTAGCTACAACTTACAATAGCAATCAACTCCACATATGTCTAGCCCAGACTTGGTGGTAGGCTAAAGATGGTCAAGTTTCCCGTGTCAAATTTCATGTTCCTTAGAGGGCATGCTTTAGTTGTGTTGATTCTTTCTACACTACATATGCTTGGAGATGTGAATTACACCAAATGTGATTGTTAGTAATGTTGTTTTTACACTATAACGGGCCATTGACATTATTCATATATTCTTCAATGCAGGATGGTTTCTTTGCCAGACAACCTGGATTTCATAATCTTCAACCATCGTGGAAAAGTATTTGTTCCAGAAATCAACATGAAATCGAAACGTTAAGGTCATTAAAGCAATGGAAGATTCACCTCCAACATATTTGAGTAGACTATTGTTTCTCAATCAAATTAGCACTCCGAAAGAGAAGCTCATCAACTCAACAGGGCTACTGTCAAGTTATTAGGATTACATAATTATGATCGTCCCTTTGGATTTGTATTGGTCTTATATTCATCATCACTGTTCATCATGGTCATGTAACTTGAACTGGGTTATGTGTTTTGCATCTTTAGCATTTGAGTTTTGTATTTGGATCCGGGCAGGGCGTTTTTGTGGTGCCTTGACTTCACTTTTATTTGTTAATGATCAGTCCAATTACACTGGAGTTTTTACCAGGGTGATATGCAGAGAAATCAAATTGTGGCATGGGATGCTGTTTGTGGTAACTCTGTCCTCTTGCAACAGGTTTGCACATGAGAGGACATCGGAGTGGCATTGTAAATGCATGGGTTAATCTCGTCCCAGCATGCTGTTGATTGACTGGTGGAATGGACTATGGCGCCATCCTGCTCAAAAACATGGCTTTCTCGGCTCTTTCTCATGGAAGAATTTTTCTGCATATAAATTGATGTTTCTTGATTCTGATATCCTGTCACTTTGCTGCATGAGCTGGTAGTTTTTCCATCGTTAACAACTCGATTATAGCTTTAAAGCCAGATAACGGAAGCTGTATGTCAAAGCAAAAGCTACGATAGCTTATGCACTAGGCGGTGTCTCTTGCCTATTTTAACTGTATATAGATCGACTTCCTGAAGGTTATTATAAAGCGGCAGACCTGAAGAGATTCAACTTTCAAAATGATCAAAATTTACAGCTGATTAAATTAAGAAAACATTTATCATTAATTAAAAGTTGAAAAATTACTATTCAGAGGCTGCAGCAATATAGTTGATTGCCGAAAAGCAACTGTGCTAGAGAGTCTGCAACTCGAGTGGCCAGATAAAGGTAATTTTTTTTTTTCACACAGGTTTTTTCACATCTTTTTAAAGGGTGAAACTAATCCCGTTCGGGATTCGTGGTTGCCCCTCCCAACAAGTACGTTTCCTAGAGATCAAACTTGTGTTCTCATCCTTGCAAGAATATAACATTGTCTTAACCGCTAAACCAACACTTGGTGCCAGATAAAGGCATTGAATTACCTCAAGATAAAGGCATTGAATTACCTCAATCTATACTCTAAATGTAAGAACCTGACGAAATAGGGTAACTGTTTCAACAAACACACGATCAATTATCTCTTAATCCTATTTCTATAACAAAAAGAATGTGATTGCCAAGATGCACGCGTTGTTGTTCTATAGGGGAGCGACTTCCCATCCCCAAGTTATTTGACACAATCAAAGAAAAATTGTTCTCCAAACACAACATTACACATCAGTATGGTCTGGATGTCCCAACAATCCAGACAACCTCATAGTAAAATTTTGCAATGACATTAAGGTGCTCAGGTGGAAATGCACAGTATCCTAAATATTATCTTTTTGTTGTATGTCCAGATGATACTGGCCAGAATCAAAGAGCACATTTTGTCCATCCCACAATAAAATTCAATGATGATACAACATCTAATGACGGAACAAAGAAGCACAATCTTCACTGTCAAAGAATCACTTGAGACTAAAGCTAAAGTAACATAAGCAAAAGCATTCACATACCTAAAAAATTGTTATAGTTTGCATGGGATACTCAATAAGAATCTCATAATATCTGTGCAGGAACAACAAATATGTCCCTGAAATAATAAGTGAACCAATAGCCCCTACTAAAACCAACTTCTGAATTAGCCAGTCAGTCTTGAAATTAGTTTACAACTGTGTAAGTTCTTGAGGGTTTTCCATTGACTGCCTAAGTATATACTCTGCTCTCCTCTTCTTGTCATCCCTCTCGTCATCCCGCCCTAACCAATGCCCTGTTCTCCTCCCACCCTTCTTCGAAAGACTCAGATCCAAAGACTCTCCAAGCAACTTCTTTCCAGTCTTAAACTTAAAAATCACAGCAGGTCTTTTTTCCGGAAGTGTCTTCCTCTCAAAATCTCCATCGTCACAAATTCCACCTTCTTTTGCTGCTTCAATAGCAGGTGCAAATGCCTGCATCACAGAAATATGGTTTTTTAGCTTATCTGACAACACAACTGGAGAAACATCCTTCTTCACAGACTCTGATGGCATGGCAAGAAACTGACCACTATCAACTACTCCTGACTCTTTAACATTATTACTAATCCCTGAGGATGAAGCCCCTGCTGAGCCATTACTCAACAACCTCTTCTGCAAACTCAACAAAGCCCTCTCTGCCTTTCTCCTCTGTCTCGCTTGCTCGATCGTTTCTGCACGAGGATCTACAAGCCTCTCATTCCACATAGGTGTATGCAAATACGTGTGAGGATCGGGCAAAGCTGGCAACCATGCCGGGATATGCTTCCCAGGCGGAACTTCACTCATTTTTTCAAAAGTAGGAATTAACTTTCTATCCCTAATAACAGGAAACCTTGGCACTGGTTGCGCAAATGGAATCTCATCATTAGAACCCACAAAATCAATAAGTTCTTTAATCGTACCAGAATTAACTAGACAATTATCAGAACTGGACGCACCTAAAAACCCTTGTGAAGCTCCTATTATTATATCTTCAAAACTTCTAACTATATCAAAGAAATGACATTGGGTTCTACCTGATAAGTTGGCGTAGAATCTTGCAGTCTTGCCTAGGTCACAGAGGTATTGGATTGTGACATCACTGAGAGAATCCAGAGCAGATTTCTTGAACCCATCAAAGCCCGCACTCTCACATATCTGAGCCACTGCCATTCTTGATACAGCGCGGCCAAAGTCATCGGATTTGGGTCTTCCCGGTGTATTCTCTTCACCTCCATTGCTCATATTTGAACCATCATGTCAAAAAAAGAAGAAATATTAGGGCTTTTTCCAGATACAAGGCCATTTCAACCCCGACGTGGAAAGAATCATAAGAGAAGGGAAATCTTGTTTTCTTTCTTTCTGCTATAGTTTTCTAAGGAATCAAACAGAAAGTGAAAACCCTAACCTATAGAAGAAGCAATGAATTGTAGGAAAGAGAGAAATGAAAAACCCACAAATTAATTAGAGAATTGAGAGAGTAAAAGTGAAGAGTGATTTATTATGATAAAACCTAGAGGGAGGAATAGAAAAATTAGGGTTCTAGTGGGTTTAGGGTAATATTTTTGGAGGGAAATTGGAGGATTGAAAAACAGATTGAAAGGAGGGTAGGGATCAAGAGAGAGAGATGATATTTATAGAGGTGAAAGGATGGCTGGGTGTAATTATAGAACCGGATAACTCGCAGCTACTGGACTATGCTTGCGTTATTACAGGGCGTTTGGCATCACGTCAAACGTTTGTTTAAAATTTAAAAATATTTTTGTTTAAAATTAATTTTTAATATTTTTAAATTATTTTAATGTGTTGATGTTAAAAAAATAATTTAATATATTATTTTGATGTGTTTCTAAGAAGAAAAAAAACACTTTAAAAAACAACTAATATCACTTAATTTACAAATTACCCATGCATTTATTAATCAAAAATAAATTATTATTTAATTTTAAAATTAAAATTTACAAAGTTAATCGATGAAGGATTTTCATTGTAGCCTGTGAGTAAAAACATTATTCAGTTTTCATAGTTTTACTTCTTCATCCAAAAAACTTAACACTAATTATTTGGAGCATCCAAGTTTTTTGCCAAGGTTTATTGGTTATTATCAAATTGATCATAAATAAATAAGTCTTTTCTCGTTTCAAATACATAGTGAAATGACTAAAATATTTCTGGAAGTAAAAAATTTAAAATTAATATCAAAGGATAATTTCATCCGTTTTTTTATAGCTAAAGGATATTGGGAAACTTCATCCACTTTCCTATAGTTAATTGCAAACTTCATTCCCTTTCATATTGGGATGTCATTGCAACAACCTATTTTGATAGAAGAG
>Ga0307517_10005361_pt1 | contig 19368 bp, 24 predicted proteins | sample 23_EM_MG_FD_194515 | JGI IMG/M metagenome (GOLD analysis project Ga0307517, IMG submission 194515) | Populus trichocarpa ectomycorrhiza microbial communities from riparian zone in the Pacific Northwest, United States - 23_EM | ecosystem: Host-associated > Plants > Roots > Unclassified | place... | reverse complement strand
TTGTACATTAAAACATAATACCGATTTTATTAAAAAAAAATAAAAGAAAAAAAAAACGACCAAGAGATAGGACACGCTTCTCGCAAACTTCTTCCCCCCCCCTACATTTTACATACAATTCTCTTCCTTACCCCACTTTGAGTCCGGATCAAACCCCTCTCCCACTTTTCCGCACCTACTCGTCGCCATGGCGAACCCCCATATCCTGCCCCGAGGGAACACAGCCTTTGGTAGGCTCTCAGCCCTCAACTCCCCTCTCCCGTCATGTTCAGGAACACCCTCGACCGACCACCACATCGAGTTCATGATGAGGCCACTCGCTCAGGCGAGAGGTGCCCTTCGCCTCAACAACCAAGACTTCCCGGACCTAAGCCCAGACGTGCAGGCCGGCACCCTTCCCATTGAATCCATCACGATCGTTCTCCTCTCCCACCTTGTCCAGGGCCTGGTGACCGTCTCACACGAGCTGAGTGGGGTAAACCAGGCGGTCGCAACCATCTCCGAGGAAAACGAGAACCTCAGGGAGGAGCTCCATGACATCTCCTCCCATCTCGCCAACCTCCCCCACGCCCAAGACCAACAGACCGCCCCAGGGATCGCCGATCTCCAAGCATCCATACGTGACCTGTCACATCGTGTATCAGCCCCGATCCCTGCCCCCCTGGCACCCGCCCCCGCCCCACAGAAAAGACCCCAACCCCCCCCAACTGCCGGCCCCCCCCCTTCAAAGAATGGAAAAGAAAGGGCCCGTGCTCCACCCACACCTCCCTCAGCCGCGGCTGAAGACCCTAAATACCTCATACCATTCTAAGATACGAGGCTTGGCAAGGCGTTCGGGGACCCCGAAAAGTACGCCAAACTGTATCCCAACTCCTACGAGGCCGGTGAGTTCCGGAAGGGGAGGTATGACCTCGACTCCTTCACACCAGGCCACCTACACCCAGACGTTCACCCCTCCCCCTCCTACGCGCAAGCTGCCTCTGGCTCCGGCTCGGGCGGCAGAAGCAAAAGTAAAGCTGGGAAGCCCCCGTCCCCCCAACAGGTTGCGTGTGCCGTCGCCCCTCCTGATAACAAGGGGCCACCCTCCCTCTCAGGTGCCCAACGACGCTTCTTTGCTCCTCGCCAGTCCCCGTCCACTCATCCAGACGCCCCCACCATTGCCGCTACCTTTCCTGACATCGCCGCCGGCGTCCTTCGCGAATCAAACTGCCTCCTCCCCCTGGGCTTCACTGCTACTGTCAACCCTCGTGGCTCCGTCTCCCTCACCGTCACTGACAAGGCCACCCCCGCCGGCTCATACGCCCCTTACTTCGACTCCCTCACCAGTGCCCTCAAGCAGTCCTTCCCGGTAGGAGAAAACCCCTTGTGCACCCTTGTCTTCGCCCCTACTGCCGTTCAACTAGCCATTCACGGCCTCCTCCTTCGTTTCCTCCCCAAAGATGAAGAGGAACTCTTCCCATATATCCGGCAAGCAATCCTCAACGACCAAGCAACCCAGATTCTCTCAGCCAGGAACCTTAACCCTAGCAGAGATTCTAGGGAGACCAAGCAGGCCACTTCGGTGATTATCACCGTCGACCCTCACAACGTTTCGGCCCTTACTTCAGGGGTTGTCATCCTCTCGCAGAAACGCAAGGTTGAACTTGCCTTCTCCTCCTCCCAAACCTCCCAGTGTAAGAACAGCTGGAGATACGGACACGCCCATCAACGATGCCCCGCCACCCACCCCACGTGCCCTATTTGTGCGCTTCACCATACTCGCGCGGCTCCCAGATGCCAGAATCCAACCTGCCCCAGGAGCGGAAACAATAAGCCAGTCCCATCCTGTTGTCCGACCTCGCCCCCCCATTGCTGTAACTGCGGTGGTGACCACACTGCCACGTTCAGAGAATGTCCGGCTCGACCTCCCCCGCCTGTCCCCTCCAGAACCAGCTCGCCAGCCCCCGCCCCAACCGGTCAAGACCCCATGGATTTGGCGGTCGATGGGGGTCCGACATCCACTACTCCCCCGCCCGGGGAGGGTCCCCTTGAGGTGGACATAACCCCCGGGCAGCCTCCCACAGCCGGATCCTCAACACGTCCTGGCACCACTCACGGTTTCGGTGGTCCTCTCCCCCTGGAGGAACCAAACCCTACTCCTGCCTCCTCATCTCGTCGGGTTCGTCCCGGAAATGAATAATCAACCCATGCCCCTGTTTTTCTTTCCATCATTGAACATAACTGCCTTGGGAGCTGGAATGTTTGTCTTTCTCTGTTTGAGTCGTTCAAAGAAGCGGCCATCTACCCCTCGATAGTCCTTTTACAGGACCCACCTGTTAACAAGGCTCACCTTCCTTCCTTTAATGGTTTTAAGTCCTTTTTTCCCCCGGTTAGGAAGCCACGCGTGGCGGCCTACGTTCATATGTCTTTTCTTTCCAATTACACGCTGCTCCCCAGGTTCAGGGGGGTGGACGACGTTCTCTCTCGCGACGTCTCCTCCAATGAGCCTCCTTTTGGCACCGCTTTTCATTCATTCAGGATTATCAATGCTTACTCCACCAACACTGCTGACCACAGGGTCCACTCCGTTTCACCAGAAGTTCTTTTCCCCGACCCTGGGTTCCACCTCCTAGTTCTGGGAGACCTGAACATCCACAACCCCCTCTCGGATCCTCTACGGCACTTCTCACACCGGGAGATCTCTTCCTCGACTCCCTACTTTGAGAAAGGGGCAGAGTCCGGCTTCGCCCTCCTCAACCCCCCAGGGGAATACACAAGGTTCCCCCTGGTGGGCAAAGCTCGCCCCTCGGTAATAGACCTCGCCTTAGCAAACCCCCCCCTCCTCCTCCTGGTTAAAAGTTGGGAAGCCTCCCTCCCCTCAACGGGCTCCGACCACATACCAATAACGATCACCCTCGCTGCGCCCTCCCCGAACCAAAAACCCCTGCGTCCGCGTTGGGCAGACACGGACTGGGAGACTCTGGACCCGATCAGAAAGGGCTTCAGGGTCCCGGCCGCACCGTCATGCCCCACACCCCCGCAACTGGACGAATGGATGTCGGAATCACTAAACCGTCTAGTGGCTCTTCTATAAGAGCATACGCCAGTATCGAGGCCGTCCCACCACTCCAAACCTTGGTGGACCCCCCACCTGTCAGTCCTCCGTCGTGAGTATCAGAAGGCAGCTAGGACGGCCAGGAAACACAACACCCCACACATGCGAGAAGTTGCCAGAACCTCCAAGGCTGGGTATTTCAAGGCAATCAAGGCGGCTAAAAACAAACACTGGTCCTCCTTTCTGCTGGCCGCCACCCCTCAGTGCCTGTGGACGGCTAAGAGGTTCGCCTACGGGCGGGCCCAGCCGCGCTTCCCTTCCCTCCCCGGGGCTGAGACCCCACAGCAAATGAATGATGTCCTCTTGGACCACTTCTTACCCCCAAAAGAACCCTTCTCCCCCCCGCCGAGGCTAAGGCCAGACAAGTCGGCACCCCCCCTAACGACGAACGAGATAGCTGCGGCCCTCTTCAAGTGCTCCCCGACTTCGGCCCCAGGCCCCGACGGGATACCCTACTCTACCTGGAAGCAGGTCAACAAAATCAACCCCTCAATCCTCCTGCATATACTTGCCCTGCTGGTCCTCCTGGGGTACCACCCCGCGTCGCTAAAGTGCTCGAACCGCGTGGTGCTCGACAAACCAGGGAAGCCCTCCTACAAGTCACCCTCCTCCTTCAGAATACTCGTCCTGATCCGAACAATCTCAAAGATCCTCGAGAGGATCATAGCAGCCCGCCTACTCACGGCAGCCCGGCTTAGAGCACTGTTGCACCCCAATCAATGCGGTTCGCTCCCTGCGCTCAGCACCTACGACGCGTGCCTCACCCTCACCAACGACCTCAGAACCGGGCAGACGCCCGGTCTCAGCGTCTCCTCCCTGTTTTTGGATACAGAAGCCGGGTTCGACAACGTCGACAACAACACTCTGGCCCGGATCGTGAGGAAAGGCGGGATACCCCCATACCTGGTTTCCTAGGTTTCTTCCTTCCTGGGTGAACGAAGCTGCACCCTAATTTTCCAAGGGGCACCAGGAACCCCCGCCCCAGTCAACGTCGGCGCCCCCCAGGGTTCTCCGATCTCCTCGCTCCTCTTTCTTCTCTATGTTGCGCCTCTGCATTTCGGGATCCCTCGGGGTCTGATGATCTCGTACGTGGACGACTTCGCCCTCACAGTGGCCTCTCTATCCTACCGTGGCAACATCCGCCGGCTCCAAGATCTATTCGACAAACTTGAGAAAAAGGCGTCCCGCCTGGGCGTCTCCTTTTCGGTTGCAAAGACAGAATTGATACACGGGAGGACCCCCGGCCATAGGCGCTCACCAAAGTGCGTCTCACCCATTCAAATCAAAGGGGAACGTTTTCACCCTGGCAACTCGGTTTGATGGCTCGGGTACTGGTTCACTCCAGCCCTTGACCCCGCTCCACATTTTTCACGCGGCCTGGCCCTCGCCCAGGCTGCGTTCGCCCTCATCAGTCGTCTCAGCCCGCCCGGTGCGGGCCTCCCCCCCTACCTGTGCCACAGATTGGCAACTTCGTTGATTGCTCCCATCCTACTCTATGGGGCGGACCTGTTCATACCCAGCGTGGGCAAGACATCCTGCCTCGATACATTCTGGCGAAAGGTCCAGAAATGGACCACAAACTGCCTCTCGGCTACGCACACCGTGATTCTCTCGGTAGAGTCATGCCTCCCGCCTATTTCTCTCCTGATCGCCCACCGGCAAAGACTAGCGGAGCTCAGGGTGGTCTGCTCCCCTCCTAGCGTGAACCTGGCGACAGCCCGCCTTCACCCCTCGTTCCCTTCGCTCTCAGTGTATCGCGCACCTGACTCCTCGCGGGCCTTAACCAGAGGCCTGTCATCGGTCTACCTTCCCCTACACGGGAAGACACCCCGCCCGGTCCCACCAATAAGGAACCACCTGCCGGTAGACGCAGTGGCTCACCGAACAATACCCTTCGCCCTTGGGCTAACTAGAATGCCCATGATCAACTCCCACCTCGTGTGCCCGGCCCCCGTCCTCCCACCCCAGTCCCTGATGGACAGCACCTACTCCGCCTTGAAGAAAAGAATAAGGGAGAAACTCCTAGAAGAGTGGGCCTCTCTTTTCCTGGCTCCAGGGTATTACCTCCACCCCCCCGCGCTGCAGCCAAGGCCGTTTATGGGCTTGGGCAAGTTCGTTGCCGGAAGAATCCACGAAATGAGAGCCGGAAAGAGTTATCTGGCCGCCCACCCGACCTGGAGGTCCCCCGACGCCGAAACCTCCTGCCCCCGCTGCGGCTTGGAGCCCGAAACCTTCGCGCACGCCATCCTATCCTGCCCCTCCAGACAGCACAGCAGGTCGCGCCTTCTCCACGGCGTTACTCATGTCGGTCCCGAAGCCCCACTTTGGTCATCCCTCCCACTGCTTAAAAGACTCGCCACCTTCATAGTCGTCACCTCCACGGGATTTCCCCCCACCATGTTCCCGCCCACCACTCCCCCCTCTTCCCCCCTTTTTTCTCGTTCACCCCCCAGGGTCCCCCCCCCGGCTTTTCCTGTTTTTTCATTGCCTGAGGTGTAGGGTCCTTGGGCTTTCTCTCCTTTGTCTTTCATAGGCTTTCCTTTCCAGACGACTAAGTTGTTAGTTTGTACTTTCCTTATTATATGTGGCCAATGGCCCGGCGGAGGAGAAACCTGCGCGATAGTGGATACTTAACTGGTGCTGTAACTTTCTTGGGTTGTTTGTTATTTGATTTATAGGTTTTGTTCTCTCCATAGCTAGCGCTGCATGAGGCTTTTTGTACCTAAAAACAATGAACGAATGATTACAAAAAAAAAGAAAGAAAAAAACGACCAAGAGATAGGAGAAACCCCACAACAAATGAACAATGTCCTTCTGGAACATTTCTTCCCCCCCAAGGAACCCTTCTCCCCCCCAAGGAACCCTTCTCCCCGCCACCTAGGGTCAGACCGAACAGGTCGGGACCCCCTCTAACGACAGACGAGATAGCCGCGGCTCTCTCCCAGTGCTCCATGACTTCGGCCCCAGGCTCGCACGGGATATCCTACTCTACCTGGAAACAGGTCAATCAGATCAACCCCTCAATCCTCCTCCATATACTTTCCCCACAGGTCCTCCTGGGGTACCCCCCCACGTCGCTGAAAAGCTCGAATGGAGTAGTACTCGACAAGCCAGGGAAGTCCTCCTACGGATCACACTCCGCCTTGAGGATTATCGCGCTCATCCGAACAATCTCAAAGGTCCTCGAGAGGATTATAGCAGCCAGCCTACTTCCGGCAGCCCGGCTCAGAGGGCTGTTGCACCCCGACCAATGCGGTTGGCTCCCTGGGCTCAGCACCTATGACGCGTGCCCCACCCTCACCAACGAAGTCAGAACCCTACAGACGCCCCGTCTCAAGGTCTCCTCCCTGATTCTAGATATAAAACCAGGGTTCAACAACGTCGACAACAACACTTTGGCCCGCATCCTGAGGGAAGGCGGGATACCCCCCTACCTGGTTTCCTGGGTTTCGTCCTTTCTAGGTGAACGAAGCTGCACCCTAATCTTCCAGGGGCCACCCGGGACCCCAGCCCCAGTCAACGTCAGTGCGCCCCAGGGCTCTCCTATCTGCCAGCTTCTCTTTCTTCTCTACGTTGCGCCACTACACTTCGCGATCCCTCAGGGTCTGATGATCTCGTATGTGCACCACTTCGCCCTCACAGTGGCTTCCCTTTCCTACGGTGGCAATGTCCGCCGGCTCCAAAATCTATTCGACAGGCTTGAAAGGAAGGCGTCCCGCTTATGCGTCTCCTTCTCGGTGGCGAAGACAGAACTGATACACTGGAGGACCCCAAGCCAGAGGCACTCGCCGAAGTGCCTCGCACCTATCCAAATCAAGGGGGAATTGTTTCACCCTGCCTACTCCGTTTGGTGGCTCAGGTAGTGGTTCACTCCAGCCCTTGACCCCGCTGCACATTTCTCGCCTCGCCTGGCCCTGGCCCAAGGGGCGTTCGCCCTCATTCGTTGCCTGAGCCCGCCCGGTGCGGGCCTCCCCCCCTACCTGGACCACAGATTGGCAACATCACTGGTTGCCCCCATCCTACTCTACGGCGCAGATTTGTTCACACCTGGCGTGGGAACGACAACCCACCTCGATACATTCTGGTGCAAGGTCCAGAGGTGGACCACAAACTGCTTCTCAGCTACGCCCACCGGGATACCTTTGGTGGAGTCTTGCCTCCCACCCGTCTCCCTCCTAATCACCCACCGGCAGAGGCTGGCGGAGCTCAGGGTGGTCTGCTCCCCTCCTAGCTTGAACCCGGCAACAGCCCGCCTTCACCCCTCGTTCCCTTCGCTCTCGGTCCATCGGGCCCCTGACTTCTCGCGGGCGATAATCAGAGCCCTGTCGTCCGTATACCTCCCTCTGCACGGCAAAACGCCCCGCCCTGTCCCACCGATAAGGAACCACCTGCCGGTGGACGCGGTGGGTCACCGGACAATACCCTTCACCCTTGGGCTATCTAGGATGCCCATGATCCACTCCCACCTTGTGTGCCCTACCCCCGTCCTCCCGCCCCTGTCCTTGATGTACAATACCTATTCTGCCCTGAAGAAGAGGGTGAGAGAGAGACTCCTCGTGGAGTGGGCCTCCATTTTCCCGACCGCAGGGTACTACCTACACCCCCCAGCACTGCACCCAAGGTCTTTCATGGGCTTGGGCAAGTTCGTTGCCGGGACAATCCACCAGATGAGAGCCGGAGAAGGTTATCTGGCCGCCCACCCAACCTGGAGGTCCCCCGATGCCGATACCTCCTGCCCCAGCTGCGGCTTGGCACCTGACACCTTCGAGCACGCCATCCTATCCTGCCCGTCGAGCCAACACAGCAGGTCGCGCCTCCTCCACGGCGTTACTGATGTCGGTCCCGAAGCCCCACGCTGGTCATCCCTCCCACTGCTCAAAAGACTCGCCATCTTCATTGGCGTCACCTCCATGGGATTCCCCCCCACGATGTTCGCGCCCACCACCCCCCCCTCTTCCCCACCGTTCTCTCTCTCAGCCCCCAGGCTGCCCTCTCCCGTTTTTCGTGTTTTTTCGTTCGCTGAGGTATAGGGTCGTTGGGTTTCTCTCCTTTGTCTTATGTAGGCTTTCCTTTCTAGACGACTAAGTTGTTGGTTGTACTTTCCTTGTTATATGTGGCCGATGGCCCGGCGGAGGAGAAACCTGTGCGATAGTGGATATTTAACTGGTGCCGTGACTTTCCTTTCTTATATGTTTTTGACTTATTGGTTTTGTTCTCTCCATAGCTAGCGCTGCATGAGGCTTTTTGTACCTAAAAACAATGAATGCATGATTACAAAAAAAAAGAAACGACCAAGAGATAGGATCTTCACGCAACCATCTAAGTACTTTTCTATACTAAAGATATTGCAATACGATTATTCTCTTTACATATACTCTTCCTCTACGAGAGCTTACGCTCTAAGAACTAGGAGACTATTGTGATAGTCTTGACGGGCTTCTCAAATATAGGACTATTGTGATAGTTCTATCTAACACGATAATCCACCCATCTTACTATCTGACGAGATAGTATCCCTCGACGGATCGCTCAGGACCAGCAAGTCACTTCCGTACTATCAGAGAAGATAGTATTTCCATAAGCACTATGGCATAAGGGGGACTCGCTTACTATAGGGAACGACTGTCGTTGCCTGTGGCCGAACTACTTTAACAATAGGATTGTTACATTTGGTTGCTTCACCTCGCAACACTCAACGACAAAACAGCGGAACAACCTGTCGATCAGGACATCGACCTTACGCAAAGAGAAATCGACCAAGATGGACTAGTGGAAGCGTTAGCCGAGTCTATTCGACACTCAAGAGCTCCGAGCTCCACAACAGACAGGTCGGAAGAACGATCAGACTCGGACGAAACGGAGGCGGTACACACAAGGAGGAACACGATGGCGTCCACATCCAATCCCAATCCAGACACCAAAGGAAAAGCAGTACCTCCACTTCCCAATCTCACGCCGGAACAGATACAACAAATCATTGGAGCCTTAACCGGAGGGGGGGGGAACACGAAGAAGCCCAAAATCAACAAACCCAGCACCTTTCACGGGGAACGAGATCAACTCAGACGTTGGCTAGCCCAGCTGTGAGTCTACTTCAAAGGAGTAGGATGGGAATTTGAATACAACAACGACAAAATTGTCTATGTGCTTAGCCTTCTGAGAGGGGACGAGTTGAAATGGGCTACGCCATACATCAAAAGACGACAGGATGTAACATGGAGCAGCTGGGACGACTTCAAAAATGAACTACAAGGACAGTTTGGCGAAATCGACGAGCAAGGAGCAGCAAGAGCAAAACTCATGAGGATGGCTCAAGGAACGAAAGGAGCTACAGAATACTGGAACGAATATATATTCATCGCTAGTCAAACAGGAATGGATGATGCAACCCTGACTTACCACCTGATGAAAGGATTCAAAACGGAACTCCAAGACGGCATCAGCAAAAAGGTGGCCTGCCTCAGATCCAGTAGTGTTGCGCCCTGACTCTCCCAGCCTGGACCCTGCATCCTGTGCGTCCTGTACCAATACGCCACATCTTGTTGTGTCAGGTGCGTCCGGAGCCCCTTGCCTACACTGGGTTCCATCTGGACACATCCAACCAAGCAACCCTGCCTCCTGACTTAAACCTCAACACCATCGCACATCAGGATTCACCACTACCCGTGATTATCCTTTCAGCCTTCTTTGTCTTCTACTACTGTAGCCCGGATGTGAACAAGGAGTATTTCTTGGCAAAGAAAATATAGTTAGTGCTGGCGCCTGATGAGAAAGCCATCATACCCTTAATCTTAAATTTGCGCTAAAAACTCCAAGTCCAAGTCACACTGGCACTCAGCATTCTATTTTCAGAACATCATCTTTGAATGAGCGAAAATGCCAGCTCACTCCAGTCTGAAAGCAAGTGATAGCCATAACACTCTCAGGTCTAGCATAGTGCCTGGTGGTTTCTCGGCACTTAGCCTCAAACTGGACGCGACACGACACTCTTTTCATCACAACACTCAACATCCACACTCCCGGGCCACATCTGCAACACTCCACCACAGCCAGACAATCAATCCTGAATCCAACACTTGGAGGTTCCTGGACTCGATGCCAGCATTCCAGCGGTATAAGATGCATCCCCAGAGGGATATTATTCATGAAGTTCCAGGGCTGAATGGGGTGGGGTGTTGTCGATCTCAGAACTCGATGGCAGATTCCTCCACAACCACTGCTCCGATCCTGGGTCTGATTGCGGGAGACTATTGGGCTCGACGCCAGCTACACAGCGGTATAAAGACTGTCTCTGTAGCATCAAAGCTCAGGAAGTCGCTGACCCTTATGACAGTTGTCTTTATAGACACCCTGGCGATCTCAGACCTCGATGGCAGATTCCTCCACAACGGGTGCTCCGATCCTGATTCTGATTACGGGAGATCGTTGGGCTCGATGCCAGCTACGCAGCGGTATAAAGGACGTCTCTGTCGCATCAGGACTCAGGAAGTCGCTGACCCTTGTGAGAGTTGTCTTTATAGATACCCTGGCGATCTCAGAGCTCGATGGCAGACTCCTCCACAACCACTGCTCTGATGCTGAATCTGATTGCGGGAGGTTGTTGGGCTGGACGCCGGCTACGCGATGGTATAAGGTACGTCCCTGTCACATCGAAGCCCATGAAGTCGCTGTCCTCTGTGCAGGGTGTATCAGGTATCAAGCTGGCAATATTTTACTCGATGGCAGATTACTCCACAACCACAAGACGGATTTTGCTGCTCTTTGCGGGAGATTGTTGGACTCGACGCCAGCTACGCGACGGTATAAGGTACGTCTCCGTCGCATCAATACTCAGGAAATCGCTGACTCTTGTGGGGGTTGTCTTTATAGGTACTCTGGCGATCCCAGAAATCGATGGCTGATTCCTCCACAGCCACTGCTCCGATCCTGAATCCGATTGCGGGAGACCGTTGGGCTCGACGCTAGCTACGCAGCGGTATAAAGGACGTATCTGTCGCATCCGAACTCAGGAAATCACTAACCCTTGTGAGAGTTGTCTTTATAGATACCCTGGCTCTCCCAGAGCTTGATGTCAGATCCCTCCGCGACCACTGGGCCGATTCTGGATCTGAATGCGGGAGGTTGTTGGGCTCAACGCCTGCTTCCTAACGGTGTATGGTTCATCCCTCTGCAACCTTTATCCATGAAGATACAGGGCTGAATGGAGTCCTGGCGATCTCACAACTCGATGACAGATTCCTCCACAACCACTCCGCCGATCCTGGATCTGATTGCGGGAGATTGTTGGGCTCGACGCCAGCTACGCAGAGGTATAAAGGACGTCTCTGTCGCATCAGAACTTAGGAAATCGCTGACCCTTGTGCGAGTTGTCTTTATGGATACCCTGGCGCTCCCAGAGCTCGATGTCAGATTCCTCCATGACCACGGGGCCGATTCTGGATCCGATTGCGGGGGATTGTTGGGCTCGATGCCAGCTTCCTAATGGTGTACAGTCCATCCCTCCGCGACCTTTATTCATGAAGTTACAGTACTGAATGGTGTACTGGCGATTCCAGACCTCGATGGCTGATTCCTCCATAACCGTTGGGCCGATTGTGGATCTGATTGCGGAGGGTTGTTGGGCTCGATGCCAGCTACGCGGCGGTATACGGTACGTCTCTTTCGCATTAAAGCTCATGAATCCGCCAACCCTTCTGAGAGTTGTCTTTCTACAGGTCCCTGAACTCGATGGCAGATTCCACAACAACCACTGGGCCGATTCTGGATCTGATTGCGGGGAATTGTTGGGCTCGATGCCAGCTACATGATGGTATAGGTTCCTTCCTGTGCACCCCGGGAATTTTATTCATGAACTTGAAGTTACAGTGCTAAATGGTACTAAGGGGGGAAATCGGGTGAGGGGGGTGGGTTGGTAAGGGGTCAGAAGGGTTCTTATGACTGAGTTTTCAAGTTTTTCTATGAATTGACCTGTATATTAGAACAATAGAAGACTGCTAGTAGTAAATTTAACGGTTTGACGGTATGAAACTTGAATCAATTGTGACCCAGGTCAGAAAAAAGGAAAGGGGGGACCCTTCGCTTATCTCTGGAAGATGTGGTCTGGCGTCAGGTAGTGTCCTGAGTATTCGGTGCTGCGTCTGGTGCGTCCTGAGGATTGGGTGCTGCGTCAGGTTGCGTCAGATGCGTGGTGTGGTAGGGTGGTTGCGTCCTGGTTCGCGATTTGCGTTCCAGCATCAGGTGTGTCAGTTGCACAGAATGCACACAACGCAAGGTATTATTTTTGCTGATGACGCATGGGGAATGGATAGATTAGACTCGCAAGACCCGCAATTCGTTGCAAATTGGGCCATCAAAAAGGAAACCAAAATGGCAGCCATCAAAGACATGGGTTATGGGACAACAAGCAAAGGAACAACCGCATCGTCAGGAACCCCGCGAAATGAAAATGGGACCTTTGGACCTCAGAACGATAATCAGGGCGATCTAATCGAGCTCGATGCAATGCGAAGAAAGCCGGGGTTCAACATCTCGGCCAAAGAATACCAATGAAGAATGAAAGACAACCTATGCCTCAAATGCGCCCAACCAGGACATCGAGCAGCGGCATGTCGAAGGCAGGCCAACAGCAAAGAAGGACCGACCTTGGAACCAAGGAATGATTAAAAACAATGGAGAGCACCAGCCAAAGCGAGAGAAATGGAGGTCACAAAAGAAGAAGAGTCAGGAAACGACGAAAGTCCCCAGTAAGCAATGGTCTGAGGTACAAGACCAAACCAAAGCCCCTTGAGATGAGTAACCTTTACGCGGAACTAAACAACACGGAAGCACTAAACAACGAAAATGACCATATTATGGTCGGGATAAAACTACATGGCACGACAAGACAAATTACGATTAATGGGATGATCGACTCGGGAGAAACCGAGAACTTTATCGACAAAGGGTTCTGCAGCAGATACAACATCAGAACAACACATGCGAAGACGATACGAGAAGTTTACCTTGCGGACGGTCGACCCAGCGCTATGGGACCAATCACCCATACAGCGCAAGTACCTATAGACATCGGTAGCCATAGGGAATTGGTAATTTTCCAAGTGGCAAAATTACCCAACCATGAGGTCATCCTCGAAATGCGGTGGTTAAAGCAGCACAGTCCCAGAATCGACTGGGGTCATGGAAAGATCACCTTTGAAAGTGAAAGGTGTACGACATGGTGTTTAAAAGAATCACCCTCGGTATATGCGATACCAGAAGAGGAAGCACGAGAAGAGAACTTGAAAGTCGAGTTCGGCGTCGCTCAAAGCAAGAAAGATCACCGAATCAAGGTAAAGAAACTTGACCCGCAAGCAAGGATATCGACTCCAGGATCGGCACAAGCAGCATGACACGACCTGTACGCAAATGAAAGCAAGATGATACCTGCCAGTGGACAAGAAATTGTCCGAACCGGAACATCAATCACACCACCAAGAGGAACCTATGGAAGGATAGCGCCAAGAAGTAGCATGACAGTCAAACATCGGATTACTATCAATGCAGGCGTGATCGACTCCGACTATACAGGGGAAATCAAAGTGGTACTAGCCAATATGAGCGACCAAGACTATCAAGTCAAGAAGGAGATCGGATAGCACAACTCATCGCGGAAAAAATAGTCGAAAGGGACTGTTATGAGGTCCGAACGCCCAAAGAAACCAACAGGGGACAACAAGGATTTGGAAGCACAGGAACTTCCAAAGCACAGATCTGCGAGATCAGTGCTAGAGCCTTCGGAAGGTTCTACCGACAACCCGATGCGACCACAGGGATCCTCAAATACAACAAAAAAGCAGGACGAATAAGCCTAGAATCGGTTAACATCAGCACCGAGCTAGCCATCAAAAGTGGGAAATACCAGAAAGAAAGTAAACTAGAGGAAATGGTGCCTCAAGAATATCACGGATACTTGGCCGTATTCGAGGAAGAAGAAAAAACAAAGCTACCGCCTCACAGACCAGGAGTAGACCTGGGCAGCAAACTCGAGGAAGGGTAGGGATTACCAGTCAAAAAGATTTACGCTCTCTCCCAGGACGAACTCGAAGAACTCTGGAACTACATCAAGCAAAATGAAGAACAAGGATGCATAAGAGAAACCTACTCGGAAGGAGGATCTCCAATTATGTTTGTCAAAAAGAAGGAGGCAAAACTCCGACTATGTGTCGACTATCGAGCGCTTAACCCCATCACCAAGAAAGATCGATACCCCCTACCCCTGATAGGAGAAGCCTTAGACAGGCTAAGAACGGCCAAATACTACACGAAGCTAGACATCAAGGATGCCTATCACAACGTTAGGATTAAGGAAGGAGACGAATGGAAAACAACCTTCACCACGAAATACGGTACATACGAATATCTGGTCATGCCTTTTGGGCTAACCAATGTACCAGCGGCATTCCAAAGATGGATCAACAGAACACTGCAGTCATATATCGCCATATGCTGCTTAGTATATCTGGATGATGTCCTCATATATTCGGACAGTCTGGAACATCACCAAAAAGATGTGGCAGCCATCATCAGTGCCATACGAAAGCAAGGCATGAAACTTAAACAATCAAAATACGAGTTTCACCAAAGGGAAACAGAATACCTAGGATTTATTTTCAATAACGAGGGAGTCAAGGTTGACCCCATCAAGACCGCAGCCATATGGGAATGGAAACCTCCTACCAATAAGAAAAGAATCCAAGAATTCATGGGATTCTGCAACTTCTATCGACGATTTATCGAAGGATTTAGCAGGACGGCCAAACCCCTATAAGACCGAACCAAGAAAGATGTCAAATGGGAATAGGGAGACAAAGGACAAGCAGCATTTGACGAATTACGACAAAAACTATGTTCAACCACGGTGTTGACATACTTCAAACCAGGGAGGCCACTCCTGGTTGAAACCGACGTCTCACAATATGTCTGCTCAGGCATATTGTCTCAACAGGACGAAGACGGAAAATGGAAACCAATAGCATACCGAACAAAGACGATGAAACCGGCTGAATGCACCTACGATGTACACGACGAAGAACTGTTAGCAATACTTCAAGCGCTCAAACAATGCAGGCGATACCTTAAAGGCAGCCGACAACACGTCAGAGTCTTAACCGACGATCAGATCTTGATAAGATTTACGACCACTAAGGAGTTAACCGGACGGCAAATCCGATGGAGTGAAGTTTTAAGCGGCTTCGACTTCAAAATTGAATATCGACCGGGAAAAGAAGGAGGCAAGCCAGATGCTTTAACTCGACGAAAAGCAGATATGCCACAGGAAGGAGATGAACGAATTACACAGAAAGAAAGGATTCTCCTACTAAAAGAGAAATACTTCGACACCAGCATCCAGGAAATGGAAACAATGAGACTCGAAGAAACAAGCTACGAAGAACTTCGCAACGAAACGGCCGGAAACGAAGAAATTCAAACAATAAGGAAAGCTTTGGAACAAGGAGACAAAGAAATGAAGGGAGTGGCCGTGGCACTATGCCAATGGAAGGTCGAATACCTATGGCACCAAGGAAAGATTTGGGTTCCCAACAAAGAGGGAATTTGAACCAACCTTATACGTCAACACCATGATGTTCCGCAAACGGGACACGGAGGAACGGCAAAGGCGAAGGAGCTCCAGCAACGCAAATACTATTGGCCTCATATGCGCAATACGAGAAAACAATACGTCAAGAATTGCGACATTTGCCAAAGAACGATGGCCGTACTACATGCACCCTATGGACTGATGGGGCCAAATGAAGCCCCGGATCGACCATGGAAATCGATATCCATGGTCTTCATCACGGACTTACCGAAATCAAAAGGAGATTACGCAATCTTGATCGTCATTGATCGACTCACAAAAATGGCTCATTTCCTACCATGCGCTAAGGAAATGAATGCACGGCAATATTCGGAACATTTTGTAAGGGAAATATTTCGATTGCAAGGGCTGCCCAAAGACATCATAACGGATCGAGGATCCATATTTACTTCCGACCAATGGAAAGAAATGACAAAGCACCTAGGAATAGAACAAAGATTGAGCACAGCATTTCACGCTCAAACGGACGGACAAACGGAACAGACTAATTCCACTTTGGAACAATAGCTCCGAGCATACCTCAATTATCAACAAGACAACAGGAAGGAGCTCCTACCAATGGCAGAATTCACATACAACAATGGACATCAAGAAAGCATTAAGCGAACACCCTTCTTTGCAAAATACGGAATCAACCCGGGAATATCAGACGATCGGGCACCTAATGCAAGGGAAAACCACACGACCGGAAGACATGAGTCAATTACATGAAACCCTGCAAGCGGAAATGACGGAAGTGCAACTCAGATATAAGGAATACTATGATGCAGGAAGAAAGCCTGATCCGAATTTACAATCAGGAGATATGGTCTGGTTATTGCCGAGAAACATACCAACAAGAGCATGCAAGAAACAGGACAACAAGAAAATCGGACCCTTCAAAATCTTGGCAAAGATAGGAGAAAGTGCTTATAAGCTCGATCTTCTACCCTCGATGAGAATCCACAATACCTGTCACATATCTCTTCTTGAACTTTATCACGACAATAGGTTTTCTTCGCAACGAGCACCACCACCACATCAAATTATCATCGAAGGAGAACCGGAGTACAAACGCGAACAAATGATTGATTCTCGACTACACTACGGAAAATTACCATACCAGGCCAAGTGGACCGGTTATCCTCCTGAACAGGACAAAGTCTGGTACCCCTACGAAGATTTTGAAAATGCAGGCATCGCAAAACAACATTTCCACCGGGAATACCCCAGGAAGCCCTCTCTCCATCATGACCGAGGTAAACGAAAACGGAGAGACTTGGGTCTCCATAACACCACCACCGCAACTGGCACCACCACCACCACCTCCACGAATAACGACACCGAGACCTGCGACACCACAGAACGCCCAGGACTGTTGGGGAACGGCTGTGGGATTACCCACGAGCCCCCCATACCGAGCCCCACCAGAATGGGAAGAAGCGGAAAAGAAAGAACGAGCTCGCCAGGAGCACGACCAGCTGTCATGGACAGCATGTTACGACGACGGGTGCAAGACCAACTTTCGAGACAAGGAAGCTTCAGGATGGTTTGCCCAAGACCGATCTCGGTCTATGCCATCAGTACCGGAATCACACCGGAACAAAAAACAGCAGAGGAAACGCCATGGGCAGAGCGTGACATGGTACAAATGCTACGACGACAAATGCTTCGTACATGTCCAAGAGAACATCAAAGCAGGATATTATCCCCAGGAAAACGGCGAGAAGAAACCCCTCTGAAGATGGCATTGGAGACGCCCGGAGACAGAACAAGGAAGGAAATTCGGGGCCATGAGGACACGGCAGGAGAGGGAAGGGAGCGAAAAAACTCAACCAGACGTCGGAGCCCTACAGAGGCAAATCCAGGAACTGTTGGAGGAAAAACAACAAACACTGGAAAGAGACGAAAAAACCCGATAAGAGATAGGCAACTACCAGACCACGATAGGACGAATGGGCGAAAAAAGTCAAGGACTTCGCAGAACGGTCGAGGGATCTGGGTTCAGCATAGCGAGGTTGAAGAACGAGATGGGCACCAAAAAGCGAGGAAACGAGGAGCTGGAACATAGGAACCACAGGCTCCGAAAGGAGCTCACAAGAGCTGGGCAGAGGTTGTTAGATTTGGGAGTGTAGCATGGTGGGACCGATGGTAAGGGGAGACGGGAGCTAATGTTACAAATTGTGACTAAGCAAGGCAGATTTCACATGGCTCATACTAATGAGTCATTAGGTATGTTGGATTTCACACTATGACGTCACTGGACTCATAGTTCTCACATGACTACGCACTTGCGAGTCATCGTTATATTATGATTGGTGGATTGTTTCATGACTCACGATTGTGACGTCATATGATGTAATGATTTTCGCACATGACTCACATTATGAGTCATGGGTCTCACACAAGTGACTCGTTTGAGCACATGATTTGGTTTATGAGTTTTGATTGGTTAACGGAATGTTGTGCAATTTCTCATATGAGTCATGGAGGGATTTCACGCTATGACTCACTACGAGACATAGAAATTTATGTAGCACGAGGTGATGAGTCACCAGGGTGAGGGTTGTGAGAAGATGCCTATATAAGGCACGTGGTTCCGACCAAGAGATAAGCACGAACCATCTCTCCTCCACCTCCGGCGATTGAAATCTCAACACCACGGGAAATCATCGTCACTTTCCCCAACCCACCGGTCTTCCCCCATCATGGCTACTGCCTAGGGGTTGACGTTAAGCCATCTACCCTCCTCTCCTGAGGCAGGCATGCCTCCCCTCCTTGGGGTTCTTGTTCCTGTTCATCGTTGACACCCGCTCATGAAGTTCGGTTCTCCCCCTTACCCCGCACTTGCTTTGCACCTCGCTTAGCATTTTGCACGGTCGGAAAGCTTCTCGCTTCGTTCACGGTCGGCGATACGGCGTCCGGACTCTCGGTCAAAGTAAGGCTTCGGTTCTGCTGGGCTTGTACCTTTGATGGGGAAAGCTTCGGTTAGTAACATCACGGTCTCGCTCGGTTTCGCTGTCATCGCAAAAGCTCTTGCTATGGCCCGTTAGTCGGTTGTGGCTAGCCCGCTCGCGATCGTTCCTCTACCCCGCTCCCGGTTCCGTCCGCTGGCACCGTACTGCCCCATAAGCTGGCACCTTACTGCTATTCCAACTCCCCGGCTGGCACCCTACTGCTCACCCCCCACCGGCTGGCACCCTACTGCTACTCACCGGCTGGCACCCTACTGCTCATCATCGGTGGCTGGCACCCCCTCTGCTCGGTCGCTCCGCTCGCCCCTCTCCCCCTCCGATCGTTCGGCCTCTCCTCGGTTACGCCTAGTCGTGGTATAGCACTGCCTCCGTAGCTTTGTCCAACGCTTGGGAATGATGTAATGACCAGCCCGACCGTACATCATGGTTTTTGGTGGGCCCTCAGCCTATGAGTTTTCCCGTGTCGGCGATCGTCTACCCTCCCCCCCAGGCCCCGAAAGGGCCTTAGAACAGCCGTCGTTTCTTTTGTTTTGGGGAGCCTGCTGAAGTGTTTGGCTCTTTCTACCTGTACGTTTCTATGTATTGTTTCCTTACGTGTCTGGGGTATATTATCTTAGGTGCTAGGCGGGGGAGACATTTCCTATGGACTCGGGGTGTTTGATTTTTCCCATGAAGAGGTGAAG
>Ga0307517_10005359_pt1 | contig 19372 bp, 17 predicted proteins | sample 23_EM_MG_FD_194515 | JGI IMG/M metagenome (GOLD analysis project Ga0307517, IMG submission 194515) | Populus trichocarpa ectomycorrhiza microbial communities from riparian zone in the Pacific Northwest, United States - 23_EM | ecosystem: Host-associated > Plants > Roots > Unclassified | place... | reverse complement strand
CTCGCTCAAACCAAACTGGGTCATCAGCCCGTCGCGTGCGGATTCTGGTGTATCCGAAGCACGTATCAGTTTGATCACTTCATCCAGGTGGTCTAATGCGATCAATAAACCTTCTAAGATATGTGCCCTTTTTTCGGCTTCTGATAATTCAAATTTGGTGCGGCGTATGATCACCTCTAACCTGTGCTCCACAAAGTGGAAGATCAGGTCCTTCAGGTTAAGCAGCATTGGCCTGCCATGAACAAGCGCAATATTATTTACGCTGAACGAGGTTTGCAGCGATGTATATTTATAAAGATTATTTAATACGATAGCTGCATTTGCATCGCGCCTGATCTCATAAACTATACGGATACCTTCCCTGTTCGATTCGTCGCGGATGGCGGTAATGCCTTCCAGCTTTTTATCATTAACCAGTTCGGCTGTACGCTCGATCATCACCGATTTGTTTACCTGGTAAGGTATTTCGGTCACAATGATGCGTTCGCGGTCATTGTTATAAGTTTCTATTTCGGCGCGGGCCCTTAACACAATACGGCCACGACCGGTTTCAAAAGCGTCTTTTGCACCTTCATAACCGTAAATGATACCACCTGTAGGGAAATCTGGTCCTTTGATGTGCTTCATCAATTCCGATATCTCGATCTGGCGGTTATCCATCAATGCCATGGTGGCATCAATTACTTCCGTCAAATTGTGCGGCGCCATATTGGTAGCCATACCTACGGCTATACCTGATGCACCGTTAACCAATAAGTTAGGGAATTTAGCAGGCAGCACGGTTGGTTCCTGCAGCGAGTCGTCAAAGTTGAGCTGGAAGTCGATGGTGTCCTTGTTGATATCGGCCAGCATTTCCTCAGCTATCTTTTGCAGCCTTGCCTCGGTATACCGCATTGCCGCAGGATTGTCACCGTCAATTGATCCGTAGTTACCCTGCCCTTCAACCAACGGATATCGCAGGCTCCACTCCTGGGCCATACGCACCATGGTATCATATACGGATGAGTCGCCGTGCGGGTGGTACTTACCCATTACCTCACCGACTATACGTGCAGATTTTTTATAGGGTTTATTGTTGTTTAGCCCCAGATCGAGCATGCCAAAAAGTACGCGTCTGTGAACGGGTTTTAAACCGTCGCGAACATCGGGTAATGCCCTGGATACGATAACCGACATTGAATAATCAATGTAGGCGGATCGCATTTCTTCGTCAATATTTATTGGAATTATTCTGTCTTCTGGTGTTAAATTGCCGTTTCCTGTTTCGTCAGCCATTGTTCTTTATTTGTAGAATCTTCTCTTTATAATCGTCCGTCAAAAAGTGCTTTTTTAACGACCTGCGAAGTTAAGAAAATACTTCGTTTTAAGGCATGTTTTTTATGAACATTGTGCCTTGTATGTGAGTAAAACAAGTAACAAATTGAATATAAATAACGCGATGGCGGATCAGGTTATTTCATGCGTTTCCAATACTCTTCAATAACCATCCCGCTGGGTAAAGTTGCTTTAAGGGTAAGTGTGTCATTACGAATGGAATACAGGTATGGAATAGGTATTCCCACTACTTTTGAGGGCGGGCCGCTGTAGGTTTGAGTTTCAATACATGTGTCTCCTCTAAGTACGTAGTTCCCTGCTTCATATCGTTCGGGAGCGCTGCCACTATCAATAGAAAAGGATTCATAATGTTGTTTGTCGTATTTCCGTTGCAATTTGTAGTCAGTTGGGGCGCCATCTTTTTTGCCGTTATAAATACCGCCGGCATACTCCCAGGCGCCCTTTAATGTCTCCTTCGGAACAAACGAGGACACCATAATAATTACAACAAACAACAATATAGCAATATATGGCCTTTTCATCACACCCAGTTAATTCCCTTTTTTAGTAATCCTAACGTTTTTTCCTCTTCACTATTGGGTTCAGGTTGATAATTATATACCCATTTGGCTGTCGGGGGCAAGCTCATTAGTATCGATTCTATCCTGCCATTGGTTTCCAGGCCAAAACGGGTACCAGCATCGTATACCAGGTTAAATTCGGCATAGCGGCTGCGGCGCTGGTATTGCCACAATTGCTGCTGTTCATTAAAATACTTATTCCGGTTACGGTTAACCAATTCCGTATAAACTGGAGCAAATGAACGGCCAACGGCTTTTGAAAATTCAAAAATCTGCTCCCAGCTCAGTTCCTCGTTGGCCGTTAAACGGTCATAAAATATACCGCCTATGCCGCGTGTTTCATTACGGTGTTTGATAAAGAAGTAATCATCGGCCCATAATTTAAAACGGTGATAGAAATCGTGATAATATCTATCGCAAACAGATTTTAGATGACTATGGAAATACCGAGCGTCTTCTTCAATTACATAATGCGGTGTCAGGTCGATACCGCCGCCAAACCACCTTACCGGTTGATCTGAACTAAACGAGGAAGGCATCTCGAAATACCGGATGTTCATATGAATGATCGGCACCATTGGATGATTGGGATGTATTACTATGGATACCCCTGTGGCGAAAAAATCATCCTGCTCCACATTCAGGGCCTTTTTCATGGTATGAGGCAAATGGCCATGTACCGCCGAAAAGTTAACCCCGCCCTTTTCGAAAATATTACCGTTTTGTATGATACGCGTACGACCACCGCCGCCGCCTTCCCGTTCCCACAATTCTTCTTCAAAATGCGCCTTACCGTCTGTTAATTCAAGCGCTGAGCATATTTCATCCTGTATAAGCCGGTAATCTGCCGCTATCTGTTCCTTACTGATCATTGGGGCAAAGATAGTTGATTTGGTTGATTAGGTTGGATTAGGTAAAATAAGATCGATTAGTTAATCTACCTCCAGATAATCCAAATCTTTGCCGAATGTTTCCTTTAATTGGCTTACAGAAAATAATGCCAAAGTAGAAAGTATAGCCATCATGATATATCCGCTGGTGATCATTCCATAATGCCCTTTTAATGCGAGAAAAGCCAGATTAATGGGCACCAATGATCCACGTACAAAGTTCGGCACCGTAGTGGCAACTGTCGATCGGATATTCGTTCCGAATTGCTCTGCTGCAATGGTTATAAACGTAGTCCAATATCCCACACAAAAACCCATAAAAGCACATAGCCATAGATATTCACTACTTGTCATACCATCTGCACGCAAATAAACTATTACGCTGATTACCGATAATATAAGGAAAACATACATTGACAGCTTTCTTGAACGGGTTAATTGCGACAATAACCCTGCCGCTATCCCCCCAATTGCAATGGCAATGTAGGCATATAATATTCCGTCGCCGGCATTTAGTTTTCCTTTAGCATGCAATGCAACCCCAAATTCAGGTTGCAAAGAGATCAAGACCCCCACTACGTACCAAAGTGGAGCACCAATTAATATACAAAAAAGATATTTTTTAAACCTGGACCAATTTGTAAATAACATAAAGAAGTTCCCTTTAGATACTGCGGTTTCTTTAATGTTTTTAAACATTCCAGATTCGTAAGTCCCGATACGTAATAAAAGCAACAGGATACCTAGTCCTCCACCAACGAAATAAGCATCCCTCCAGCCATATTTGGCCACAATGTTTGCTGCTGCTGCACCAAACAACCCTACAGCTGCAACTATCATCGTACCATAGCCTCTTTTTTCTTTGCTCAATGTTTCACTTACTAATGTTACTCCTGCTCCCAACTCCCCTGCCAGACCTACCCCTGCTATAAAACGTATAATTGCATAAGTATCTGGATCATGAACAAAACCATTTGCAAAATTGGCCAAAGAATATAGGGTAATGCTGCCAAAAAGAACTTTTATACGGCCAAGTTTGTCGCCAAGTACGCCCCACAATATTCCGCCAAGGAGAAGGCCGATCATTTGCCAGTTCACAATATTGATACCTTTTGTCAATAAATCAACAGGTTTAACCCCAATATCTAATAAACTCTGTTTTCTTACAATCAGGAATATTAAGAGGTCGTAGATATCAACGAAATACCCTAAAGAGGCTACAAGAACGAGGAAAATGGCGTTGCGTTGAAGTTTAGGTGAAGTGATCTCAGTCATAAAGTGAAATTGGGTTGGCTAATTTAATGGTATTTCGTACACATTAGCAAAAAAATACCGTCAAATGGGCTTAATCTCTAAGACAGGATTATCCTCCTCCTTCACTTCCACATAGTTAAGATCCTTACCAAAAGTTTCTTTTAACTGGCTTAATGATATCATTGCTACAACATTAAGTATTGCTATCATGATATAGGTGCTGTTTATCATTCCGTAGCTGCCTTTAAAAAAGATAAACCCAAAGTTGATAGGAATAAGTAAAGCCCTTACAAAATTTGGAACAGTGGTAGCAACTGTCGACCTGATATTGGTGCCAAATTGCTCGGCTGCGATGGTTATAAATATTGGCCAGAACCCGGCACCAAAGCCCATAAATATGCAGATATAAATAAACTGCCGGTTGGTAATACCTGTTGAGCTCAGGTAAACTATTTCAGCAATTACTAAAAGCACCTGGAAAACCAGCATGGTTAGTTTTCTAGATTTAGTGACCTGCGAAAATAAGCCGGCAAATATCCCCCCAATAGCGATGCCTATATACAGATACATTACACCATGCCCGGCGTCTAACGGTTCTTTAGCTCCCAGCACTGTTCCAAACTCGGGTGCTAAATTAACAAGCACCCCGGTCACTAACCACGACGGCGCGCCAATCAGGATACAGAATAAATACTTTTTAAACCTTTTGAGGTTGGTGAACAGCATGAAAAAATTGCCTTTTGATACATTGGCTTGCTCTATGTTTTTGAACATGCCCGATTCAAAAGTGCCCAACCTTAATAATAGTAATATTATGCCTAAACCAGCTCCGATAAAATAGGCATTGCGCCAACCAAATTGAGCAGCGAAAACAGCTGCTGACGCCCCTAACAGACCAATTGCCGAAACGATCATTGCCCCATACCCTCTTCTCTCCTTGCTCATGGTTTCGGTTACAAGGGTGATACCTGCACCAAGTTCACCTGCAAGGCCAATACCTGCAATAAACCTTATCACGGCGTAAGTATTTACATCGTGCGCAAAACCATTGGCGAAATTCGCTATAGAATAAAGCAATATAGAACCAAAAAGAACTTTGATACGGCCTAATTTATCGCCTATCACACCCCATAATATGCCACCGATCAGCAACCCTGCCATCTGGAGATTAATGACGTAAATTCCTTCAGGAAGCACCTTATCGGGACTGACACCTATATCAAGCAGGCTTGCTTTCCGTACTATGGAGAAAACTAAAAGATCGTAGATATCAACAAAATAGCCCAGGGAAGCAACAATGACCAGCATGATAACATTGCGTTTAGCTTTAGCGGATGCCTGGTCGGTCATTGAAGTGATGGTTGGTTCACCCAATTTAAGCTAATTAAATGAATATCAACCAATTATTTTGCACAAAAAAACCCCCACAATCTTATTGCAGAGGTCCCTCAATTCAGAATAAATGAATTATATCTTTTTCACGTTTACCGCCTGTAATCCTTTTCTGCCTTCTTCCACATCATATTCTACGCTGTCATTGTCCTTGATAGCATTTACCCCGCCTTGTACATCTTTAAAATGTACAAAAAGGTCTTTGCCCTCTTCGGTCACAATAAAACCGTAGCCTTTTTGTGTGTTAAACCATTTTACTTTTCCAGTTTTCATAATTATTGTTATTCTATAAAAAATTGTGTTAGAGAGATTAAAAACTTAAAGCAAACTGAAATAAAATTGGCATTAATAATCAGAAAGCATTATAACATTAACCTGTATTCCAAATATATAAAATTATTGCATAAACAAATAAATTTATTTATTTGGTTGGGGCGTCGTTCTCAGATAGGGTTTTACCTGTGTAAATCCCTTTGGAAATTTGGCCGGAATATCTTCTGTTTTGATAGCTGGCACCACTATTACATCTTCTCCGTCTTTCCAATCGGCCGGCGTAGCAACGCTGTAATTGGCTGTAAGCTGCAAAGAATCGATCACGCGTAATATTTCCTGAAAATTTCTTCCCGTTGATGCTGGATACGTAATAGTTAGCTTAATAGTTTTATCCGGCGCTATAACAAATAATGAGCGTACAGTAGCTGTAAGCGACGCATTGGGGTGAATCATATCATAAGCCAGGGCAATTTCGCGGCTCTCATCCCCTATTATCGGGAAATTAACCTCTACGTTTTGTGTCTCATTAATATCGTTTATCCATCCTTTATGCGATTCAACCGAGTCAACGCTCAGTGCGATCACTTTTACGTTGCGCTTGTCAAATTCATCTTTTAACGAGGCTGTTTTGCCCAGTTCGGTGGTACATACCGGTGTATAATCTGCAGGGTGAGAAAATAATACACCCCAGCTATTGCCCAGGTATTCATGAAAATCTATTTCGCCTTTTGATGTTTTGGCCTTAAAGTTTGGGGCCACGTCGCCTAATCTTAAGCTCATAACTATGAAATTTTAATTTTTTAGTGTTTAATTGAAGTGATAAAGTTACAGCCATTCATGATATTGTCAAGAGCAAAATCAAAAAATCTATCAAATACATATACATTATAGAATTAAAATTACACCAACATTATACAAGGAACATTGTTGAAGGTAATTAAGATGCTTTAATCTGATACCTATCCAATGGAAAGACATACCTATCAAACAGGAATTATAGGCAATTGCGCCTTTTTGGCCCACGTTAACAAGAATACCAATATCGACTGGCTTTGCTGGCCCCGCTTTGACAGCACTTTCATTTTCGGGGGCCTACTTGATAAGAAAAAAGGCGGTGAGTTTTCTATTTTACCCGATGGAGAATATACGTCACACCAGTACTACCAGGAAAATACCAACATACTTATTACCGAGATTACCGTAAAAAGCGGTGGAAAATACCGCATAACAGATTTTGCACCACGTTTTTATCAAAATCAGCGGTATTATAAACCATTGATGCTGATCCGGAAAATTGAAGCACTGGAAGGCTCTCCAAGAGTAAAAGTAAAATGCGAACCTGTATCCGAATATGGTCAGATCAAACTGCAGGTGAACCGGGGCAGCAACCACATTCAATATTTGGGCGGAAGTGAAAATATCCGGCTGACTACTGACATCCCGATCAGTTATATTTTTGAGTCCCACGCTTTTGTACTGAATGAATCCAAATATTTTGCCATGACCTACGGCGAACCCCTGGAAGCCCCGCTCATCAGCACAGCAGAACGTTTTCTGCACGAAACTACCCGATACTGGCAAACCTGGATCAAACACTCGTCTATTGCCCCTTTTTATCAGCCTTATGTTATCCGCTCGGCTTTGGCCTTAAAGATCCACCAGTATGAAGATACAGGCGCTATTATAGCTGCCAGTACCACCAGCCTGCCGGAGTCGCCGGGAAGCGGGCGTAACTGGGACTATCGCTACTGCTGGCTGCGCGATACTTATTATGTGATCATGTCACTTAATCACATCGGTCACTTTGAGGAGATGGAGAAATACTTCAATTATGTGACCGATATTTCTTTTTCAGAGGACTTTAGGTACCAGCCATTGTATGGCATAACCGGCCAAAAGGCGCTTACTGAAAAAATATTGGATGATCTGGACGGATATATGGGTAACCAGCCTGTTCGGGTGGGTAACCAGGCCTACGAGCACATTCAGAATGATATTTACGGGCAGGTGCTCATCTCTATGTTACCTTTGTATACAGATCACCGATTTATCTTTTCAGAAAGAAAGGATTCTGCACGATGGGTAGATTATCTTTTAACTAAGATTGAAAAAACCATTGATGAAAAAGATGCGGGAATATGGGAATTCCGCAATATGGCCAACATTCATTGTTACAGTAACCTGTTCCAGTGGGCAGGCGCATGTGCAGCTGAGAAGATGGCGCGTACTATTGAGCATAAGGCATTGATACGGAAGGCTATCACTTTAAAGAGAAAAGCTGCAAAACATATCGAAAGCTGTTATGACCCTAAGAGAAAGGTTTACACCAATTCGGCGGGAAGTCCTAACCTGGATGCAAGTACGCTGCAGCTTATTATGATGAATTACCTGGATCCAGCATCCAAAAGGGCAAAGGATCATTTAGCTGCACTAGAAAAAGAGCTAAAGGCATCTAACGGATTATTTTACAGATATCTATACAAAGATGATTTTGGAAAACCAAAAACCACTTTCCTGATTTGCGCCTTCTGGTATGTAGAGGCTTTGGCAGCCGTTGGACGTATAGATGATGCATTAAAAGAGTTTGAGAGCCTGCTGCAATTCTCTAATCATTTGTTGCTGTTCAGCGAGGATGTGGATGAAAGTAATGGCAGCCAGTGGGGTAATTTCCCCCAGGCATACAGTCATGTGGGGTTGATGAATGCGGCTTATCGAATAGCAATGAAGCTGGACAGGCCGATATTTCTTTGATTGTCATTAGTCATTGGTTTTAATTTGCCTGATGACTAATGACCAGTGACTAATGACAAACCTACGACAACTCAGATCGCAGGTCAATCTTCGCAAGGCTGTTTTCGGCCAAAGATCTCAATAGTCTTCGCGCTTCAAAAGGTGTCCTTAAATAGAATTTTGCAGCTGATAAGTTGCTGCCAATTTTTATGGTAACGGCGCTATCGGGCAGTGCTTTAAATACGTCCTCATCGGTATAGTCATCCCCCAGAGCCATTATGAAATCATATTTATCACCACCGTCTACGAGAGTCAATGCCGCCTTCCCTTTGTTGATCTCCATGTTCTTTATCTCTACTACTTTATCGCCCGGCAATAGCTGCAGGCCTTTATCATTGGCGATGTATTTTAAGGTGTTCATCAACTCCCCTGCCCTTAACTCGCCGAGGCCCTTTTGAGCTTTGCGGTAATGCCATACCAGGGAATAGGATTTTTCTTCGATAAAGGTACCCGGTGTGCGGTCGACATAGGTTTCCAGAACGGGCATGATATCATGCTTCCATTGGGCCGAAAGTCCGGGTAATTTATGCCAGCTGGAGTGTGGCTTTTTAAACCAGGCGCCATGCTCTGCTATCAGGTCGATATTCTGATCAGCAAACCAATCGCCTAGATTCTCGTGCTTGCGCCCGCTGATGATCACCACATGGTTGGCCGGGTCCTCTGTCAGTTGGCTTAAAATATTGTACAAGTCCTCATCGGGGCTCGCCTGTTCAATATTCGACTTAAAATCAACCAGAGTGCCATCGTAGTCTAAAAAGATGATCCGCTTTTGGGTTTTGGCATAGCGACTGATGATTGACTGTTCGGTAGCGGAACCAATATAGCGTGTGAGCATGGAACGCTGAAACTGCCTTACTTCATTCAGCTTATCTGTATATATCTTCACCCAATGCGAAATATTGAATTTTGATACCATCTGCCGCATCTGCACCATGCGCCTTCTTTGTTCCTCCAAAGGCATATTAATGGCCTGGATGATCGCATCGGCCACTTCAACGGTATTATTTGGATTAACAATAAGCGCATCTATCAATTCTTTTGAGGCGCCGGCCATCTCGCTCAGGATCAAAACCCCGTCATTATTTATGCGGCTGGCTACATACTCCTTGCTTACCAGGTTCATACCATCGCGCATGGGTGTTACCAGGCAAACGTCGGCAGTATAATATAAAGCTGATAGTAATTCAATAGGTAACGAACGGTAGTAATAATGTATCGGCGTCCAGTCCATTGTACGGTAGACTGAATTGATCGATCCTACCCTTTTGTCAATCTGGTCGCGCAATTGGGCGTATTGGGGTACGGTATCACGTGATGGTACTACCACCATGTAAAGCGCTATCTTCTCTTTATACTCTGGATAATGCTCCAGCAGGTACTCAAAAGCCTGCAGGCGCTGTAAAATGCCTTTGCTGTAATCCAGGCGGTCAATGGTTATTACCAGTTTGGTATCTTTAAAAGTATCATGGATCAGTTTGATATCCTTTTTCACCTCGGGATCAGCGGGCAGTGAAGCATATTTTTTATCATCAATACCCATCGGGAATGACTCCACAACCACAGACCTTTCCCCATCTGTAATAATATTGGCAGACGAGGTCACCGGCAATATGCGGGTAGATGCGTTTATAAAATGTCGCACATCGTCAAAAGTATGAAAGCCGATCATGTCTGCACCTAAAATACCGTGTATCAGCTCCTCGCGCCAGGGTATCAGCCTGAACATTTCATACGACGGAAATGGAATATGCATGAAAAAACCTATCGACAGATCGGGCTGTTCGTTCCGGATCAGGCTGGGCAACAGCATCAGCTGGTAATCGTGCACCCATATGGTATCGCCGGGTTTGGCAATATTGAGCACAGCCTGTTTGAATTTCTCGTTTACTTCCTTGTAAAAATCCCAGTTAGACTCTTTATAGTTAGCGTAGGTTGAGGCATAGTAATGAAATACCGGCCACAAAACCTCGTTAGAGAAACCTTCATAGTATTCTGAAATCTCTTCCTGCGATAAAAAAACAGGCAGTAAACTTTGCTCCTTTAATTGCCGGGTTATCTTTTTCTTATGTTCATCATCTGTTATTTCAAGACCGGGCCAGCCTATCCATATATTATCATTTTGTTTATATATAGAACCTAAACCGGTTGCCAGTCCCCCTTCACTTGGCGACAAAATATATTCGCCGTCACTTTCAGATATTTTTACCGGCAGGCGGTTAGATACAATTATAGTTTTAGGCATATCAAGAGTAATTAACACTTAATAAAGTCCTGAAAGGGGTAAGTTGTTTTAAAAATAATGCGATATGATTGTTACGAATGGGGTTTTAAGCTAGCTCAGATCTTACGCGCTTCGTTGACTCACCCCGGCATTGCTGCGCTCGCCGACCCTCTCTCCGCCTTTGGCGGAAAAAGGGTAAAAAAACTTTTTTCATCTTCTCTCCCCCTCTTTGCGCAGCAGGGAGGGGGTTGGGGGGTGAGTCGACAAAGCGAAATGGAAAATAAAAGGCAAAAAAAAGCCGCCAGATAAATCCGGCGGCTTGTTAAAGCAATTTGTTTTACAATTATTTTACTTGTTTGTAAAACTCAATGTGTGCTTCCGGAGTGATCTTAACCAATACTTCTTTGGTATCGCTTTTCAGATCAACAAAGTAAGCTGTTTCGTCAGCGTCAGGGTTTAATTCAGTGTTGTTCTGGATAACGATCACTTCATTAACAGTGTACCCTTTGTAGTCTTCAGTAATTTCTTTCTGAGCTTTAGCAGGGATAGCTCTTGCATCAACATCCTGTGTTAAAGCAACAAACTGGCCTTGCAGGTTGTAGAAAGCAGTTTTCTTAACGTCACCGCTAATAAAATCAGCTTTTTGGAAAGAACCATTAACAGTCCATACTACGTTAGATGCATCAGCAAAATCAGCAGTGAATTGGTTTAAAACTGTGTAAGAAACGTTTACTTCAGTTTTAGCTTTTTTAGTGCCATCGGCAAATACGCTTGCGCTAAACAAAGTAGCGATTGCGGCGGTTATGAATAATTTTTTCATTGTCTTAAATTTTAAATCCGCAACAAAAATAAGCTAAGATTGCTAACTTTTAAAATTTAAGGCAACTTTTATAAATATTTTATAAAGTATAGGACGTTTTTTTGATTTTTGTAAAATCATACCCGATATTAAGTGTCTTTTTTACATTATTGCAATGAATTTTGAGAATACTTAGTGTATTTAATACAATAAGTAATTTCTTAACAATTTCATTGCAATTTGATGACAATAGGCCTTTTTGATGTAACAAAAATATTAGATAAGCACTTATCCATTGTCGGCAAAGCCGGGATAAAGTGTCATTCCGCCATCCATAAATATCGTTGTACCAGTGATATAATCCGCCTCATCTGAGGCAAGCCAGGCAGCCAGTTTGCCAATATCCTCCGGCACGCCGATGCGGTTATAAGGCACCAGTGTCAGTAGTTTCTCCAATGCCTCGGGCGTTTCCCAGGCCGTATGGTTGATAGGCGTTTGTATAGCACCCGGGCCAATGCTTACTACCCGTATTTTGTGCGGGGCCAATTCCTGCGCCATGCTTTTCATCAGCATCATTACCCCGCCTTTGCTTGTTGCATAGTTTACATGGCCTCCCCATGGAATCACCTCGTGTACGCTGCTCATGCAGATGATCTTCCCGGCAGCCCTGCTCCTGCCCTCAACCACTCCCCTGCGGATAAACTCCCTGGCCGCCTCGCGCGAACACAGGAACTGTCCCGTCAGGTTGATATTAATGACGGTTTGCCATTGGTCGAGCGTCATATCCACAAACTTCGAGTCCTTTTGCAGTCCGGCGTTGTTTACCAGGATATCTATAATTCCGTATTGTTTGATGATTTCAGCAAACATGGCCTGCACCTCGCCCTCGTGGCTCACATCCGCCTGGAAGGCAAAAGCTTCTCCGCCTGAAGATTTGATCTCATTGACTACTTCGTCTGCTGCAGCCTGGTTATGCGCATAGTTGATGAGCAGCTTTGCTCCTGCCTTGGCCAATTGGAGCGCCACGCCTTTGCCAATACCGCTGTCGCCTCCGGTAACCAGCGCGGCCTGGCCCTGTAAAGAGTATGAATTCATAGGATGAATGTTTGCTATAAATATAGGAAACGCAAATAAAGTATAAAGACACGATTTTTCACATGTTATTTGTTTTTTATGGTGTTCAAGAAGGCTACGCCGTTAAAGGATTGGCGGGATTATTTATCTGAATCAGTATTGACAGGATTTAAGAATTGACTGAATACATCCAACTCGCTGCTGGCAGTAATCATAAAGCTTTAATCAACAAGCCAATAATTGCCGCAATTCCTATAATATACGGTTCCTGTATTTTTTTAATATATAGCAGTGATAAAACAGCAGCTACAGCAATCACAGCGGTTGGTATATCAATGATTGAGCGCAAGCCGATAATAATTACAGAGCCCACTAATGCCCCGATAACTGATGCGGTAATTCCATCAACAAAAGCTTTGACACTGAGATTTTTTGCAATTTTCTTAAATGATGGAGCAAGTGCCACGGTAAATAAATAACAAGGCAGGAAAGTAGCTAATGCGGCCATACATGCCCCCGGAAAGCCGGCTACTAAATATCCAATGAAACCTACGGTAATCACCACCGGCCCCGGTGTAATCATGGCTACAGCAACGGCATCAACAAACTGTTTTTCATTTAGCCAGCCAAATTCTTTTACAACCCCGCCATGAAGAAACGGAACAATGGCCAAACCACTGCCAAATACAAATGCACCCGCCTTAAGAAAGAACCATGCAATCTCGTATAAGGTTTTGGTATTGAAATTCCAGAAACCGGCACCAAGTAAAATTCCGGCAGGTAAAATTGCAGGCTTTTTGATCCATCGGGGCGGCGCTTTGATAAGCATGTATAAGATACCACAAACAAGAAATAATAAGATTTCTTCTTTTTCGGTAATGACGGTGATTGCAATACCGATAATATAAAATAGCCATAAAAGCCATTTTGATTTAATGGCCGGCAGTTCCAACTTACTGATAGATTTAATGGTTAGCTTATAAGCACTTACGCCGATAATGCCAATCACCGCAGCTCCTACACCATAAAATACCGATTGCATCCATGCTAATCCCCCGTAAAGCTGGTAAGCTATACCTAATAGGACAACCATTATAAAAGATGGTAACACAAAAGCCAATCCGGCCAATGTAGCACCAATGAACCTGTAATGCACAAAGCCGATATAAACACCCAATTGTGCTGCCAAAGGACCAGGTGCCAATTGTGCCAATGCCAGGCCCTCTTTATATTCTTCGTCAGTCAGCCACGCCTTTTGTTCTACAAGGTCACGGTGCATATACCCCACTAAAGCAACAGGCCCGCCAAACCCCCAGGTTCCCAGTTTCAGGAAATACTTTGTAATATCAATTAAAGTATAGGCTGGTGCGACATTTCTTGGTTCTTCCATTGGTTTATCACATCTTCATACCATCCATATTTTTTCCCCCAAGTACATCTATAGCTGCCCGAAAACCTTGTGCCAGTGTAGCAGCATTACCACGGCCATAATAGTGCAGGAATATCATGTGCGGGGCGTCGCCGAGCATATGATTGTGAACTGCTACCACTTCAAGGTTATGCCGGCGCAAAGTTTTTATTACCGCGTTAACTTCACTTTGCAGCATGGCAATATCACCTGCAATGTGAGCGTCATCCTGTTTGCCTGCAAACGAAGCCCATGTATTTAAACCGATGTTGGTTGTCATCTCCACCCCCATCGCCATAACTTTCAAATCGCTTCTCCCAATCGTGTATTTATAAGTCGGACCATTGACTGTCCCTTTATATTTTACAATTGCATCAAGTGCAGGGATGTCAAAATTCTCTTTACCGGTAATAGTTTGCGGCGCTGAAGGCGCTGGTTGATTGGCCGGGAATATTTTGCTATCCCTAATGGTATTAGCATATTTCTTAGCCAATTCCTCAACGGTTCCCATTCCATGAATGTGCATGTAAAAAATGCGTGGTTCTTCGTAAAAGAAATGATTATGAATGGCAGCTATTTCCAATCCGTTGGCATGAGCCGCAGAGATCAAAAGGTTAACTTCTTCCATTTGCAGTACATTATCACTCATCACCATCGCGGATTTACCGTCTGTGGTTTTCTTGAACGATACCCACCCCCCAAAACCAAAAGGAATGGGCACGGGTTCGCCTTTCACTTTCATTTTCAAATCATTTCTCGGCAACGGTACGGCATATACTGATTCTGCTTCTTTATAGCTCCCTTTCTTGCCTAAAGCAGCATCAATTGCAGCAATTTCATCAGCAGTAATAGCCGGGGTTGAAGCCATTGGCAACGAGGCGGCCTGTAATTTTTTTAATGGCAGCAGTAAGGATGTGCCTAATACGGCGGTAGCCTGCAAAGCCTGCCTCCGGGTAAATTTATTTGTTTTCATAAGATAGTTATGTTATTGCGCAATACTATCAATTTGTGGCTGCTGTAAATAGAACAGCAATTACTATTGGTACAAATTTTACTTTTTTAGCAAGCTTTTCCGGTAATCAGAAGCTGTCATACCCATCTGCTTTTTGAAGATGCGGTTAAAATGGCTTTGATCTGAAAAACCAGTCAGATAAGCGATTTCTGTTAAGGGATAAGCTGTCGTTTCCAATAAATTAGTGGCCTTCTCAATACGTAACTTACGGATATAATCGCCAAAGGACAGATTCTCAAAGTATTTGGAAAACTCGCGCGAGAGGTAGGATGGATTGATCTCTAAGTCGTGCGAAACTTGTTGTAAAGTTAAGCTCATATTGGTGTCGAGTTGATCCTGGATCATCTCCTTTAATTCTTTAGTCCATTCCGGCGCTTTTTTGGCATGACTTTGTTTCAGGTATTTATGATAAACTTCCAATAGTATTTGTTCAGCAGGAGCATCTTCGGTATGCTTCTTCTTATGCAGATATTTTGCCCAGGTATAAAGCCCGTCATAAATTTTCATACCTAATTCCAGCAGTTCGTAGTCATCGGGAATATTTTTTGATAAACCTAAAAATATAGCTGACAAGCCCGATGCCTGGGGAGCGAAATCATGCCGGTCTGTATCCGCGCCGCGAACAATTGCAGCTATTCTGTCAAGCGCAACATCTTTGAGATGATGTTTCCTTATAAAATAATCAAATGTACATTGATCTTCATAATGCGTGTATTCAACTCCCGGAATATCAAACGGAACAGCATTGAGTTCCTTCGCTTTTGCTATTACCTGGTCAGATGGAACGTAAATAATCTTTGCATCAGTGTCGATAAAGCGTTTGATTAGCCATGGACAGGCAATCCGATCAATTTTAGGATGTTCGCGGGTAATCCATTCCATTTTTCAAATATAAAGATGCACATTAATAATAAATCTGGAGCTTAACATAATGAAACCGTCGAAATTTCATGTGCTTATCCCCTTGTTGTTGTTGTCACCAACAAGGATTATGCCCTGGTTATTTCTGCTTTATCAAAAATTAGTTGTAACACAAATCAGTAACTTGCCCGAACAAACCGGATTATACCATGTACCAATTGCTACGGCAAAATATTGAACAGCATGTCCATCTTACTGAGACGGAACTTTCCGGCTTTACGGCGCTGTTTGAATTAAAGAAAGTCAACAAAAAACAAATGCTTTTAAGCGCCGGCGAAGTTTGCAGGTTTGAGGGCTTTGTTACCAGGGGTATGTTCCGGGTTTATCATATTGACAAAAACGCGGCAGAGCAAATACTTTATTTTGCTATAGAAAACTGGTGGATCACTGATATTGACAGCTTTACTAATGAAAGACCGTCACAGCTTTTTATTGAAGCTATTGAAGATAGTGAGGTACTTTTAATTTCAAAAAAGGACAAGGAATTTGCTTATGCTAATTTACCTAAAATAGAGAAACTATTCAGGATAATGACCCAGAAAACCCACGTTGCCCTGCAAAGAAGAATGATAGATAATTTAGGTAAAACTGCCGATCAACGCTATACTGACTTTATAGAAAAATATCCTCAACTCTATCAACGCCTTTCTAACCTTCAGATCGCAGCTTACCTGGGCATCAGTCACGAGTTTTTGAGTAAAATAAGAAATAAGATTGCCAGTAAAAGATAGCTGAACTTCATTTATTGAACTTGTTCAACTTTTTTAGGTATTTGATGACCACATCTTTGTATCGTCATTAAAAACAACAAAAAATGAAACCAGCTATTTCAGCAGCTTTTTTAATCATCTTAAACTTATTCAAAATGGACGTACAAGCACAAAGTTTCAAAACTATTGAAGCAAACAATCTTAAACTACGGGTTTACAACGCATCAGAAAATAGTTTCGGTGTAGCTTCGGTCATTGTATCAGGAAAAACCGATGCGGTTCTGATCGACGCACAATTTACCCTGGCAGACGCCGAAAAGGTGGCCCTGGAAATCAAAAATTCAGGCAAAAAATTAACCGCTATTTATGTTTCTTATGGCGACCCTGATTTTTATTTCGGATTGGAAGTATTCAAAAAATATTTTCCGGAAGTTACGGCTTATGCTTCACCGTCCACAGTAGAGCACATAAAAGCGACGGCTCAAAAGAAATTAGATGTTTGGGGCGGACAATTGGGTAAAAGCGTCACTTCAAACGTTGTTTTGCCGCAGGTATTAAAAGGAAACAGCATTGACCTGGAAGGCCAGAAATTGGAGATCATTGGTTTAGAAGAATTTCCGGCTAAAACTTTTGTCTGGATATCTTCCATAAAAGCAGTGATAGGTGGTATCAATGTATTTGGAACCACTTTTCATCTTTGGATGGCTGATGCACAAACAGCGGAGGCTCGTAAAGAATGGATCAGTGTTTTAGACAAAATTGAGGCGTTGCAGCCAACAATTGTAGTTCCGGCCCACGCCAAATCTGAAAGCGCATTCGATCTGAGTGCTGTGAAGCATACAAAAAGTTATATCCAATTCTACGAAGAGGCTTTGAAAACCAACCAAACATCGGCAGACCTGATAGCCACGTTAAAAGCAAAATATCCTGCGCTTACTTTTGACATCGCCTTGCAAATAGGGGCAAAAGTAAACTCTGGCGAAATGAAATGGTAAGATTATCAATCCTGTTCAGCCTGGCAATGTTTATTGTGTTGCCGGGTTGTTCCTTAAATAAAAGCAAAATGACAAATTTAGAGATCGTAAGGAGCACATACGAGGGGAAAACTTCTGAAGAAAACGGCAAAAACCTTGCTAAATATGTGGCAGAAAACATCACCTGGACCGAAGCTAAAGGCTTTCCCTATGCCGGTACTTATATTGGTTTAGAAGAAGTGACCAGGAATGTCTTTTACCGGTTAGGCAGCGAATGGATAGATTATAAATTTACGCCCGAAGACTATGTTGCTAGCGATGATAAGGTGGTGGCCTATGGCACTTACACGGGTACCAACAAAGCCACAGGTAAATATTTTGAGGCAAGGGTAGCACACGTTTGGAAATTGAAAGACGGAAAAATTACAAGCTTTGAGCAATTTGTTGATAGCCAGCCTGTAAACAATTCAATGAAGTAATAAGCGTATCCGTTACTTTAATTGGTTTTGAGTATCTGATAAATTACCGGACTAAGAAATATCCTATTTAATTGGGAAGCTGGTTTAAAACCGACTTCCCAATTTTAATTTATATTGAATTGTATCCCAAAGTAAATGCCGGTTACCGGAAAACCAAAATCAGCCGGTAGCTGGCCAAATCTGTGCCCTTGTTGGTGTTGCCCTTTAGACTTGCAAAAGTAAGATGAAGTGTGGAACCCGGTTATTTCTGCTTTATAAAGAATTAGTGGTTTGTTGGACAACACCAACAAAAAGCGGAAGAGATACTAATAGATTTAGCCAAATGTTGATAAATAAGATTATGTTGATAAAAATTAATAAAAAATATCAAATAACCTAAAATTTTTAGCACTAAGTTTATCTCTTATTATAATTATTTAAATTATGGCAAAAGTAGCCGCATTTCATTCGATTAAACCAAATGCTTCACAGGTTTATCATGACAACAGTTCATGTACAGAAGGCAACAACATTGAGACCGCAAATAAAAGGTCTGGGACTGCCGGAAGACCAAAGTGTGCGCATTGTGTTCGTTTATCTTAATCGATAATTCTTAATTTTATGAAAAAAACTTAACTGCCCCTTGCTAAAACGAGGGGCTTTATTTTAGCTTATTGCCGGTGTTATTACCGCACCATTATAGTTAAATCAGATTGTAGGGAATTATATCATGTACTAATGCGATGGTTTGAGTTATTCGTTAACATTTGTAGTTTGATAGTAGGGCCATGGATTATTTATCATATGGCAGTAAAGCGTCACCTAGTTGTCTATAAGACAAAAAAGATGTTGAAATTTATCGTGACTCCGGACATGAAATATTTAGACAAGGAGATTATTAGGTTAACGAATAGTGTTTCAACCATGGGTCACAAAGAGTTTAAAATTCTGCTAAATAATTTACTCTGGTTAAAGTTGATAACAAAGGATATTTCATTGCTTCGGATTAAATATAAATCAGAAAAGAATCCCGCGCAACGTAATTTAACTGCTCGATTATTAGCAAGTCAACTTCACGAATTTTTCCATGACATAATTCACCTATATGGACAAGTATTCCGAAAAGAGGTTGCGAGCACTATTCCAAGCAATTATCTTGATCTACTAAGGGAAATAAAGGCGCTCACGTCACGAGGCTATGATCTTCATAAAAAAAACCTTTTGGAAGTCAGATTAAATGTGTCAAGTCATCGGGACAAGAACGCTTTCAAACAAGCTAAAATGATTAAAGACCTTGATGA
>Ga0307517_10005358_pt1 | contig 19379 bp, 27 predicted proteins | sample 23_EM_MG_FD_194515 | JGI IMG/M metagenome (GOLD analysis project Ga0307517, IMG submission 194515) | Populus trichocarpa ectomycorrhiza microbial communities from riparian zone in the Pacific Northwest, United States - 23_EM | ecosystem: Host-associated > Plants > Roots > Unclassified | place... | reverse complement strand
TAAAAATTGGACAAAACCTATGCCTGATCCCCCATCCGGAGAAAAATTGGGAAATTCGGTCCGGATAAAAATTGCAAAAATAGGTCATTTTGGGATCAGGCATTTGACATGAAATTCACGGGTCCTGATTCCAACCCAAATGTAAACGGATGATTTAAATTAGAGGACGTAAGTCACGTGACCTCGGCGTACCCCACGCTCGCACTCAGCGGCGGTTGAGCGGCGGTTCAGTCAGGCCTTCATTTGCACGTAGGGAGGTCTGTGTTGGCTCAAAAGAATTAAAATTTTACAGATTTATACCCATATTGACCTTAAAGATGTAGCCTATAAGCATATTTATCACATAGAAAATTGGGATTTTCTGTGTGAGGAAGAAAGAATAGGCTCTACTAGTAGATAAGTCAATCCTTTGCCAGGTCTTGTGGATTCTTGGAACATAATAGCTATATATAGAGAGTAAATATATAATATGAGGCGAGAAGCCTGCGCCGGTTTTTTGAACGAGGAATTGCGACTTTTTCCTATTTTGAGGGACTGTCTTGTATGTCACCTTTTCCCCATACCTGGGAGGAAATTCGTAATTCACCTTTCAAGAAATGAACGCAGCGCTCTCGTCTTGTGGCTTCCAAATATTTTAGAAGTAAGACTCTTAATGGGAAAAAAAAAACAAGTAATTTAATGAATAATTGATGTGCCTACACCTCAATCTCCCCCTCCTATGGCTGTTGATCTGCACAAAAATTATTCCCCATATTTATGACCTATATTTACTTAATATATATGGATTTTGCGTGTTCCCAGAGACTAAACAGCTTAATTTTGATTTTACCAAGTGCAAAATACTTATTCCCACATACATAAGTCATATTCCCTAACATTTACTAGGTAAAAAAGTAATTCCCTTGCCGAACTAGACCCATTCCCTGTTTATCAGAACAATTTCCAAACATTGATATTTTATTCCCCTGGATATAAGTGCGTTTTCACGAAGATAGAGTCGGCGGAGATAAGATCGGCTAATTCGGCCATCATGATGCGCATCAGAGCTGCCGAACCTGCCATCAACTCCGCCTTTGGGTATACCGTATGCGCACCCGCTGCATGCACCTCCTGTGGAATCACATCTTTTTGGTCCATAGGGTATTCTATAAGTTAAATTCAGATATAAGCAGGTTTTTTTGACTCTCTAACAGCTATTTCACGGTCATAAAACATGCTGAATGACTTCAAATATGTGAAGACAGTGCTGAGCCGCAGCACCATTGGTAATGCAAGGTAGAAAATCACACTTTTCAGGAGAATACATTATAAAATGCCACATGGCCTTAAAAAATTGCTGTGTGACAGCACTGGAGGTGCATACAACTGGCATGCACGCCCAAAGGTGGAGTTGACGGCAGGTTCGGCAGCTCTGATGCGCATCATGATGGCCGAATTAGCCGATCTTATCTCCGCCGACTCTATCTTCGCGAAAACGTACTTATATCCGGGGGAATAAATATCAATGTTTGGAAATTGTTCTGATAAACAGGGAATGGGTCTCGTTCTGCAAGGGAATTGCTTTTTTACCTCTTAAATGTTAGGGAATATGACTTATGTATGTGGGAATAAGTATTTTGCACTTGGTAAAATCAAAATTAAGCTGTTTAGTCTCTGGGAACACGCAAAATCCATATATATTAAGTAAATATAGGTCATAAATACGGGGAATAATTTTTGTGCAGATCAACAGCCATAGCCCTCCTCCATTAAATTTGGAGAAATTAAGAAGTTCCCTTTCAATTAAGTAACTAAGACCTATTGGCTTGTACAAAAACGATAGATTAGTTATACATTCTTGAGCCCCAACAAGAATTGAAGGATTTAATGGAGAATTGACTTATCTACATCCCATCCTTTCCCCTTCCCCCTGAGTAAGATTGAATAAATTTGCACTTCCTCATCCAGTAAATGAACATGAAGCTCTCGTTTTTGGGGAATTAGTGAGGGTACATATACTTGTTTATGTACCAAAATTCCGAAGAATTTAATGAAGATTTGACCCACCCCACACGCCATTCTCTCTTCCTGCTCCTCCCTCAAAATTGGACAAAGCCGCAATTCCTCATTCAAAAGACCGGCGGAGGCCTGCAAGGATGTTAAGTTAGCCACCTTCAAATATAAATGTGCCTGCAGAAGGGATAATTTTGGCATTGCGTAAAATAAATGAAGAACAGTGCAAATATGGCGGAGAACGGAACACCTTGAACAGCGTATCTTCAAGCCGAAACAGAACAACGCCCCAACGCCTCCCGATTCATCTCTGCAATACTCGGCATTATGAGTTAGTCCTGAACCACAGGAGAAATATCTGTCTTGATGAAATCAAGTACGTTGACTTTTAGTGGTTGCTTCTCTTACATCTGGGGTTTTGAAAGTCGGAGATGACGTGGCGACATTCGCCAAGATGCGTTTGGTCCTCCACAAGGTCAGCCTATACAAGGCGCAGCTTGTGGGCAGGGTTGGCGATATAAAAATTGATCAGGGACGCGGTTGCTGGGATGCTTCTCCAAGTCAGATCAGCTCCGTTTTTATACCAATCCTGCTAGTTAAGTTCTAATACAGATCCTCTGTTTACATTACAAATAGTAGGGAGCAAGGAGTCGTGTATCTACAGAGAATTTCAGAGTACAAGCATGTACAAGTACTACAGGCAGCAGTCCTGGCTAAACTCTACAACTACAACTACGCGTCGCTCATAATAGATTGAGGGTTGTACGAATGCTAATCCAGCCCGCGCAGGTACTCCCGCTTGATCTCTGCACTACTCAAACTATTATTCTCGTCTAAGATCACCTCAATCGAGCTATCGTCCTTCGGCGACTTCTGCCTTACTATCATATCGATAAGAAGATACACTGGCCATCCTAGGCGCCTGAGGAAGGTCGTCCGTTCCTTGAAGATATGCTTGCTCTGGAAGGCGATGATGACCCATGCCGTGACAATAGTGAACGGGAATGCGATCGCAAAATAGTGTGGGAGTGTCCCTTTTGAGTCCGGATTGATCTCAGCGACGTTCATCCCAAATACAGCCTAGATTTTGAAGGTTATTTGAGATGACATACGAATCGAGAATAATTTCTCACAGCAACCAAAGATGCAGGGAGGAAGACCATGGTCAGATAGGCGATTTGTTTCATCTATTCCCAAATGAATGTAAGCATTGTTGAAACCTTCATATCAGGACGTCGAAAGACGACATACGGCTGTAAGGAATGCTTGGTTAGTGCATGTTAAACCACGTTTTCGCCTTGCGACGTACCAGCACTGTCTCGAACGGCAGCCTCTGTCATTTCACGCATCAGCTTGCTATCGGCAATGTTCACACTGCTGAAAACCTGCAGGAAATGACTGTTAATGACGGGTTTCGCTCTGTTCAATTGCTGAACACCTACAAGACCCATAACGTTTTTTAACCTGCGTTCCTGCATATGCAGCTCTGATTTCAGACGCTTGCTCTCTGTCAGCAAGTTAGCACACTCTCGTTCCATGATTTTTCTGCTAAATTGTCGGTCGTCAGCGCTGAGGTGGTCCAAGGCTGGGTTGTGGGTATCGCGAATGAAAGTTATGTGCTTCCCGAAGTCATCTAGGAGTGACGTGTAATGCAGGTGGTGAGCCCGAATGATATGAAGTTCTCGGGTAAGAGGCATCTCCGAAGTTTCGATGACTCGCGTTTCCTGCACGGATTGCAGCGATGTCAGTTATCTATCACTCGGGACATCCGGGTGTTTTTAGCTTACCAAGGAGCAGATATGCTCATAAAGATTCTCGAGAGCTTCATCCCAGGCATACATGGCATGCCAAACAAATGTTAACAGGACAAATGTCGGGTCATGGGTTTTTTGGAAAATGCTTTGCCAATACACGCTTTGACCTGAAATTTCAGAGCTTTCAGCAGGGTAACAACAAAGTTAGGCTGATCAACTCACCAGCAAATCGAATCCTCTCATGTAAGAAAGGAGCGGTGGTAGTAGGCAGGTTGAGGGTTGGGTGGAAAGAGATGATGGTACTTCCGTTAATATTTCGGATGAGATGGACAGAGAGCAAGTCCAAAACGAGTAACCGGCTGTCTTTGGAAGTGGTATTGAGATGGTTACAACTTTCAAATAGAGTATGAAAGAGCTTACTGGAATACAGTGCAAGAGGGGAATGTGGGTCGATCATTTGCTTTCCAAGAAGCGTGCTCGGGGCCGCCACACCAGCGAGACTATCGGTAGATTTGTTGAAAGCAGCGCTGAGCTGAATTGCATCATGGTTCGTCATGGACCGCAAGAAAGTGAGACTGATAGTAATGTCTAAAAGAAACATGGAAGTTAGCCTCGAAAACGTGAAGATTGTAAAAGAAAATAAGCTTACGATCTCCGATCCCAGGCTGGATTTCCTCCTGGAAGCGTGAAGGAATCCAACTTAAAGAAGACGACCAGAAGAAAGGCTCGATGTTGTATCTGGTAGCATCTTTCATCAACAAAGGTGTGCTATCAAAAAAGTAGAGCACTCACTTTGTCCCAAGCATCTGCAACACAGGCCCCGAGATGTTCTCAATGAACATTGCCCGAACACGAGTGTCCTGGGGTCTCTATCCAACAGAATAAATCAACTTGGATATGCGTAAAATTAATCGCCGATCAACTTACCTCCTCGCTGATAAGTTGATCCCAAGCCTCCTTCTCCTTTCCGTGTTCAATTACGTGGGGACCAGGGTTGGTGAAGAAACCATCCTTATCAATATCTACTCTGTGGAGTGTACAAGGTATATCCTTCGTGTATTCTGTGAGGGCACCGTAGATCCTGCTTTTCACCACCTGTCTATGGGTCCAATTTGGGAACCGCGATTGAGGATAACCCGTCCAACACCCAGCTTTACCCTCGGACGCACACGATTTATGGTCACATAATGGGGGAATGGGGGGAAGCGGGCATTCAAGTTGATGAGGGTCGACCTCTGGAAGGAGTGTCAAAGAAATATCCTCGAATGCAGGATGAAGGTGGGTGCTCACCATCTTCGAGGTCAACCCATGGCCATGGGGCGGATGGTGAAGCATGTCGGTGAGACGGGTGGGGGATCCGGCTTTTGTCCTGCTTGGGGTCTTTTCGGACAGAATGTGCAGAGTGTGCAGAGCGCGCAGATCGCCTGCTGCGCATGGATGCGGCATCATTTCGAAGGGGCAACTCCAGCCCAGCCAACTTTTCTACTGCTACAGAGAGCATTTTGGGGGTTTAGTGTATGAAAAATGGAGGTGTTTCGTGAATGGTCGTTAGTCGTGGTATAGGAAGAGAGTAGTCGTGGCGGGAAGAGAGGCCAGAGAGAGGCTCTCCGCAGAAGGGAACGTCGAGTTGGCGCCCTGTGCCTAGGCCCTACTACATACCGTGTGAGTGTGATGATGTTATTCCGTTTAGTTCGCATGAACCAGTAAGCATCGTCCAGTCCCCTCGAGTTGGATGGCTACATACTACCTGCTGGTGATCGACTCGGATGATCGTTGCAATTGAATGATCGGCGAAATTTTGCATCCGGCCTCTTCCATGCGTCAAGGCCGCTTGGCGCAGAACCAATTGAACCTATTGTACTATAGTACTAAGTTCAATAAATAAAATATCTTGGCACGTCCAAGATGAGCATATGTACTATATAGCCTGGTCATTTTTGTAATTCAAAATTGAATCGACTCCTCGTCCGACTCTACGACTCTCAAAGGTGGCTCGGTGATATAGATCTTACCCCTTGCTTTTGGGCTTTGTATTATGACAGAGCCTTCGAGTTCTTCGACAGGTCCGGATAAATATCCAATGTATTATCGCAATTGGCAGCACGAGCTTCGAGCTATGTACTCCAAGTTCAAGTCATGGGGGTGGTCCTTTAGAAATATGGGCAGGGGGCTCAAGAGACTGGGCCACATAGAGCCGTAGGCTTTTGAACTCTTTTCGGGTGATTGCGTGCGATTCTCAATTTGGTTGTACTTATGGTTCGTGTTTAAATCACGCGCTGTCGTCGCTCCACGTCTTCTATTTGAATATTTTCTTCGGGGAAACAGAATACGAATATGTAGCAATGAGGCAAAGTATTCCGTTAGTCCAGGTACCGCAACAATACAAACGGAAACAGAGAACTGATGTCCGCACATCAAAATAGCGAAATGGAGAGTTCGTCTTCATCACTATCTTGAGCCTGTTGTGCAACCGGGTAAAAGAAAGCCCATATATCAGGCGGCTTCTGCGATTCTAGCTGCTTTGCCGCCTTGCTCGAGATCAGAAAGAACGAACTCGTTCTTGGCGTTGGTGCATGTGCGAGCAAACGAGATGACATTGCTGGCGTACGTGTAGATAGGAGGAAACTTTATCGTATGCCTCTTGCGCCCTTGTCAAGTCTCGTTCGATACTCTGCTTAGGATTGCGCTGGATGAGCGCCAGTCGGGCATTCAAATCGTCGAGTTGCCTGGATTTGGTCGACGGGCACCATTTGAACGGGGTAAACCTTCATGCTGCAGTCATGTAAATTCACGAAGAAAGAACATTCTTAGCGTCGTGTAGTGTTTCCGCGAGGGTCTTAATTCCATGCCCATGTATTGTCGACTAACATGGGAATATCTATGAACGACAGCATCGGCATACTTGGACGCCAACTGGGACTCGCGAATGGCGGTGATGTGAGACAATCGATGGGTAACTGCATCAAGATCCTCGCCCTTGGTATTCTCGACCATATCGTCCCTCTCCAACTCCCATGCCTGCTTCGCCGCGAGGTATTCCTGCATAAGGGCCTGAAACAACTCCATACAATTGATCACGCTGCCGTCGCTGAGCCTATTGGCAACCGCGAACTGGGGCTTCGAGTCTGGGGAGATTGCAGAGGAGCAGCACCAGCAGGGCCCGACGTCGAAGTCCCAGGCGCACCAGCCGTATGCTGAGCTGCAATAAGGTCCTTAACCCAACCACTCAACGGAACGTCCTTCAACAACCATTCACGAATCTGGCTTTGTTGATTCTGGAAGTTAATGGTTGAAGTCTGGATACCAGGAATTAGGAAGTCCAAGTCCTGTTCGTAGACAATGGACCTCGCTGACGTTGTAGAGTTGGTCGACAAGGCAGAATTCGCTCTCGTTAACCACACTAGACTGACAAATTGGCCATATATCCCGGCCTTGTTGGTATCCCACGCGTAAAGGTCTTGCTGAAGGAATCGACCCCGAAACTGCAATGCGAAAATTTGGCCAGTTCGAAGGCCGGAAGAACGCGAAAAGGGTTTTCAAGAGTTCCTTGAGGAACGGACCCGTCGTCGCCTCGGCAGGTGGTTCAACTTCCGCTTCTCTAGCTGCCTCAAAATTGGAAGGCGGAGCCACCTCTGGCGCAGCGCGGCTAGCAGATTTACTCGCGGCGAGTATATCCAGGTACTCTTGAAGACTGTCGCGATATATCCTGATACAGGGCTTGAACGACCTCATTCCTTGCACTGCAAAAATTTTATCACGCAGAGCGGGCAGCCCAGCGTTTTGTCAACTGGTCGCTTGCGTGTTTATCGGGGAAAGGGTATATAATCTGAATGGTTACCCATCAGCTGTTTGGCTATTCAACCAAGTCGAAAATTATTGACGCACCGCAAGGAAGGCCATATCTTTCTTCAAGATATGTATTTGGCCGAAGGAATCCTTTTTGCCACGCTGACCCATTTGATTTAAATTCAAGCCCAGGGTATAGCATAAAATCATCAACAAAAGTCGCCATATTGATCTCAGGATTGGGTTTCTCTGTTGTCGCTGTATTTGCAGACTCGTGCTCGTGGTCGGAGGCCAAGGGTATGCCCGAGCTCATGAAATAAAAGCTTTTCCTCGCTCTTCTAGTCCTCAAGCTTCGTCGGGGCGACGTTCTTGGGGATGACGGAGGTAGAAAGAACTCTGGTGGCATCGACACTTCCGCCATTCTGTTCGATGTATGCCTGGTCATACTAAGCCGATGCTTTGGTTGGCAATTACGCTCCAGCCAAGAATGTCGGCCTGCGGTATCGCGCCAAACCAGATACGGATATCAAATTTTGGAGAAATCGGACCCCATGGAACTCCTTTCACAACGAGGTTTGCCGGAGCGTTCCATATGGAGAATGTATCTGCGACTCGCTTCTTGCGGTAATGAGCTGCTTGTCCCATTCCTTGTACTTAGATGACGTCCTGGCCAGGTGTCCAAAAATAGTCAATCGTGGCGGCACCCTGCGCTGCCCCATTTCCCTCGGAGTTGAGATGGCGAATTTCTCGGTCGATAACCTCTTGTGAACACCCATCCTTGAGTCCATCGGGCAGAGATGCTTCCTTTGTGTTCGGATTCACCCCCCTGAGCTGGCTTATGAGCAATACGGGTACTCGTACACTAGTTTATCGGATTTGTTCCTGATCTCCTCGAGACCAATAGTTGGGATCGTGGGGTACGAAGAAAGGGTAGTTGATAGTCGCCTTGTCGATATATCGGAGAGTTTGTTATTGGGTTTGATTTGGATTCCCTGATCGTTCATTTCTGGTGACATGAAATACCTGCCATCCACGTATGTTAGAATTGACATTTTGTAATACAAGAAAAGAGACGTACACACACTATAATGGACGTCAAAACCACTTCAGAAAAGTTGCTGATTTCTTGAGTGTTGTAAACTCTGATGGTCTGATCCTCGACTTCCTGCTTAGTCCATCCTTGACTTTAGTATAGAAATCGATAACGGCTGCCACAGGGGAATTAGGAAGCAAACAAAATAATAATAATAGCAAGACGAACCACTTTCTTTCAAGACAATCTTGTCGCCGCGCAAAGATGACTGGTGCTCGTGCAACATCCCCAAAGTGTGGCCAAATTCGTGCAAAATGACACCGTTCTCCTTGTCTGATATTTCGATGGAATCTCCAGAAACCCAGTCGAGGTATAATTGCTTTGTCTATCGCGATGCTCTGCACATTTTTCCCCACGAAGGACTAAGACCTTGCATTAGGATTGAAGGAGATCCGTATATTCGGGGTGGAGTCGGCCCCTCCAGCACAGTTGAAGGTGACATTTGCGTATCTCTGCCGCTTGGAAACGACCTGACGAGCTTGGTTTTGCTGGTTTTGCTGGGAGTAGGACAAATGAGCTCAATCCAGAAAACCGTAAACTATTTCCTGTCAGTACATTCAGCATCCGAAGGCATCAGATAGAGAAAGACGACACACCGTTCCACACTCCCAAAGGCGGTCCAACCTTGCAAGGACGGCCTTTGCAGCATGAGCACCAGCTCGAGTTGCGTCCGTGTTTGCGAAAATAGCGGAGTCATGATTTACGCTGGCTTCAGCGCAAGCTTCTTTGTGCCAATCTGCAGTGGTCGACATTGGTATTAGTTCTCGGGTATCGAAGAGACCGATCGCTTACTTTATAACAAAACCATGCCCTCAACCTAGCCCATCGATACCCTTGCGGTTGCCCAATTCTGTCTCCATAAGATAGATTTGGATCGTTCGCTGGAAATGAGAAGGTACATAAGGTTTGAATATTTGAATAGAGAGCTGAATATATACCGGACGTGAAATCGGATCAGAAAAATGATGGCGTTGAGCGCCGGCACTATCGGCACAGTCCACACCCTGGCAAGGACACTGACCATTAGTTCAAAGCAACTGGCGCGAGACCCAGGTTCCGAGTGATGCGCCAATATACACTATACAACAGAAGTGTTAAAAATATCCGGGTACTTCGTCTTGACTTCGCTAGCTGGGGGCGCGCGTCTGAGTCCTACAAGAGTCCTACCGGAAATTTGTAGGCACCGAACGCCTCCTCAGTTCTTAGTATGACGAGATAGACAATCAGAGGATATCCGACATGGTCGCTTTAACGGGTCCACATCCAGAGGTCATTAGAAAATTAATGTTCACTAGCTAGTATCCACATCATCAGGAATTTTACGCAAATTTTACGCTGACTGCATCCAGATTCTATTCCCCAGTTTTCGCGGAGGAAAAATGCCTGCAAACCCTGGGTTTTACTCTTTCAGTATGGGTCTCTGCTCGCCAGGAGGATGAATGGCCAGCAATTTCTTACACCTTCATACGAAAGACAACCTCTTCAGAATCGACAGCGGCCAGGGAATTAGCCGACATCATATGGCGCCGCAGAAACACTCCTCACTTACAGGATACTGCACCAATTGCAAGGAGACACCTTGGTCAAAAAAAATCAAATCTGCAATTTGTTTCATCGATCTAGATTACTGAATTACCCCCTTCTACACTATACAACCGAAAAAAACACGGGTAAAAAGGTTTTGCATATGCACATTTAAGTCGTGTCGTCGAAAGAGTTTTACGCACCTGCACTATCCCTCACAACAAGCAGCCCGCACCACTTTTTGTAAGCATTCAGATATCGATGGTGCTAAAAATAAGATTACCGCCCTAGCCAAAGATATGTAGATGCCGTTCAACATACCAGACTGATATCATTCTTCAGCCTCCGATCCTGCAGTATTGTACCCATCCCAAGGGATCAACCTCGGTCAGTAGGTTCGCACACTCCTCATGAAGAAATGAGCATTGTAATCTCGCTCTTCGCAAGAGAGGGCTCCCAGCGCCGGGTGTTTAGTATCGTGCATAAGAATTATATAGGTCTGCGAAAGTTCCGAAGGCGGTGAGCAATCGTGGGGGTGCCAAAAGCTCTTGCATCAGTATCATTTCCGAGGTTGTGATTGGTCGTCCGGATATCCTTCTAGGATCAGGAAAAGAAAGCTCGTGCTTGAGGTCAGATGGACCCACAACATCACAGATGTGAGCATAAAGACTTTCAAGCCCTATACCCCAGGCCTAGGCGTACCATTGCGTGCCAAATAAAAGTTAATAACAGGAAAGTCGGATCGGGCGGGCCCTGTCAGTAACAGGCTGTGTAAGGTGAACATTAATGTTTTTAGAGCGTGGAGAAATACGAACCAAATACACTCATAAATACAGCGCCGTGGTGATCGGGAGGTGGTTATCAGAAATCACAGTACTGCCATATTTGTGAATGAGGGAGATCAAGCACAAGGAGTCGTTCAACCAGTGAGTACTAAGTAGGGTGGCAAGCGAGCGAGGGTATCAGGCACGAACTAAGGGCCAGTGCCAAGGGAGCTCGCGTATCAGTCTACGCTAAATGATTGTCGTATGTAGACTTACGAAGCGAGATTTCCCCTAATCCCAGCGTAGCAGGCTCCATCGTTGGTAAGGGCGAAAAAATGTCAATGTAATGGCGGTGCCCGATTAAGCCGGTGAACACTTAACGAAATTGAACAGAAATTGAACAGACGACCTCCAGCAGTGCTTTCTCTTCATATCGCGATGGTATCCAATTCAAGGATGAAGAGTTCGTCACAGGACACAGGATTTGCGGATACAAGGATCGGGAACTGGTGGAAGTAGTTGGGACAGTTGGACAGGGTTGATTTCAATCGTCGTGTAAGTCGCAAAACCGTTACATCCCAGATTGCTAAATTTAACCAATGGCCTATCCAGGAAAGCACAGAGGGCTGCGTGTATAGGAAGGAGGTACCCTTGTCCCCCTTATTTGTCGTAAATCCGAAGGCTGTGAATCAACATCAGAATCTCATAAAGTCCACCGAAAAGCAATTATTCCTCGTGAATTCTGAACCACGGGCAAGAGAATGGACAGGAAATCCTTAACAAGAATCATTTGAAAGATGGTAGTTAGCCCGCACCTGCATAATGGGCGTCTACAACAACGCCCAAACGACTCCGAACGATGTCTGCTTGTGGTTTTGGCAGGGCAGCGTCACACCGTTGAGTTCTTGAGTCCAATCGACTACTGTACTTATAACACAAGACAACGATCAGGATCACTGTACAGCCTATCAACTGAGATGTTCCCACGCTTGTACGATCTTCCGATTTTTCTTGTACTTGTCGTACTTGTGAGCACTGAGGTTGCGGTGCTCAGCTTATTGTCAATCTATGCCCACACTAGGTAGGCGATGTTCCAACAAGCCGTGTATTATAAGCTTGCTCACTCATTTATCTTGAAACAGCACACTTGTTCAATCGGTGTATATGAATGCCACGTATAGCCCTATAAAGCCAAGTCCTTCCCCGCCATTACATGACAGAAACCTTCCAACATCTCCATTCTTGATTCCCCCATCTTCTTGATAAGGCTCTCTCTGACTTCATACTACCACGCATATACCACATCATGACCATCGGTGCCCCTGCCTGGGCCACTCTCGCCCTATTCTTCATCTCAATTGTTTTCGTTATTCGTCCAGTGTCGTTCCACGTTCGCATACCTGTTATTGGACGGACTAAAATTACTATTGGGCTGATGGCTTCCCCTTTAATATGTATTGCCATCCTATGGGCGGCGCAATGTTTGGGTGCGACTCAAATTCGCAATGGAATCGTTGGTACAGGTATGGTCCCTAAACAAAATTTCAGTTTTGTAGTGTCTGAACCTTTGTACGAGCAGACGGTATCAAGCCCTACAATATTTTGGTCCTATTCATCTCTCTTGCCTATATGGCCATAACATTGGATGTGACTGGAATCCTTCAAGCCGCCGCCTTCTGGGTCAGCAATAAAGGGGGCAGCAACGGTCGAAAATTATACTTCTATTTCTACCTCCTGCTCACCCTCATCAGTATGGTGGTGGGGAACGACCCAATTATTCTTTCAGGAACCGCTTTCCTCGTGTACTACACGGCGGCGACGAAACTTGAACCTGTGGCATGGTTAATTTCGGAGTTCGCGGCCGCAAACACAGCAAGTATGGTCCTATTCGTCGGCAACCCCACCAACGTCGTTATTTGCGAGGGTTTCAGGATCAACAACGCAGCTTTCACAGCCTACACCATCCTCCCATTCCTCGCCTGCAGCGTTGCATGTTATGCAGCCCTCTCCTTCCAGTTTCGAGACGGTAAACATGTGCCCAGGAGATTAAATGTAATAGGAAAACTTAATGTTCGACAAGTTCTTCGTGACCCCGTCAGCGCGATCTTTGGCGGCGTTCTCCTCATAACATGTCTGGTGGTCGTCATCGTATTGAGCTTCATTCATGTCGATGTTTGGAAGGTCGTACTGCCATTTGCTGTGGCGAAGTTTATTTTTGATATCTGTTGGGATCATCATCGATATTCCACGGGACTTATCCCCAAATTTGGCGAGAAGTTGGCGGACGCAGAGACGGATGAAGATCCCATGATCTCCGAATTGACCAGGGCGATGTCGATGCCTAACGATCCCGAACGCTCAGCCACATCGCTATCCCTCTCGGCCCCTTCCAATAAAAATCCCAGCGCGGAAACAAGAATACCCCAGACCGAGTCCCCGTCCCAAAGTTCCACTACCATCCCGAATGTAGGTCCCAAAAATCCGCTAGAGCAGTCGGGCTTTTTTTCAAAGCAACGCGAAGACTTTGACTATCTACACAAACAACTATCAGCACACTTCCCCACATTCTTCACCGCCCTTCCCAGACTACCGTTCGGCCTTATCCCATTCGCATTCTCACAGTTCATTCTGATTGAAGCTCTCGCTGCCCAGGGCTGGATCAACGTCTTCGCCGTATGGCTAGTTAAGGCTTCAAATCGCCAAATGATCCCCACCGTGTGGTTAGTAGGCGTTCTTGGCGTCATTTTATGTAACGTTGCGGGGACAAACATCGGCGCCACGATTCTCTTGACAAAAATCGTGCACGCCGCGCAACTTCCAGCCAGCAGCGAGAAAGCAGCCGCCCTCGCTCTGGCAGTGTCCAGCAATATCGGTGCTGTGAGCTTCACATTCTCAGCGAGTCTTGCAGGCCTCCTATGGAAATCAATATTGAATCAAAAAGGCATCACGATAAAACAAGCCACGTTTGCTTTCTGGAATTTGTTGCCCCTCATTATGATGACGAGTGTGGGTCTGTCAGTGGTAACCGCCATAATGGTAGTTTTGTATTAGTATTTACATACCAGGGTTGCATTTAGAGTTTTATACACGCAACGGAAACAAAGGTTATCGGGATACTGCGATTGTGCACATGTAACATCATACCCATTTTTGAATAATTCTTCCCACAAATTCAGACTTGTGTAGTCGAATTAGAAACGTAATAGAGCGCGACAAGTAGTGAATCATAAATAGAACACCTGCTGGAGGAACGGCTCCAAATCAGAGGGGCGCCGTCGTGTAGCATGACCATTTGAGCGCGACGCCAGTTCACGCCAGCTCGATCCTTTAAACTCCTTGAACCAGGATGCGCTGTAGAAGATCATGTCAGGTAGTGAAAAAAAATCTTTCCTTCTTCGCTCCCAATGACAAACACGAAGGGAGAAAGGTTGGAGAAAGGGCGGGAAATATTGTAATAGTAGTAGAGCCACGAGGTAAGAAAGCAAAGGCCCAAAGAAATAACATACTGGTAGTTTTGAAACGGAGGAGATAAGATTCTATTGTATCTGACATTCACCTTTGAATAACATTGAGAAGTGACCCAGGCACATTCCCATCGCCAGGGTAGGGTGGATTTCTCGGCTTCAGTTCTTGTCCAAACCGAGTGATTGACGGCTGGGCATATACATTGCTAGGTGGCTAACATGCATTTTCGAAAGCACAATGCCCCTCGAGAAGGTACCTGCGATTTTACTCGTCGGATATGGGGATACACATTTCTGTGACAGTCCCAACGCCCTCGACGCCAAAGAGTGAGAGACGTATGGGAGACGGTCCTGTGGAACTCAACTGGTTCGCGATTCTCTTGCAGGTGAATAACTTTGCCGCATCCCAAACACGCCAACTGACCTCCACCGAGGCCGGAAACTGGCTGTGTGCAATCATCGAACTTTGCATCATCCTGGCGGGAACAATGAAGACCACTTGGTCGAAGGGAGTTACGACTCTCTTGTTGCCAAACGATAAACATCCAGACTGCATCAAACTTACTCCGACCACCACTTTTGCGATGGCGTTGGTGCTGTTGGGTGCCGCGATCCGTCATTGGTGCTATCGCGAGATGGGAAAACATTTCACGGCCCATGTCACTCTCCTCAAAAACCACAAGCTTATCACGACTGGGCCCTACAGTGTCGTTCGCCACCCTTCCTATACCGGAGGCTTCTTCGTGCTTCTCGGGAAGGTGATTTGGTATACAGCTCGTGGGTCCTGGCTGAGGGAGAGCATGATTTATCAAATGAAGCTTTCTTGGTTGCTCATCGCCCCAGTGATGTTTGCGATCATCTTTGCAGGTATCGTTGTTATTCCTCGCAGAATGCCAGTAGAGGATGGGATCCTGAAGAAAGAATTTGGAAAGGATTGGGATGAATGGGCAAAGGCAGTACCATACCGATTAATCCCTGGGGTCTTTGACTAGGATTAGCTGCAGGAAGGGTAGTCGGATAGATCGATCATCCTTCAACAAGTCGCAGCCTCCGCCAAAGTTCGAATTTTCAATGTTTGTGAGTCACTGGGATCGGTAGTTCCTCTTCACCTTCTTCCAGACTCGAAGATGTCGCTTCACTGGCTCTCTTCTTGTCCTATCAAATTCGGAGTGAATCCATCAAAGTGTTCCAAGAATCGCCAATAAGATGGTTATTGTCAGCTGCAAATGGCTGTAACAAACCGGGGCTCGCTTCGAGATCCAACGAGCCATCGTCCTTGCGCAGAGACTCCAGCGTTGGGCTAGTGAGCAGGTAGAGAAATGCATAGAGAATATCTTCCATGACAGAATCTGGAAGAAACGCCCCCAGTGGAACCATCCCTGCTATGAGTTCATCCGCGTCCGCCCACAAATCATCACGAAGGGCATGGAGGAGACCAATCCCAACAACTCGCATCACTTTGGTAACGCGAATATTAAGCGGAATAGCTTTCCTGCGCCGTTTGCCTTGCTTAGGAGTCCGGACTGATCTCAGGATGGCAACCGCTGTATTTGTTCTGGAGTTCGTCGGCTGGCTGTAACTCGGAGCAGGCTTTGCAGTTGTCTGAACAGAGGGGATCGAAGGTGGGATTTTCGTACCCTTCATCAGTAGTTGTGGCTGATCATGAGCACTTTGCAATTACGACCAAATTACGACGCGTGCCAAACCCATCGAGTTTAAATCGGAGATTTACACAAGTTCAATGAACGGTACCATCGGACTTCGAGTGCATAGGGCCTTAAATAATTTGTCAAGGCCTCAGCGCCTAGACAGTAATTTTATATTTCCCAGATCTGCCCCCAGCAGCGATTACAGAGGTCTTATTTTCGTTCAATAATTGTTCGTCTTTCGAAGTGTTGTAGAAACAATCACTTAAAAATTTTAAGATGCGAGGAACAATATCTTGATCCTAATATCCAATAGTTAGAGATAGCCCTGCTAGACTGGGCCTTATTATGTAATCATCGATACCCGACGTTGCTTTTCTGTAACCACCATGGCGATAGTGCTGATGGCTGAACCTCCAAAAGCTTTCGCCACTCGCCGTCATGGCGAGTCACATGGCGTGGGAACCTGGCGAATGCTGGCGAGTGGCGAGAGTCCAAAAACCCGGTTTAGCGATAGACTACGTGTAAATGCAAGTATATCGGTAATAATACATTGTTTAAAAACCTACTGAGCAAAGTAACAAGGCAGGATTTCAAGAATCCACAGTCTAAGCTTGAAAACCAAGCTCGAGTTCATCATCAACAACGATAGCCATCGCCTTTCCTGCCTGAATGTCATCTTTTTGAGGCTATTATGTCACTACTTAGTGTAAAACAGGTGTGAAAAAATTCATTGACGGGATGCCCACCCTTTTAGACATTTTCAAGTGGTGAAGCTAAGATTATGTAACATACGACTCGCCACCCTCTCGCCACCCCATTTTAGAAATTTTTGGTCGCCACCTGGTGATCGCCAGGTGGCGAGGCCTGGTGTGGCGAGGTGGCGAGGTTGAGCCCACATCACTACATGGCGAACGCAACCTCTGAGCCGCCCCCTTTCAAGGAGGGCGGACGCCTATACGTTTTAAACCAAATCAAGGTTACGAAATAAAAAATAATCCAGACCCGCAAATGCGAGCTAGTGCACCCCATCTTCACCAGTACCCACTGTCCAGGTCCCCATCGGTTGAGTTCTCCGCAACGGCCCTCCGAACCCTTGTCTCTATTTGCCGTCTTGGTTGGATGGAACAGTCATATGATACACGTCTTCATTCCTGTTTCTTCAAAATTCATATATACCTCTAATCCTCTAATCGCCGAGACACCGAAGTACGTCCCACTTTCAGATCTCGCCTTGCCAGCTGGCTAATTTTTTGTTCTGTGAGGCATCATCCGTTTCAAATCTACCTTTTATTCCCGCTTCAAATTTCGATTTCGATCTCTCCGTTCGCATAGCTCTTATTTCCGGCCTCACCCACGCCCCGCTACCTCGATCTATCGAAGAGACCAACAGACGTTTTATTGCTCCAAAAGAATATCGTGAATGGAAAAAAAAACGGCAATTCGCGAATGGGAAGCCCAAAAGCTCACATGGCCCAGTGCAAAACCTCCGGGGACGGAGACAGATATCAACGACCTCCCTCGGGATCTGATCAAGAGCGCTGACGAACCAACTCCTATAGGAAATGAGCAAGGGACTCTTACAGGCAATATGTGACGGAATAACATCGTCAACATCCGCGCCACCAATGAAGCTGGTATTCTGGACAACCTCTGAAGCCCGCGATCCCTGTCTCCGCATTTTTCCAAAATCGGTGGCATCCATGCAAAACGCAGAGTACATGGCATATTCTGCCTCGGATCCGACGACCCACAAACTGAAATCCTAATCGGAGACACGGAACGCGAGTACTGGAAAGACTCGCAATTCCCGCTCAAATTCATCCTTCCCATCTGTATATTCCCAACACCCTCGCCCACCGACCCCCTTCCTATCGGTTCGGTACCCCACAAAGGTTCCAAAATCCAATTTTGGGTTCTCCCGGGCGCAGATTTCCGCGGACATCTTCCCGCAAGAAGTTAACCCGCATCCACGAGCACAGCCTGAGGATCTTGTTGATACTAGCGCCGACGACTCCACCTCATCGTCTGCGGCAATGGACCGCCGGCGCGCGGAATTCTAGCGGGCAACGGTGACCAAGGCCAACCCTCGCCTGATGGCGCACACCGTGCAGAGCATGCAGTGCGGCACTGAACTCGGATGGACGACGGTTATTGCGAATCGCACGAGCGTGAAGGCCATCTTGCGCGAGCTCAGGGTAGCGCGCGTCGCGGGGCGCCTGGAAGGCGATGAAGAGCAGTTTCAAAGCAACGCGAAGCCTTTGACCATCTCCACAAACAACTATCAGTACATTTCCCAACATTTTTCACCGCCCTTCCCAGACTGCCGTTCGGCCTTATCCCATTCGCACTCTCACAGTTGAAGCTCTCGCTGGATCAATGTCTTCGCCGGATGGCTAGTTAAGGCTTCAAACCGCCAAATGATCCCCGCCGTGTGGTTAGTAGGCGTTTTTGGTGTCATTTTATGCAACCTTGCGGGGACAAAAATCGTGCACGCTGCGCAACTTCCGGCCGGCAGCGAGAAAGCAGCCGCCATCTCTCTGGCAGTGTCCAGCAATATCGGTGCTGTGGGCTTCACATTCTCAGCGGGTCTTGCAGGCCTCCTGTGGAAATCAATATTGAATCAAAAAAGCATCACGATAAAACAAGCCACGTTTGCTTTCTGGAATTTGTTGCCCCTCTTTATGATGACGAGTGTGGGTCTATCAGCGGTAACTGCCATAATGGTAGTTTTGTATTAGTATCTAAATACCAGGGGTTGCACTTAGAGTTTATATACCCAATGGAAACAAAGGTTATGGGGATATTGTGCACACGTAACATCATACCCATTTTTAATCATACCCATTTTTAAATAATTCTTCCCACAAATTCAGACTCCATAATCAAGGGGGCGCCGTCGTGTGAAATAACCATTTGAGCGTGAAGCGCGACCCCAGTTCCCGCCAGCTCGACCATTACACCTTGAACCAGGATGCAACTGTAGAAGATCATGTCAGATAATGAAAATTTTTTCATTCCTTCTTTCTCCGCTCCTAATGACAAACATGAAGGGAGAAAGGGCGGAAACATTGTAGTAGAACCACAAAAAAAGCAAATGCTTGAAGAAACGACGTCAAATCACATACTAGTGGTTTTGAAATGTAGATAAGATTTATGTAATTGACATCTGACAATCACCGTTGAGAGACCCAGGCACATTCGTGGCCACCGGGGATCGGGGGGGATTTCGGCTATGGTGCCATGTCTGGAGCAACCTTATGCCGGATTTAGACATAAGTTATGCCAAATTGAGACGCCTTCCAAAACAGACATAAGGTCATCCCAATGCGGCATAAGCAATCTAAATATGGCAT
>Ga0307517_10005357_pt1 | contig 19381 bp, 14 predicted proteins | sample 23_EM_MG_FD_194515 | JGI IMG/M metagenome (GOLD analysis project Ga0307517, IMG submission 194515) | Populus trichocarpa ectomycorrhiza microbial communities from riparian zone in the Pacific Northwest, United States - 23_EM | ecosystem: Host-associated > Plants > Roots > Unclassified | place... | reverse complement strand
TTTACACACTTTTTTTTATAAAGGTGTTATTAAATTTATTTTTAGTTTAAAAATATATTAGATTTAATTCTTTTTGGATATTTTTGAATAATTTTAATGTAACCATGTCAAGAATGAGAAAAAAAAAATTCAATGTATTTAGAGTAGAAAAATACTTTTAGAAAATATCTTGCATCGTAATACTAGACATGCTGATTTATATCCATAATGCTTCTTACTCAATGTCACTTTAAAGTTTGTTTGGTAATGTAGTTGAGCTGTGATTGAAATAGTATTCTATCTTGACCATAATTTTAAAATTGGATAGGAGACATGAGTCCTAGTCGCTTATATAACATAAAAGTCTTTTCTCTCCCCACAGTCAAGGCATTTTAAATAACAAAACTCATTACATTCCCGAACCCACGTCAACTAAGATAATACCTCTTGGAGGCTTATCATGTACGAGTGTAGACATACATCATCATTGATGTCGTACATGGAAACGCCAACCATGATGGACTACCCAAGCCCATTGTTTGGGGGATTATAAAGATGTCACCATCTCACATCGGCTAGGAGACAAGGGAGTTAGTCATTTATTTAGCACGAGGATCTCATCTCTCCTCAAGAGACACTTTTTTAAAGACAAAACTCATTACGGACCCATGTTGGATGGTACAATACCTTTTGGGGGGTCGGTCATGTGTGAATATGAGCACACATTATCATTGGTGTCGTTAGTGGAGAAGTCAGCCATGTTGCGCTACCCAAACTCCTCCTCCAAGGGGTTATGATGGTGTCATTATCTCATATTTGCTAAGAGATGAAAGTCTTACCTCTCTCCTCAAAAGATGTTTTTTCAATAACAAAAACTACTACGTGGATGAGCTCATGTCAACTGAGAAAATACCTCTCGGGAAGCTTACTACGTGTGAATGTGAACACATATCATTATTGACGTTGTATGTGGAAATGCCAACCATTATGCACCACCCAAGCCCCTTACCTAGGGAGTTATGATGATGTCATTATCTCATACCAGCTAAGATGTAAAGGCTTTAGACACTTATATAACATAAGGGTCACCTGTCTCATCAAAAGACGCATTTTCAATGATAAAACCTAATGTGTCGTAGAACCCGTGTAAACTAGGATAATACTTATTGGGGCCCCACTTTGTGTAGATATGGACAAATATTATTATTGGCGTCATTTGTTAGAATGTAAATCATGTTGTGCTATCTAAGCCCTCGCATGAAAAGTTATGATATTATTATTATCCCATATTGGCTAAGAGACAAGGATCTTTGTCACCATCTCATACAATGGGTCGATTGCATAACATACAAGTCTCATTTCTTCGCAGAAAATGTTTTTTCAATGACAAAACTCACTACGTGGCTAAACCCACATCAACTATATCTTTTGGAGTGCCTGCCATGTCGTGTAGACACATATCATCATAATAATTAATATATACTAATTTATTAGAAAAAAATCAACATGCATACGAGGCATTGTGCGAGAAATTCTCACATACTTACAATCAGAATGTCCAGGCCTCACTGTAAAGCCTTTGCCCTCCATGGTAGTGTGGTTGCAAGCTTGCAACATGTAATTTGGGTTTTGGCTCTAAGGTGAACGAAAGGGAAGCAACTTGCAATTTGCATATCAAGCTCTAAGGAAAGGTAGCAGGAGATACCTCCGTTTCGAGTCCATTTACTTATTAAGGCCCAAACAAACTAGACAAGCTTAGCTTCGGCTCAGAAGAAGGAGCCCACCCACCCAAGCGTGAACTGGAGGGAGAGGAGAGGGAGTTCTTTAAATCGACTGCCACTTGAGGCACCGATACAAAACTCAGCGCCCACACTCTTCTGAGCTGAAAATCTCAACGCATTCTTCTTCTACTCTCCCTCCAATATACTAAATAATATTTCCCGTTCCAATCTTGGAAATTGAAAAGAAAAAAGAAAAAACAGAGAGACCCAGAAATGGCGTCGAGGCTGAGCTCAAGAGACGTATCTGGATTCAAATTCATCTTCTTTCTAGCGATTATCTACACTATCATTTCGCTTCTTGTTCACTCCGTACTTCACATGAAATTCATTACGCCCCTCTCGATCGACGCCCCTCTCGATCGCTTCTCCGAGGCCAGAGCCATCCACCATGTTGCAGTTCTAACCAAAGACGATCGTCAAGTCAGTCCCGCCCTCATTTCTGTGTTTGCATGTCCCTCTTGTTTTGTTACGGAGTTTTCAATTTTATTATTTATTTATTCATTGGCTTTTAATGTTGATAAATTAAAAGGAAGGGCGTCCTGGATTAAGAAAAGCCGCGGCGTATATTAAAGAGCAGTTAGAAATGCTGAAGGAGAGAGCTGAATCCAATATCAGGTTGTTATTCTCTCTTCAGTAATGCTGGTGGTATGGCTGACCGTTTAAGTGATAATTTTTTTTTAGTTATGATTTTGGTTTATTACTTTATTTAATTTTTATTTATTTGCAGGATTGAGGTTGAGGAGACCACTGTTAATGGTTCCTTCAATATGATATTTCTAGGCCACGGCATATCTTTTGCTTATAGAGACCATATAAATATTGTTGCCAGGTAATTTCTTTACTCGCTCAAATGGTATTGCCTGTTCAAGTTTGTGTTCATGTGCTGACGTTCGATTCGTGCTAGAATCATCGAGGAATGGGATGTGTTTTTTCCCTTGCATACTGGGACCACTATTTTTATATGGAACTCCCCTGAAAGCATGATCGGAGATTTCACTTGGAGGTGAGATACATCCTCTAAGAAAGGATGTGTCTTCCATTTTGAAAGGACTGGACTTCGCAACTTCGTCGAAAAATTGTGGCCTCTGGACTTGTTACATATAAGCTATTCAGCACATGAAATTTTAATTGCATTCCGAAGTGTCGTATGAAACTTTATTGTTCACTGCTAGAACAAAAGCTAGGAAGTTGAATCCTGTGAAGGGAAGGGAAAATGCTGAACCATTTCTTTTTTACCCTGGAAAAAATATTAAGAAAGGTATTACATTACATTTTAGAGGGAAGCTCTAAGTGATGTATAGGAAACGACAAATGAGGAAATGGTGCCTTATTGGATGAGGAGATCAATGATAGTAGATTGTGTCATATGCTTTGCGCTTTTATCTTGCATGTGCAGTATTATAATTGGTTATAATGTATGCCTTATTAGATAATAAAGAGTGAATTTTATCTTAGATTTTTGGAAAACAGCATTTGGACTAACTTCTACTTGATAACAGGATATCATCAGCTGATTTGCAAGAAACTGACCCATCTGTGTTAATTAATGGCCATTTTGATAGTCCTCTTGGTTCACCAGGAGCTGGTGATTGTGGTTCATGTGTTGGTGAGTACATTGTATCTCGTAACCACTTGGACTGCCTTAAAGACGTTAGTTTACATGTTTTCATTGTTTTGCAGCATCAATGCTGGAATTAGCTAGAGTTACGGTAGAATCTGGCTGGATCCCCCCCCGGCCAATTATTTTTCTTTTTAATGGCGCAGAAGAACTTTTTATGCTGGTATAGTATCCGTTTGTAAGCAATATTATTATTTGAGTATTTTTGTTAAAAAAATAACATTTGTTGTGTTGACATTTCCATCGTGGACAAGTCATATTTCTGAACATACTGAATGCAGCTTTCTTTTTCCTACTTTGTTGGACAACCGCAACAAATTCCTTGCAGTCAAAACACATTTAGTGGACCATTATTTATCAAGTTATTTTCTATTTAACTTCTCTCACTTTAATCTTAAAAGCGTTTGGTTGATTATGATGTCTCAGGGTTCACATGGCTTCATGACGACACATAAATGGCGTGATTCAGTTGGAGCTTCTATAAATGTGGAAGCATCTGGGACTGCTGGTCCTGGTAGGATATGATCCAATTCCAATGTTACTTTTCTCAACCTTTTTAGAATGCATATGGAACATTGACTCAATGATTTGGGGAAGAGGGAACTGCATTTAGAGCAGAAAACAGAAAGCAGCCTGTGATCTGCAGAACATACAACTTCTTTCCTATATCATGATTGATCCAGGGGGCAGCCTCTTAAAGTTAGCTCAACATACATTCACATTATATCAGAATAAATGTACCATGTTCTCGACATCACTCACTTCCAAAACTGCCAGATATGAAAATATAAGAAATGAATTAAAATTTTATTTGTTGGTAGTTGGGAACATAAGTTTTTGACTTTTCTTAATGATTCAGAGTTCCGTGTAATGGTCCTGCTGCTCCATGCTAATGTGAATACTGTTGTATTAACAGATTTAGTCTGCCAATCTGGACCTGGGTCTTGGCCTTCTCAAGTATATGCAGAGTCTGCAGTATATCCCATGGCACATAGTGCTGCTCAGGTTTTCTTTTCTTTTTCTTGTTTTTTAAATTTAACTTCAAAACCTTCTGATGAGTATTTTATTTTGTGGTTACTTGTAAGGAAACAAAGAAACAAATATTTTTTGCATGATTTTGTTTCATATTCACCTGGGCCACTTTAAAATTCTCCTAACATATATGTGTGGTTTATTCCAATACCCATCTGCTGTGCATGTCCTCTCTTTGCATTTAATTATTTCAGTTCTAAATGATCTATTTCTCTATGTAGGACATCTTTCCTGTGATTCCTGGAGATACAGATTACAGAATATTTTCCCAAGATCATGGGAACATTCCAAGCCTTGATATCATCTTTCTTCTTGGTGGTTATTACTACCATACATCCTATGATACATTGGACAAATTACTGTATGCTTTACATCTGCTATTTTGGTATATATATATACTTCATTGGAATTCTTTTGTCGCTTTATTCTTAAGTGCGTCCTCTGATGCATTTGAATGTACTCATACCAGACCTGGGAGCATTCAAGCTCGTGGAGACAATTTGCTTAGCATACTCAAAGCCTTCACAAATTCTTCCAAGCTACAAAGTGCTCGAGAAAGAGAATCTAAAGCCACAACCAATGACTACAAGGATGAGAGGGCTGTTTTCTTTGATTACTTATCATGGTTCCTTGTACGCTGCAAAATTTATGACATCTTCTCTATCCGATGTTTCATTCTTCTTTCTTAAATTTTAACACATTTATGACTCACTATATGACCTTTTATGACCTTGAGCAATGCATAACATCGTCCTTTTATCTATAATGTTTTTTTTTTCAGATTTTCTATTCAAGAAGGGTAGCTGTGGTACTCCATAGTATTCCCATCGCCATCTTTTTTGTAATGCCATTCCTTTTGCATTTTTGGGATTCTAGGTCACGTTCTTGTTTTGCAATCTTCTATGATTTTGTGAAAGGTTGATTCTCTACTGCTGATTTTTATTTGAATTTCTTCTTCTGAATCTCCATGCTCTGATACCCCACACCCACCTCCACATTGATAAGTTAATAGACACAAGACATGCATATTGAAGATTTTGTCGATAATACTCAGAACCTGTTTACTTTCCAGGACTGCTTTTCCATGCTGCTGGGATTATACTGGCAATTATTTTCCCGATTATCCTTTCTATTTTGCAACTGTTCTTCTCTAGTTATGCTTTGAGCTGGTGAGTTTGTTCTCTAGTTCTTTTGATTTATTCTCCCTGGTATTTTGAATGGGAAAAAGTTCACAAGTTGTGAGCGTGGCGTCTGCTTTAACTGTGGCTCATGGTTTTTTTCAGTAGTTTCATTGTATTCAACAACAAGATGAACTTCAATTGGATGATGATGTTATAATGATGAACTTCAATGGGACACATCATAAATCTCTTCTGTATCTTAGGAGTAGCTGTAGCTTCAACTGTGAGAGGAGTGTGTGTGTGTGTGTGTGTGTGTGTGTGTGAGAGAGAGAGAGAGAGAGAGAGAGAGAGAGAGAGAGATGATGTTGTAACTGTTGGTCATGGTTCACATTGACATGCAAGATCCAAATGCAGGTTTGCACATCCATACCTGGCATTCTTGATGTTCATCCCCTGCTCACTTGTTGGTTTGCTAATTCCAAGAACTGTTTGGGGTTGTTTCCCCCTCTCTCAAGATGTTTCAGTTATCAAGAAATCAGAGGAGGTACAATTACATAGCATATATTTTTTTGAGAAATCACTTAGTTAGGCCATGCTTTTTACATTTTCTTTAATCACATGGCTAGAAGTGTTCGCAAATGAGGATTTCTTTGAATTTGTGCATCCTAGGCAATGATATTCATATGGAACATCTTTGGTTACTGATAATAACGAGTATACATACCATTTAATATGGTGTTCAAGTTGTGCTACATTTTACTGACTTCACCAATGAGAAGAAATTTCAAAATAATTGATTCAAATGCAAGTCTGCATTAGAATATGAGGAAACAATATAGAAAACCAATTTATTAGGAATTGAAAACCAATAGACAAACATGATCATGAGACGGGTTGCTTTTATAAATGGGGCAAGATGTCCTCTAGTTGCTAAGGATGACAAACATTTGATATGCATGGCATGTAGTAGAGTTCGGTGACCAATTTTCGGTCACTGTCTTTACTTTGATTACTATATTGTTGAGCTTCTCCTTTAATAGGGCCTCATTGAAAAGTAAAGCATTAATTGTAATAGCAGACCTAATTAGGATATTTGATAATTGTGAAAAGTTCTCCAAAAACCAATTGCTGAAAACTATCTTCTTGAATTACGTCAGCTACTTCATATGGATGGTGGACATGTTTCACTTCTCTCTCATAAAATTTTTTCTTCTTTCCTTACTATGTTTACAATGGGCTATTGCTTGGCACAATGTAAAGGTAAACCTTTTGGCTTGTGACCTCAAGGTTGCTGTTTTGAGCCTTGAGATCAGCAAGCAACTCCATGTTAAAAGGTAGAAGGGTAAGATTGCCTCCAAATTCTCTTTCGAAGACTCCCCTTTTAAGGGTCCAAATTGCCAAGATAAACTTTCCATAAAATATGCGATTCCACTACAACTGTTAGTGATTTGATTCATTGGACTCTTTGATTTGTGTTGTGCGGCTAATCCTAATTTTTTTCTACATCCTTTTTAAATTGTTTGGTAGCACTATGCCTTTCTTGGAGTTTGATGGAGTTTCGCATGCATCTTCTGGGTGTTTTAAATCTAGTCCAGTTGCATCATCCATCACAGAAGCTAGCAGATATCTGAAATGGAGTGTATTTTGCAGGCACTAGCTGAAGAAGCAAGATTTTGGGGAGCATTTGGATTTTATGCTTGCTTAACTTCAGTATGTAATCGCTATTTTTAGTTTACTATTTTAGAAAAAATCTACATGCCTTCTAGATTTTGATAGTTTCTAAAATTTTCAACGGCTAACTATAGTAAAGACAGGCTTATCTTGTAGCTGGGCTCAGTGGAGGGTTTTTGACCTTTTCCGTGTCTGCATCTATGCTTCCAGCATGGATCTTCTTTTCCCTATCTATCAAGTCCAGTGATCATCAATCACCAAGGTACTGGTTTCGATGGATCACAATCAAATTCCTTCTTGTGAATGTTGGCTGGATTTTTCTTCTCAATTGGTTATTATATTGAAGTTGCATGTGTTGCATTGCTGGTTTGTGTTGTTGTGCATGGAGAGTTTTATTTTAATGTCTCTTAGAACTGCTTTATAATGCTATCTTTGCTATAAATAGTTGAAGCATGCTGCAAAATATCAGCCGTTCAGTGATTTGTGTCTATTTATATATCCCATATACGTGAGGTGTTATCCTTTGGTGACTTTTTAATGAACTTTAATACACTGAAGTTCTTGTTGCCTCAAAATATCTACTCTGGCTGATTTTCCACCTTTCAAGTATGCTGGACTTCCATTTTAGTGTTCTTATAGCATCATCTTGGAGCCTTCCTTGAAAGATAGGTGTTGACTCGGAATGTCTTTTAGATTTCTTCAAGACATGTCATGTTGAACTCTGACACAACAGCTGCCATCAAGCTGTCCTTAACTTTTTTAAAAGATTCCTCAATTAATTGAAAGATAACATCGAATTTGCTATTTCTGAATATTTTCAAGAACCACTCCTTGTGATCCTCTTAATAGACTGTTGAAATGCATCATATGTTTTTTTCTGCTGCACATGGTTTTGGACTGTTGTTAATTGGATCCAAAGCACAGCTTGTTGTCTTAGCTAATTCTGGAACATTTTGAGAGATCACAATTTTTTTGTGCACTTTCTTATTGTTTTTTTTAAGTGTTTTCATTCTTTTCTTTTTTCTTCTTGTTTACGAGACTTGAAACAGTCTTGCAGGAGATGGGGGTGATAACATGCCAAATGGAACATAGATTGTTGTCTCTTTGCTCTTTTTTCTCGCATTTCCTTTTTTTTTGGCTGCATTTTAGTCACTTTCTAATTGAAGAAAGGTGGCAAATGGTAGCCAAAAAAACAGAAGTGGTATGACTGATGCTCTTTCTTTCAGGTCAGCAGTTTTTTATGTAATACCTCTAATTCCATGTCTCACATACTCGGTATATTTTGGGGGGTTTCTTACCCAATTTTTGATTGAGAAGATGGGCATGATGGGTGCCGTCCCACCTCCCTATGGTTAGTATTCCTGAACTATTTTTTCTGATGCTGTTTATATCAATTGGATTTTTCTGGTTGTTCTTCTGAATGTGAGACAGGCATCAATATATGTTCATTTCCGTACGTTAACTGGAAAATTGAATTTTGTATAAATAATATTGTCAGCAAGTGTTTTTTTTTACACTGCTGGTTGTTGATAACTTTTGGACAGGTGTAGAGGAAAAAAAAAAGAATTGGACTGTCAGATACTTCCAACCGATTCTTATATGAATTATCCTTTCTATTTGTTTTTTATCTGAGGTGCAAATGTTAAAAATACTTGGATGTGATGTTTCATTTTATTGGATCGCCTTTATATAGACTGCCTTCATTATGTGTCATATGGTGGTATTTTCAACTTTGACATGGCTAAAAGAGGATGATGTACTTATATCCCTTTAAAAGTTCTGCCTGTACTCTTCTCTCGATGACTTTCAAGTATGCTGTAGGATAGATATTTATTTCCAGTAGTCAATAATCTACAGAACCATTATGATTGTTTTGTACAGTTATAACTGAGCAATCAATTATATGCTCTGAAGTAAAGTGTGGATTATGATTACCAGATCCCTTCTTGCAGGTTATTATGTTCCTGATGTTGTAGTGGCAGCATCAGTTGGGGTTGTAACTGGTTGGTGTGTGGGCCCACTAATACCTGTTTGTAGTCATTGGTTAGCTCGGTCTTCGATCTTGCAGCTCTTGTCGCATATTAGTGTACTTGCTCTGGCTCTCTCATCTCAATTCTTTCCATACAGCAATGCCGCACCAAAGAGGGTTGTTTTTCAGCATACACTTGTTACTACAGGTATGAAGAAGAGAGCACTTGATATTTAAAGCCTTTTAAAACTCTAGCTAGTTATAACTGCTAGATAGATTTTGCATTGATGTGTGAATCATGAACACAGTTCAATTATTAGCTCTGTTATAGGCTTCTTTTATTCGTTCTGATTTTAAGCCCCCTTTCTCAGCCATCTTGTCTGAAAACTTCTTTTACTTCTGTGGATTGACAGGTGTAAATAGGATTGTGGACTCCAGCTATGAATTTTCTGTTGTAGATTCCAATTCTTTATTGTTTCTTTTCAAATATGCTCCCGAAGTGGCAAAGGAATTGCATATTGGCCAAGAGTTATCTTTTGAAACTGCTAATATGTCTCACCGAGAGACTTGGATGGTGAGCAAATTTCGCATTTAATATCAGTAGCTAAGGCTACCTCAAATCTATGATTTGAGGTGGCTCTTTTTCCTTGTCTAGACATAACAAGTTATATAACTCACAATCACAACAGATGGCTGGTTTCTCGTGTTGGTATTTGAATCACAAGTACCTGTCCTTAGGCAACATTCCCTTTTTTATTCAAATCTGGAAGCACGTGATAATTTTCTTTCAATTTGTTAATCTTTCCTCTCTCCCCAACCTGGGCATTTTCCATAACAGCCTCATTTAAAGAGAGGGGGGAGGGGGGTTGATTTCCTATGGTGTGCCAGGTTTTCTCATCTTTCAATGGAGTGGTAGATTTAGTTTTAGTGCCCATCAAGGGCAAGTTACTTCATCTTGAATTATATGTTCTAAAGTGTTGCAAATCAATAAAATTCATTGATAAACCTTATTTTGTGTAACTTTCTTTCTGTTTTTTTTATATAATTTATTTGGCAGGGAATTTTTCCAGTGCCTTTCTTGTTTTCTCAAAGCTTAAAGTTCCCGGCAAGGAGTGATGGCATTTTGAAACGCTATAGATATTTCCCCCACTTATCTATTTACAAGCCACATACCGTCTCCAGCGACAAATCTCGGAGAGTTTACTTGGAATTTTATTTGGGGTGAGTAGAATGTACTGTTGATCTTCATGGAAGTGCGCGAAAACTTGTCTTGTGCTTAAAAAATATACTTCTTTGAGTTTTTTGCGTCCTCGGTTTGGAGGGATAGGATACAGGAATACTCGGTTCAACTGTCAGCTCATGCAAGAAACTGTTGGAACATTTTCTGACAGTAGCGCACAGTGTTGCTAGGGGAGGAATTCAAACCTGGATTATTCCAGGTGAGGGTGTGCTGTCTAGCTCAGCTACACCCACTTGCCTTGAACCATAGGACGATGTTAGAAGATTGTTGTGTTACTTTAACAAGATTATTGCTCTGTTTAATGAGCAAACTGTCCACATGCTTCTTGCCTGATTAATTATAAATCTATCATTCATATACATATATCGTGGAAAATATGCGTATTTGCTTTTAGAAGTTTGTATTTTCAATGGATAATTGGTAGATGTTCTATAGATCCAAGACCCGGCAAAAATTGAAGTATCAACATCGGGAATGCTATTTGACTGCACAGGAGAGAAACAACTAAGAAAAACTCAGTTTAAAATTTTTATTTTAATTCGCTTGGAATACTTGTGTGCATATGTTATATCATAAAACATAGATATCGTTTTAATCTTCATACGCTGTGTCTTTTAGTGACTTGGAGGAGGTTTGGGTAGCAGTCCTTAACATAACCGGTCCTTTATCAAGCTGGTCATTTGCAGACAACATGCTTTCAGGTACGAAATTTTAAGATTCCACTTGTCTCTGAGTATTTTGCTCTGTTGTGTAATTAATCACTCTGGAAACCGGGCAGTTCCTGAGACAGTTGATGGTGGTCCACCATCCTACATACTAAGACTTAGTGGAAACAGCCAACGAAATTGGACTTTCTGGTTAGAGGTAAAGTTCTGTCCTTGATTAGCTTAGTCTACGAGGATGATTCTTTTTAGACATAGTTCAATTTTGTTAAAGAGTTATAAATTCTCTTTGGAAAGTACAGGCTAGCAGTTCTGATGATTTAAGGGTGGAAGTTGCTGTGGTAGACCAAGTTTTAGATGATGAAGCAAGGAGGTTGAAGGGCCTTTTCCCAGAGTGGGCTGATGTCATTGCCTATTCTTCCTTTATGTCCAGCTACATTTTCTGACTGCCAATGCATAAACTTGCCCACACATTGGCTTGAAAATTATTTAGACCCAGATGACTGACACTCATGGGAAATGTAGTTCAATTTGCATACTTTTTGAAGCTTAATTTAAATTGTTTCATTATTCAGTTTTGGAACTGCAAAGATTACAAAGTGGCATGACAGTAATCCTGAAGCCAGTAAATATATGCACCAACATGAATAGAATCTGCTTCAAGTGGTTTCAGGTTCTGCAACCTGAGCCTCTGCCACTTGGTAAAAATAGAAAATTAAATACCTAGCTCCCATAAAAGTAGGGAAAATCTTTCAGTGTTGATGAAGTATTAGTATCTTATTAGTAAGAAAAAGAAAAAAAAATTGATTAAAAACAAAAGAGAAAATAAAATTCATGACTTATAAATAATAATAATAATATCTTCATTTAAGATTTTTTTTCTTCTACTTGTCTTTATTTATTTTTTTTAAAGTGGGATAGAAAATAACTAGTAGGTAATAAAACATTGCATGATTAAGAGTGACCACGGAGGGATCTAATTTAAAAAATCCCATTGTAAGGACTAAATTGTAACTTTCATAAATTATAATGACCAAATATTTTCAAATAAGGCAATTTGTGAATAAAAGTAAAATACAGGGATTAAAATAAATTATTTAGAAAATTATAACGACTAGAATAAAACTTTACCGAAGCCTTCATTATTTTACAACCAATGTAATAAATTATCCAATTACATTATATTATTATTTTTCATTATATTAATAATTTGATTACGTTAATATATCATATCAAATATATGTAATTATTTTACACTAAAAAGAATGTAAGTTAAAATATATATTTTTTACTTTACGTCATCAGCATTGATTTCTTACTTGAACTTGATAATTTTCTCTCTCGTTAATTACTATAAAAACTATAAAAAATAGTAATATTTTAGAAAGAATTTTATGTAATAAAAAGATTAGAGACATTAATTATGAGAGGGGAAAAAACAGTTTTCTTGATGAGCAAGTATCAAGTACACAAAGGCTATATACCATATCTCCTTCCTGATATTATGTTGGTGGGGTTTTCTCCATTTAATTGGGAAACGGTTAAGGGTATTCTGAGGGGTTTCGAGGAAGGATTTGAGGTTACCTGATAACTTTTCGTGTTAAAATATATGTTAATAATATTTTTTTATTTTTTAAAAATTATTTTTAATATCAGCACATCAAAACCATCCAAAATATATAAACCATATTAAATTTTAATAAAAAAAAAATCAAAATTTTTGAGAACGCAGCCTCAACCGCGTTTGGCTCCCAAACGTAGCCCTACTCCAGTTATAGATCTCTTGAAGAGGATGCTTCGCAAGTATCCTTCCAGGAGATTGTCTGCTGAACAAGTGCTAAGTAAGTGATATATATATATATATAACCATTGTTGCCAATAGATGCAGCTTAATTACAAGAATTCTGCTGGCAACCATCTTCTTGATATGAAGAGTTAATTATAACTTAATTGCTGTAGTTTATCAGAACTAATCAATCAATTCTTATCATTTCAGAAACAATATATTTATTAGTTTTTATATTATTAAATCCATTTATAATTAATATTTTTTTTGTTCATTTTGTATTTTTTTAAACTTTTTTTGTTTTTAAGAAATAGAAAAGGAAAAAAAGTAAATAATATAGAAAGATTGCTGAACAAATAAGGTTTTTTTAGAATAAAATACTACTAAATTAAGTGTGATAAATATTTAAAAAAAATTATTTATTTTTTTTTTATGCTAAAATAAGCAATTGTTTTGATAAATTACCACGACTAAATATTTTATAATAAAAATACATGCTCTTAAAGTAGTGTTTAATATGTTGGACAATGATAAATTAGACAATATAATTTTTTTTGTAAAGTTGTTTGGTGTATCTTTAAACGATACAAAAATTAATTTATGTCATATCAATACTGTTTTAGTGAAGAAATTTTTATGTCATTAAAAGAGATAGGACAAACTTGTTCAATTATCTACACAGGGGTTAACCCAAGTTTACCTGGGTCAATGTAAGGAAAAAAAATAACTATTATCATAGTTTTAAAACCCGAATATGGAATCAACTATAGGCAAGACCTGGGGTCATAGATCAGGTTCACTATTGACCCGGGTCAACACAATAATAAAATGGTTATCATCATAATTTTAAAACTTGATTTGGGGTTCGATCCGGAGCAAAGCCCAAGTCTCAGGTCGGGTTAACTATTGGTCTGGGTCAACATAAAGATAAAAGTGATTATTATCATAGTTTTAAAACCTGACTAGGAAGATGACTCGGAGTAAGGCTTGGGACACGGGTCAGGTTGACCATTGACTGAATCAACATAAGGATAAAAATTATTATTATTGTAATTTCTAAAACCAACTTAGAAATTGACTCGGGTAAGATTAGGGACACGAGTCGAGTTGACCATTGACCGAGTCAATGTAAAAATAAAAATAATTATTATCATAATTTTAAAACTCAACCTGGAGTCGACCTAGGACCAAGCCTGAGTTAGGTTGATCATTGCCTGGGAAAACTTAAGTATAGAAATGGTTATTATTATAGTTTTAAAACTCGACTCGATGGTCGATTCGAAGCTAGACCTAGGTCACAGGTTGGGTTAACCATTGACCCAGGTTAGTATAAGAATAAAAGTGATTATTATCATAGTTTTAAAACCTGACTAGGAAGATGACCCGGAGTAAGGCTTGGGACACGGGTCAGGTTGACCATTGACTGAATCAACGTAAGGATAAAAATTATTATTATTGTAATTTCTAAAACCAACTTAGAAATTGACTCGGGTAAGGTCAGGGACACGAGTCGGGTTGACCATTAACCGAGTCAATGTAAAAATAAAAATAATTATTATCATAATTTTAAAACTCAACCTGGAGTCGACCTAGGACCAAGCCTGAGTTAGGTTGATCATTGCCCAGGGAAACTTAAGTATATAAATGATTATTATTATAGTTTTAAAACTCAACTCGATGGTCGATTCGAAGCTAGACCTAGGTCACAGGTTGGGTTAACCATTGACTCAGGTCAGTATAAGAATAAAAGTGATTATTATCATAGTTTTTAAACCCAACTTAAAGATCAATCCGGGGACAGGCCCAAGTCAAGTTGACCATTGAGTGAGTTAATAAGGATAAAAATGGTTAATGATATATTTTTTAAACCTGATTCGGGAATCAACTTGGTGCAAAGCTAGAGTCACGAATCAGATTGACCATTAACCAAAGTCAATGTAAGGATAAAATTAATTATTATCATAGTTTTAAAATCTAATTAGAGGATCAAAGCCCAAGTTAAGAGTCGGGATGGTCAATCTGGGTAACTTGAGACAACATAAAAATAAAAATGAGTATTGTCATAGTTTTAAAATTCAATTTAAAGGTCAACCTGAGGTGAGGTTCAAGTCACGGATCATGAGAGTCATCTCGGGTTGATCTGGATCACGAGTTAGGGGGGTCAACTTTTTTTTATTTTTTCTTAAATCTAAACTAGTCTAGTTCTGTGATTGGTCGGATCTCATCCAATATTTACTGAACACAAAATAAGTCAGCCATTTGTCCAGTTCTTTTCGATCAATACTGTCCATCATACCAAAAACTATTTATTTAGCTATTGGGTCATTTAAATAAGACCTATCTTGCAGCTTAGCTGGGCTGTAGAGCCCATTAGGGACCAATGAAAGTTCCCTTCCTGCTTTTCTTTTCTTTTTAATTTTTTGAAAATGAGTTGTGGGCTTCACATGACAAAAGCTGAAACCCAAATAACCCAGCCCAAAAAAAGAGCAGCGTCGAAGGCAGTCTCTGCAGCAAGAATTAGGGTTTCTCTCATTTAGCAACCCTAATACCCTATTTATAAACCGCACTCAGCAGTGTCACATCTTCTCTTATGCTAGAGCCACCGGCATCAACGTCTGTATCTTCAACAAGGCAGAAGGTGCTGCAGCATAAGTCACCATGGTACATCTCCGCTTTTTGCTCCCTATTCGTCCTTTGTTTCTTGCATTAATCTCTAAATCACACTGTGTCCCTTGCTCTTTCTTTTTTAGGTGAAGTACTCTAGGGAGCCTGATAATCCCACTAAGTGTAAGTGTTCTAATATTTTTCCATTTAGGTTTTCTGTGCATTGGAGGAGATCTTAATTTTATACTGTTGTGTCCATGCTTATGTTGCAGCCTGCAAAGCAAGGGGCGGTGACCTCAGAGTTCATTTTAAGGTATTGTGTTTAGGGTTTAGACGGGTTTCGTTTTTTGTATGACCGTTGCTTGTTATTGATTTTGCTAGTAAAACCTGATGAAAAAAGCAGGGGCCTGTTGCCTATGTGAACAGGTCTCTCGTAAACTTCAGGGAAATCAGTTACATTGTTATTGGGTGAACCTCTGTTTTATTTTATGTGGCTGAAGGTTCAGTAAATGATGACACATTTTGATGTTACGATTTTGTTTATATCTAAATGAGGTTTTGTGGATTTCAGTAGTAAGAAATGAAGAGCATTGGATGATTTTCTTCCTCGCTTTATCCTTTCGTTTTAACCAACCAAAACTGCTCCACATATTTTCTATTCTAGTTGTTAACCTGATGAAAAAAGCAGGGCCTTGTTGCCTTTTGTGAACAAGGCTCTCGTAAACTTCAGGGAAATTAATTGCATTGTTATTGGGTGAACCTCTGTTGTTATTGGTGGCTGAAGGTTCAGTAAATGATGGTACAGTTGTTTTCATATCAATTTTTCTCTACGTGTTTGTTGTTGAAGTGGTGGTTTTCTTTTATATCTGTATGAATTGCTATTCATTGATGTTCAGTCCATTGTTCCTGATGAACTTCTCCTCTCAAGTTGGTTTAAATTCTGAATTCTCAAAAATTCAGTTATCCCAACATGTATTGGATGAGTTTGATTGCAATTTTGTTTTTATCTTTTGTGTTTCTCACTTTCAGAGATTTTTTTAGCTTGTTTTGACTTGTGCATCCTTTTTAATGTTTATGCAGAATACAAGGGAGACAGCTTTTGCTTTGAGGAAGTTGCCTTTGGCCAAGGCCAAGAGGTACCTGGAAGATGTCCTGGCTCACAAGCAGGCCATTCCATTCCGACGTTTCTGTGGTGGAGTTGGGCGAACTGCTCAAGCAAAGAACAGGCACTCAAACGGACAAGGACGCTGGCCTGCCAAGTCTGCAAGGTTCATCCTGGACTTGCTCAAGAATGCTGAGAGCAACGCGGAGGTACATCACTATTATCAGTTTGATCTTCATGTTTTTATGATCTTCTGCATTTCACTTGCTGATTTTATGACTTTCTTTTCCAGGTCAAGGGTTTGGATGTGGATGCGCTCTACATATCTCACATCCAGGTGAATCAGGCACAGAAGCAGAGGCGTCGTACATATAGGGCACATGGAAGAATTAATCGTACGTTTCTTTTTATTAGACTATACCAGTTAAACATACACTTCTGTCTCTGTATTCATTAGAATCTTTTTCTCTCTCTCGTCAGCATACATGTCCAGCCCTTGCCACATCGAGTTGGTTTTGTCTGAGAAGGAAGAGCCAGTTAAGAAAGAGGTAATCTAGACGGCAAAGTATGATGATATATTGCCTGTGTTTTTATTTCTTCTTCTCTAATTATGTATACTGCATGACAGCCTGAGACCCAGATAGCAACCAGCAAATCAAAGAAGTCGCAAGCTTCTTCTTGAGTGGACAGCTTGTTTGTTTATTTCGAGCTATGCTCATTGTTCCATGAGAAATTTCTTGGAGAGCTTAGATGAAAGTCTGTTTTCATCAGAGTTTTGTTGTATCATAATTTGACAAATAGTCCTCGATAATTTCAATGATCGGCCTAACTGATATCTTGTTTACGAACCATGCGTAGCTTTCAGATTATAGATTTTTGAATGAATAATTTTGATTCACCAACTCTTGTTCCACTAAAAAGACATCCACGCAACCTTTGGAAAATTGCCTTCTGCTCGGAATGTATTCTAATACTCGTGTAATGTATTATTACCCTCCTTCCCCTCGTAGATACTTACCCTCCTTCCCCTCGTAATGTAATTTTGGAAACACAAGTTGAAGTGTTTACCACTATGTTCAAGGGTTGAAAGTAACCTTTTCAGTTAAAAATGATAATGTTTCCGTCATCACCAATCAATCAATGAACTTATCGTTGATCAATATTATATTATAATAAAGTAAGCTTGCTGTCCAAATAAATGGAAGTAACCTTACACAATTATTCTTGATTTCTAGCCTGCAAGTGGTTCAATTACATAGCACCTTGAATTTGTAGTGGAGGGTGAGGAAAAAATATAAAAAAAATGACCAACGAAGACGTTTCTCTTGACCTTTAATCTCTTCTTTCTTCAGTAGAGAGGGGCTTGCTCATTCGCAACAACGGTGATTAGGCACTTCTTTTATGCAGCTCTACTCTTGACATTGTTTATTACTTAGGTTAAAGTCAGCAATTTGGGTGGGAGGATCGTGGGATTCTATTTCTCTGGTGCATGGTACGGGCCATGCCGAAGTTTCACCCCATTGTTGATACAAGTCTATGAACAGCTCTCATCCAAAGGGGACTTCGAAATGGTTTTCATTTCTTCTGACAGAGATGACGAGTCCTTCAATACGTACTTCTCCAAAATGCCATGTCTTGCCATTCCATTTTCTGATACGGAGACCTGCAAACATCTCAAGGAAGTGTTCAAAGTAAGAGGGATTCCTAATCTTGTCATTTTCGATGCTCATGCGAAGGTTTCATGTGATGGTGGTGTCAGAACCATCAGGGAACATGGTGTGGATGGATATCCATTCACCCTTGATCACCATTGATATAGGCTGAATTTCCTCGAGGAGCAAGAGGAGGACGCTAAGAGGAATCAAACCATAAGCTCTTAATTTCTTGGTTTCAAACTCACGTGATTACATGATTTCAAAAGATGGAAGCAAGGTAGATGGTTTATTCAATTAGCTAGTTTTGATATTAAATTGATGATTCCATAATTCACGATTTTTGCTATTTGAAATTACAGATCCCCGTGTTGGACCTTGAAGGAAAATTGGTTGGCTTGTATTTTTCAGCGCATGGTCATAGGATGTGCCGTGAATTCACTCCTAAACTAGTGGAATTCTATAAGGTGCTCAAGGAAAAAGGAGAGAACTTTCAAGTAGTCATGATATCTCTAGACAATGAAGAATAAGACTTCAAACAAAGTTTTGAGACAATGCCTTGGTTGGCTTTGCCATTTAAGAACAGGAGCCGTAAGAAGCTAGCACAGTATTTTGAGCTTAGAACCTTTCCTACTCTAGTCATAATTGGCAGGATGGAAATTAAGACTTTGAACCCAAGTGTGGCTGAAGTTATTGAAGACCATGGTCTTGAAGTCTATCCATTTACACCGGAGAAACTCGATGAGTTAGCTGTGATTGACAAGGCAAAACTGGAAGCAGTTTTGCTTAATGGGGAAAACGATTTTGTGACTGACAAAAGCGGTTCCAAGGTAATGTTTTTTTGTTCTAAGCTTATCCTGCATCTAGTAATTGGATTTACTGTATACATGCTACCAATAACTTGAATATTATCACAAATTGAATGTATTAGCAAAGGTATTTTCTGATCATATACATGGTTTACTCTTGGTTAATTAGGTCCCAGTGTCTGAGCTAGTTGGAAAGAACATTCTTCTCCACTTCTCAGATCAACGGTGCCCTCGCTGTCGTTCCTTTTTCCCCGAGCTAATTGAAGCATACCACACAATTAAAGCAAAAGACAATGCCTTTGAGGTGATCTTCATCTCAAGCGACCGTGACCGACCTTTGATAAGTTCTATTCAG
>Ga0307517_10005356_pt1 | contig 19381 bp, 21 predicted proteins | sample 23_EM_MG_FD_194515 | JGI IMG/M metagenome (GOLD analysis project Ga0307517, IMG submission 194515) | Populus trichocarpa ectomycorrhiza microbial communities from riparian zone in the Pacific Northwest, United States - 23_EM | ecosystem: Host-associated > Plants > Roots > Unclassified | place... | reverse complement strand
CATCCCTGCATAGACCCCACCTGGATTTCATTGACAGTACCAAGGGGTGGAACACCAATCCATCCAGGATTGAGGATACAGTCACTGGGAAAGAGGTTTTCCAACTCCCTGAGAGGTATGCAGAGTCACTTGTCTCACAGTGGGATGGGCAGTATCTGGTTTCTGGTTATGAGTCTGGAGAGGTAGTGATTCTGGATTTCAATAATGTGTTCCCTCAGTAGTGAGATGTAGTGTATATATCTTGTGGATGCAACTATCTGTACAACGTGGATTGGTAATGTTAACTATGATCATCATGTTCCAAGACATGCAGGGATGATGCTTGCCAACAAGATGAATGAATCAAATGAAACTAATGTTTAAAAGGACCACGAGTAGTGATGTAGTGGGCTGTCAGAAGAAACTTACACCCGTCAAGCGGAGCCTTTCGACCCCACCTCCTGCTGGGGTCTTTATCGGGGGCGCGTTCTCGACACGTTCCCGTGTGCCGGGTGGCTCATCCCTTGGTATCGTGGTCACCCGGGGTTTCCTCCGTCTTCTGAGCGCTGATCCAGAATGAAGCTGAATTAGCGAATGTCTGTCGTGCTGTTCAACAATCAGCGGTTGGCCTACCATCGAAAGGAACATCAATAACATTATTTGGGATGAATGAGGGAGAAAGGCCTGACCTTAATGTCTCATCCCTTCGGGTAGGCACCGTTTAACGCCGTCTCTTGGGTGTGTTTCGTTCCTTCTCCGGGCTCAAGTTGATCAGAAAAATAATCCTTAATGTCTACCAACAGGTTGAACCCTATCCGCCCGGTTTCGCTACCACCCCACCGCACCTGTGCGAAGGGGACGTAGGGAACTCCACTTCCCTTCCGAGGAAGGGAACATAACTAATGAGCAGTGGGAAGTTCCATCGACCATTCCGTTTTTACGAAGTCCTCGAGGGACTTGATTGCTTGCACGTCCATCCCCCCCACGTACCGGTCCGGGGTAGTTCCAGGTTAGCTGAATGATAGGGACGGGAATTTGAAGTGAAGTACTAGGATCACGCGTCCTACAAAAGGAACAGATCTAAGGTGAATCGACAAGGATATACCCCCAGAGGCCCATCGAAACTGGAGGCTAATTAAACTGGAGGCTAACTCCACCTGACCGTGTGTGAGCGCCCCCGCAGCCGAACCCTGGGACGATGACATAAGGTTGTTCCGGTTGAGAAGGAAAGGGTGTAGGAGGAAAGGAAGTCGAATTAGTGGTGGATTGGGTAGACAGGACATAGAGGAATTACCGCAGAGCGCGAGAAGGCTCTCCGAGTTTTGCACTCCATGTGGGACGGGGTCCGCGTCTCATGACCAACCTGTCACCGTGATTACATGACCAGGGGCCGAATAAGTTTTGAGACGGATCATGTCAATCCCCCGATCACTCGATAATCTGAAAAGAGGTGGCCCATCACCCGGCGGGACCGGTAATCCCCAGGCTATCGTTGGAGGGTGTAATAAAAATTGGCGATGTGGGGAAACCTGCCGTGGCTCTCCGAAGCCTCGGCTGCGGGGTTTGAGGCTAAGTGATATGGCGGGCCTTTGGTATCTGGGCACGTCCAAAAGGCGGGGATGAGCGGAGGAAAGGTCCAACCCAAGTCCGCTCGAAGGCAACCAGGAGCCTGAAAGCTTCAAGTCTCGCCCACAGTGTCGGTACGACCAGTAATCCACGAAATTTCTGATGGGAGTTGATCGCAGCGAGAGGAATATGTTCTAGTCCAGATGGCCGTTGCAAAACCATCAACAGGGCCAACCCAGGTGACCCCTCATCAATCCCTCGGATTCAAACAGGAAGGAATGTTACGTTTTTTGCATCTGCCCCGGTTCACGGGTTCGCGATTGGCGTCTGCGATTGCGATACTTTCCCGGACTAGGCTAAATAACTGTGAGTAGTCTGATATGCCCAAGGTGCGGAAGAGGATGAGATGGGTTCAGGTTAATTACTCAAAGTTATCTCCCGGCGGCCTCTTCACGACCTCAACGTGGATGCCGTTATCAACCCCGGCCCAGGTCTTTCGTGGGAAGACGAGAATAGCGGTCGGCATCCGTGCGTCTCCTGCGCGCGACCTATATTCACCGTCGACGGCTAGACAAGACATGTCGGGACGGATCAGCAGGCGAACAAGCGTTGCACGGCGGGCCAGCGGTGGCGGGGTAAGTTCCAAGTGGACGGAAAAATACACTGACTGTAAACCCCAAAGTACCGCATACGAGATGATTGCAAATTGGCAGCAGATTACCGATTTACTCAACACTGCTCGATAGATTGGACCCTGTTACAGTTCCGTAAGCTCTCGGAAACATACCGTAAGACGCAAACAAGGGTTGCGAATCTGTTGACGGGTGACGGCCGGGATGTAAAATGGACTGGATAAATAGGCGAACGGAGCGATTCTGACAATCGCGCCTTCGCTGTTCTCTCAGTCCAAACTCCGACCATGACCACCATGACCTCTCCCCCCGACCAGCACGCACCCCAGCCCCACTTTCAAGCCCTCAGAGACTCGCTTAAAGGATTTCTCCATTTCCCGGGCGACCATGCGTGTGTGGTTTCCTTCGAAATGCTTTCCCCCGAGATCGTAAGCTCAGACCAATTCTCCGACCACAGGTTCGCGGGTCAATCCAAGATCTTCAACGGCGCCATCAAGACGAAAGCAATTGCGCTAGCACTCCCGGAGGACGCGTCTGATGTTAGCAAGTAAGCGGTCTCTCTTCGTCGTGCTCTGCAATCGTCCGTGCTGATCGGTCTGCGCTAGGCTTATCGTTTTCTGCAACAAGCATCATCTATCGCCCTCCATCAAGGCCGGTGGATACGGCACGGCAGGTGATTCAATCGGAGGTAAATCTCGGCAACTTCCCCGCTTTCCTACCTGAAGTCCATTCCTTACCTATCCTGCGATACCAATCCCTAGGTGACATCATCGTCGACCTCAGTCGACTACGAGGAATCGCGATAGATCTCCCCGATAACTCCCTCCCTCGCGAGTACGTCGGCTTAAAGGACCAACTATCTCCTACGGATAAGGGCAAGGGCAAAGCGGGGCAACGACTACTGCAGACCACCTCCACTTCCAACCTCCAAGATATCGACGTGACTTCCACCACCTCCGTTACACCTCAGAAACGTGGAAGGGATACAGGGGAGGCAGATGACGAAGAGTTGGCCGCCTACGAGGCTCGTCTAAGAACCTACAGTCCGGCTGCTCCCAGGGTCTCATCATTCTTGAGCGGTCCACCCTTGGTCCCTGAGCCTGGTGTCAGCAGAAGGATTCCTCCGCAGCACTACACAGCGCCGCGTCTCGATGCAATCGACAGTACTGGGAGCGAAGCTGTTTCTACGTCTATCGATGCGGATCTCCAGCGTATTGATGGAACCACCTCAGCGAGGATGACGACGCCTGAAAGCCGAACTACCGGCAGTGGGGGAGACCCGCTGCCTCCCCCGGTGGACACGAGAGGCCCGTTCGACCACATGAATCTTGATGGAGAACCTAATTCTGCGGACATTCCCCGGTCCACCCCCTGGTTCCCCACTCGTGTCAGACCATTTGATTACCTTGCAACAACGGGCTCTTCCGGGGACACCGGACCCGTTCAACAACCTACCTATCAGCAATCGATGCACTCTTCGAGGGGACTCGCCTCGTTCCCAACCTTTGCTTCCAATACTCCCTTCTCGGGAGCCACCTTCCCTTCCTTGGATATCCCACACAATTTACCCCATTCCACACTTTATTCCGCAGGAGAGGGAAGTTCGTTCCCCACCAGCGCTTCCTCGCCCTTCAGCCCTTATCTACCAACAGACTGGGAGAACCCTCCGTTGGGTCAGCGCCCACAACTAGAGCCACGGTACCCCCACGTATATGTGACCTTCGGAGCCGGTGTACTGCAGAAGGAGATCGATATGTATACTGCGGATAACCCCGTGGAGGCAAAGGAATCCGCTAGTGGTGTAGCTGGGCTGATTCCGTACCACGTGCCAACGTGAGTACATTCCTCTGCTTCTATTCTGCCATTTGTACGAGATCCGCTTATGGCGTACAGGGCTGCGCACCCTACAGGATCGGCCATCATGATTCTTGGAGGGTTCGGCTTCCTCAGCCGGTTGCATGGGCTGAGCATTGATAACCTTATCGAAGTCGAGATGGTATTGGCAGATGGAAGCATCGTCATCGTCAACGAGGACGAGCACCCCGGTGCGTTTGAAATAAACACAGGAGGTATCCTGATCTCTGACGCGGTCTTGTGGCCGTAGATATCTGGTGGGCAATCAGAGGTGCTGGCCCATGCTTCGGTATTGCTACTAGGTATATCTCAAGAGCGTTCCCTGTCCCTGTAGTGTTTGCAGGAAACCTTCTCTAGTTCGTGATTCATCCCATCTCATCGTATGAGCAAGGCTAACCACGTTCATCACAAACAGTCGGTTCCACAAGGCGACTGCTCCTTCACTGATCAAGCACTTCCGTGACTGCGTAAAGCAAGCACCCAGGGAGCTTTATGCCAACGTGCTCCTCACCGCTGGGCCCGCGGATCAAGATTCTCTGGTTGTGATACAGATGTGCTATATTGGGCCAAAGGAGAAGGGGCTGGAGTACTTGCAAGCGATCTCCAGCTGGGATGGCGAGAGCTGTCTGTTGAACGAGGTGAACGAGAAAGCATTTTTGAATCAACAGGATAGCGTTGCCCAAGTTTTAAGGGCGAGGGGTCTGTATCACCGCCACTTACATTCGCACACTACAATTTTGACGCAGTCCTCGACAGCTGGAAGACAATGGTTTATCCGTTCGACGCTCATCACGTCGCTCCCGGATGATATAATCAACCAGACTGTTCTCGAATTTGGGAGCACGCCGATCGGTTGCAGTACGTCTTTCTACGCACACAACCAAAATCATTTGTCAATTTATCCCCACAGCTTGGTTGTTTGAACTCGCCGGTGGGGCTATTGGGGACTTCGAAAACTCGTGTCTGCCAAAGGAACAGCGAGATGCTGCTTTTACCGTCGCTGCTTTGCACCAGTGGGATCTCGGGATTGACGACCCAAGGTGTGTCGGCGCCGCTGAGGATGTAGGTCCCCCATCCCTATTGCGTTATTTCGATAATTGACGTGGGTCGTCCACAGTGGTTGGATATAACGTTGAGACCCGTGGCGCAAGGCGGTCCCTTCCCTAGCGTACGTGTTCTACTTATATCCCCACCCCCCAGTCGTAGTTCCTCACCACACCTTTCAGTTCCTCGGTCGCAGTGAGACCACGGAGAAGACTAAAGCCAGTTTCGGCAAAAATTGGGACAGACTCGTAGAGCTCAAACGAAAATACGACCCGACGAACCTGCTCCGCAACACTTTCTGGCCGTTAGATGAAGCGGGGAATGACGTTGAACCCGGGCTTCGCGAACCGCATGCTACGTTCGACCACGTTCCCAAGTCCATCCCCGCCGAAACACAGACGGTCGACGATGGCGTCTGAGTTTTCTCTCCCACGAGTTTTAGTAGACGTCTCCTGACCCTTTGGGTTTCCAAAATGTCGCACGCTCACACACAGTTTTGTTGAATATCTTGAAGGCACCGCTAGCCGGACCTACTGTAGTTTTGTTGAGGCTTTTTTGTTAATGAGTGACTGTCTGTAGGACTACGAATCTATATACAATGTAAGACTACGAATAAAATGTATGAAGTACAAAAGTGTTGCAGGAATACGGTCTCGATCTCACCCCCTGCCGTGTGGGGTCACGCGAACACTACGCTCAAGGAGGCACTGACAGCCTCCAAACAAACGAGTACGAAACCGATGGGGTAATGGGGACATTGCTTCATAGAATGTTCACAGAAATCTATGCGCAGCGCTAACTCACCAACATGGAAGTCGCTGATTCTAGGCCAAAAGTGGCACAAGCGATCCAAAAGGACCCAAACCAGGGCAAGCGGGATATAACACGACAGACCGAGGTAGGTGATATCTATGGTACGACGTTGGGAGACGACAATGATGGTACAAAGACGATACAAGACGATGCGGGAGAGACGATCGACGGGAGACAGATATGGAACAATTAAGCACAAGAAGAGCTGGTGAAAAAGAGATGGAAACAGGGTTAACAACGAGAGTGTGAATTGTAAACAAACGACGCCGACCGATAGTGAGTGTGTGGATATCAGTGAGATACGAGACAGCAGGTACTGAGAGCGTGATTAGAGCAAGGAGAGTGTGAGATGTACCGAAAGTCAGTGATAAAACCCTGAGGAAAAGGGGGAGGAGAGAGGTGATACGAATGAAACGCGCGTCCGTGAGCAAACTGGAACTAGAAATTACACCACGAGTAGAAAAGGATGGAAGGGACAGGAAACAAAGCTGAGATCGACAACCGCGAATCATCCATCAATCGACAGGAACCAAGAAACTCGCGAATGCCCAACCAACGTTTCCATGCTCATCCATCGCGAGCAACAAGCAGTCCTCTCCGTCGTCAACGTGGATGGGCAACGCCGGGTGCATACACGGATGTCCAGCTTCTTCAGTGATTCCGAGCCTCGTGCCAACCTCCAACTTATGGAACCCGATGCCCCTGTACGAAACATCCCGACCGAGGTGGAATCGGCTGACGGCTTCACACGCGTACAGCACCGGCGTAAGATACGGGCCCTGAGAATGTGTCGAGTTCGCCGAGCTGGTGACGATGAGAGGTGGCGGGGCTGGGTAAGATGGATAGGATGGAGTATGAGGAGTGCCAGGCCGAGAACGTGACCGAGATTGAGACCGTCCGTGTCCTTGATGCTGCTGTTGAGCAAACGACGACGGCAATCCGGGCGAAGGAGATGGGGAACCCAATCTCGGAGGTCCAGAGAACCTCTTCAAGCTGGGGAGGGAAGGTGACTTTCTTACGCTCTCGAGAGTTTCTGCGAACTTCTTCCTGACACTTCCCCTCCTTTGGGGTTTCGGTCTGTCCTCCCTCGCTTCCCTCTCCCTCTCCCTCTCGCCCCACGAATCCGTATCGAGCACCACGACCTCCGATACGAAAGGCGAATCCTCCGGATTCGTAGCAACACCCAAACTCTGGCTGGTGTGACTCCCTCGAGTTGCACGGCTATCCGTAGTTCCGCCAGATGTGTTCGTATCTCGTTTCGGTGAGGGTTTCCGAGTAAACCCCTGACCCTGCGAATCCAACACACCCGACGCAACAGAGTAAGCCTGAGCGGCGACGAGTGAAGTGTCACCAATCAACCCAGTGAGGTACTGGAAGTCTTCAATGTTCCCGCGAGAGTGCGATCGAGCTCTTTGAGTAGGTCGTCTGACGGGGAGGTGTGGGGATGGCATCGGTTGAGCATTATAATGAGGGGGCGGGGGGAAACGAGGTGAATGATGATGCTGTGGATGATATTGAGTATCATAAGGAGGGGAACGGAGATTGTGGCTGGGTTGTCGGGGATATGTTTGACTGGGTTCCATAGGTGGGACCGTAATATCCGACGGCCTTCCTTGCCTCTTCCTCTCCTTTCTCCCATCTTGTGCCTCTCGGCTGGTGGTCCAAGCGATCTGGGTCGGTGAAGTCGGTGGTTCAGGGTCCAAAGCCTGCAACAACGCCTTCGCTCTCGCTGGCATCGAACCGGACCTTTTCCGACCTTTAGTGGGTTGGGTGGTGGGAGAGTGGGATTCCATGCTTGTTTGCGATAGTGGTTGTGGTCGAGGTGGGGTTTGTTGTTGGACCTGCTGGGGATGTTGTACGTGCCGGACTGGTGGAGAAGTCCCGGCGGGTTGGGGGCTATAATCAGCCGCGAACGCTGAGCCTGACATGAATGCAGGGCTAACGATGTCGGTAGGTGGTGTCGACATCTGCCTCACGCTATTATTCGAGCTCGTCGTTGACGTCTTTGTCATCGCGACCACAGGAGAGGAAGGTACGAGAATCTTCTGTCTCTTCAAGATTCCGAGTTCACCGAGACCTTCGTCCATGATGGAGAATCTCTCCCACCAGATCTGCACGGTTTCCGGGGCGCTGGAGATGCTCGAATCCTCTTCAACGCGCAAAGCGTCCCATAGTTCGCTCCAACGGGCGTGCGTATCCTTGTAGAAGACAGTTTGCCAGGTGCTTAGCTGGACGGTCGACGCGGTGATCCCCTTATGCAACAAGGTGATGTATTGGGGAAGCTCCGCGAACAGCTGTCCCCGCAACGCGACGTACGACTGGGAAGCCTCTAATAGTGACGGAGGTGGGCGGGATTTGGAGACATCGAGGTTGAGGAGGCCGTAATGAAGGGGTTCGAGGGTATGCATCGCCTCCAAAAGCCTCAATGGGTCGTTCATCGATTCGACCAGCAACGAGAGTTGGGGAAGCAGCCTCTCCTGGACAACCGTCGCCAAATCCTCGCATACAGGGATGATCTGGGCCCTCAAAACCATCTTGAACGCGTCGAAGGCCTCGGATACCGAATCCGGCGAAATGCCGATCACTTGGCCAAATGCATCCGTCCACGCGTAGAGGGAGGTCATGAGGTGCTTCATCTTGCGCGTCCAATCTACGGCCTCCTTTGCGAACTTGCGTATGAAGGCCTCGCAACGCTTCAGTTCGGCTTCCATTTTCTCCACCTGGGTCTTCTCCTCATTTCCGTCGGCGCCCTCTCGGGGTTTTGCAGCGTACTTCATCCCCTTCACCAACTTCACAGAGGCCGCAACTCCAACGGAAATCCCCTTCTTCGGTTTTAAACCAGCGGCACCATTGAGCGAAGGAGTACCCGAGTCCGGTATGCCTTTGCCGCCGGTGAGGACGTCTTTGATAACTTCCCTCCTCCTTCGACCTTCATTGACGCCCCTGGCAACCTCGTCCATGCTGGTCTTGGCCTTGATGAGATTCTGTTTATCGGGGTGGTCATCCGGGGTACCATCGATGACAGCAGAGAGGAGCAGCGAGTATTTAAGAAGCCGCTGGACGGGCTTGATGAGAAGGGAAGGGAGGTCCCATGCGTGGGTGAGAGAAGAAGCGAGGGTTCGGGTATGCTCGAGATAGGCATTGAGAGACGGCGTTTTCTGGAGGTTGTTCAGGTGCTCGAGAGCAGTTGGATGTCGCGTGATGTACTTTTTATACGGAGGTTCTAATAGGGGAATCTAAATCGCGCACGCGGCAAGTCAGTACACGCGTCTATGGGCACGCTGGAAACACACGCACCATTTCTAGGAAGAGCGCCCCGACGTAATCTTGGCCAGCACCGCCCTCAAGGACCGAACCGAGCGCGTCTTCCAGCCTCTCGGTGAAGAAATCGGAAAATAGGGCGAGGTCAGCAACGTTGTTGAAAATGATCTTCACGTCCTCTTTCGTCATGGGAGGTACGGCTGTCGATGAGCCTGATGAATTAGATGCGATGGAGATTGCTCTTGAAGATGAACCCGATGAACCCGATGAAGATAACGCGTTGGAATGGGGGTTGAAGGGGGATGATTGGCCTGCGAACAGAGGACGGAGATGTTGTGAGTACGTCGGAAGTGACTTTTTCGCGGGCGGGTGGATTGCGTGGTGAAGCGATTACTCACCCAAAGCGAGAGGAATGTGGATGTCCCTTGTTAAAGCTAGGTCCGAAGCGTAGGCCCTCTCAGAAGAGAGAAGTTCGAGTAGAGCGTGGTTCCGCTTGCACATCGGAGGAGGAGGGGATATAGCATTGTTTAGAATGGAAGAAGAGCCGGTGGACGAATCGCCATCGTCAACATCCACCGGAGACAAAGGTACCATTATGGGGGACTCCGAACGAGATTTTCCCAACGATTTTTCGTCCACATTGATGGTTTCGTTGGAGTTTACCGAGATCGTTTTGACCGTAGCGAGAAGCGGGAGGGACTGTGTATGCACGATCTGCATCCCGAGGGGAGATATGACTGGGATTGCGGGACAGTCGTTGTCGTCGTTCCGGATGCTGGTCGGCCTCGGTCTGAGTGGGTTTCTAGGAGGGACAGATGGGGGTTGAGGAGAACGAGGCAACCTCGTGGCTGGCAATGGTTCCGTATTCATTACCTGCATAGAGGAGAAAAAGGGGCTAGGGTTAGGGGCGGCGTCATTCATCGGGCGGCGCATGATAGACGGGGCGTCGTCGACGACGAGAGAGACATGCAGCTGGTGGCGGGGCGGAACCGACGTCTGCCTGAAGCTGCAAGGCCGACATCCGCCTCTTCCGGTATCGGGGGACATCCAAATTTCGATTGCTTGCCGCACAAGGCTGAATCTCGTATCTCTCTTATTAGCCGACAGACTTTCTGGAAATAGTCGGATTGCACATGTGTTGTCGCCGGTCGGCCAGGGAGTGTCATGCGGGGACAGGTGTCACCCCATCATCCCGAGATCCCAAGCCGTTGACCCCACCCGTCTTGTGCGCATTGTTGCAGAGGCGCTCAGTCCTTTCGTTGTGACCGCTTGGCAATTACCTTCAACCGACTACTACGAAACCTGGAGAACCGACAACAGAATCCTCATACTTTGTTCGCGGATTTTCACTGTCACTACGGGACTAGCATTGTATTGCCGATCCGGGGCCAAGAAACATCATCTGGTCGCCCACCTATCACTGAATCAATCGCTGCACACGGTTCCACATTCACCACGAGATACGGTAGACAAGGTTCTCTCGATCGCACGGTGAAATCACTCTGTTCGTCAAAAATGGACCAACCTGCCGTCCCCATGTTTCCGAAGTAAAACCGTTCAAGTACGCTTTGAAGGGGTTCACAGGTGATCGGTCCAAGTCGCACACAACCGCATGCATACGGCGGAATGATGGCCTGGGGATTTTCTGCCCAGACAGATGACCGGCTTCTCTAGTCAAATTTGCTCCCGGGATAAGGAACAGTCCGAGATGTATTGAACTGCGGATGGAAATGCAGGAGTCCGCCTTGGTCCTACATCCCCAGAGGTTCCAGGAAGAGGGCGCCAAGGCGCTCCTGCCGCAAAATGACACCCACACCCCGCAGGCCGCGATTGAAAGGGAGTGCACAGGTTTCTTCAAACAAGTAAAAACTGGCGCACCTAACTGGTTTAGATACCCTGATGCAATTGAGTGGTGATTAGACGCGAAACACAGTTCTATTCGTTGGACCATATGTTCACGGAGCTCACAGCCCATGACAAGGGATCACGAAGAGCCCCAGTATCAGTTGGCTATACTTAGTCCCGTGGCGCATCGAGGCTGGTAAGATATAAAAAAAGATATTACGTACATCATACTGTGTGATGATGTCGATAAGTTCCAACTCGCCAATACGCCGGTCAATCCTTCGGTCGGTAGTCCACACTCAGGTCCAACCCAGCCATTGGCGGGTTCCAACTGGACCCAAAGTTTCTTTTAAGGACATCTTCCATCCCAAGCACCCTCGTCAGCCGACATTCTTCAACGGGAGAGAAGATTTGCCAAGGCATGCGCCAGATGCGCGACTTGAACAATGCGCCAATCGTTTGTTGTTCCGATCTCGAGGAAAGGAAATAGCGGAAGTACCACCGGCTGTGCATCAAAATTGGGGTCGATAGGATTCGAAGTTTGCATAATGAGTGTGATGACCGGGTGATAGGGACGGGGAATCAGAACGTACATATCTCCACATACTCCCAAGGGGTTAACTCGATCTTCCAATGAAGCTGGGGCATAGGGGTCGCTTGGCCACACGGTGATGATTCTCCCAGGGAATAATAGAGATAGGGAGTTGAACATTCTCTGATCCTGGCCGACGAATGCCCCCCGTTTGAAGAGCCAGTAGTCGTGGTACTTCATGTACACTTCTTTCCACCAGTCGATCGCGTTCGGCGTTCCGCCAAAGAAGGATGCTGAACGAAAAGCCATCCTTCGTCAGCCTGGTGAAAATCGAGAGCATGCACTGAGAAGCTTACGTTGCACGAAATTCCTGTAAAATGGGCCCATGTCCTCTTTCCACAACTTCATCGTCAGATTGGGCACATCGTCCATCGGGAAGAAGATCAATTCGTCCTCGCTCCTTCTCGTAACCTTTGCACCCTCTTTCAACACCTCCTTCACCCTCTCAACATCCGGCCAGTCACGGACCTTGAGCCCATCTTGGAAATTCCCTACATCGACCCAGAACGCATACCCGATAGACTTGCTTCCAGGGGTGAGCCTGCCCTCGTAGTTTTTCACGGCCTCGGCGAGGAACCATGGTTTTGCTGTCCTCAGAGCGTACAAGCCTGGTCCCTCGGCCCCCCGGTCCTTGTTCTGCCGATGCATTTTGTAATATTGATCGTACAACCCCTGTACAGGCGGCACATCGAAGGGATCGGCGTACGAAGAGTTGATGGTGATGGGTAATGACCCTCGTCGTTTCCTGACGAGAGGCGCGAACTCCAGTGGCGTGAAAAAGTAGACGGGAGTTTGGATGGTGTCTAGGAAATTCCCTATCCACTTTTCGTACTCTTTCTCAGAGTGACGAGAGTGATTGAGCGGGAAGAAGGCCGATACGAGCAGGGTTTGGCCGGTATACGTCGTCACGTCCGTGGGTATTGAGCCAGCGTCGCTGTCATGGTGGAGGGTATCGGGGACAGTCACGAAGTCCTGTAGGCCGGAAGAAAACAGATATTTGTCCGAGCAATAGTAGAAGACACCAACGGATATCAGCGCCAGTATGAATGCCCGGGTGCGTATTGGCGGCATGGCAAGTTGGATTGTCATGGCTGGAATGAAGAGCCCACCGTCGTCGTCCAGGAAACACCGGACCGGGCGTTCCGCAGTAGCGGCACATTACACGTACGAGCCAAAATAGACTGTACCCGCCCCCGGTAAAAATGAAATCGAGCGCAGGAAGATTGCCTAGTACCCGGGTTGAACGAGTGACCTTTCCATTACAAGTGGAACGCGCTACCACTACGCCAACCAGGCAGTCCAGTCTCAACAATGTGGCGAGGGGGTGGGAACCGAACGGTATGTAACAGGCGTGACGTCAGCAGGTTCCCGCCGTCCAGACGTTTAACCAGACTCGCGATCACCACCTCAACCACCATCGCGTCAGGCATGGGCGACAGGCTATACCGTTCGCCGCAAACGGACAGAACATCTAGGCGTGGACGGTCTCGTAGTCGAAGCCGCAGTCCCAACCGAGACAGAGACAGACCATCTCGCTCCAACAACGACAACCGCCCTCCTCGAAGATATCCTTATTCTCTCTCTCGTTCCCCCTCGAGGTCTCCCGTGAGAAGACAGAGGTCCAGATCAAGGGACAGGTCTCGGGGTATGAGCGACCACCTCGACAGGCCCGACCAGAACCGAGGGTCGAGACGACCCCCGTCCCCCCGCCGACGAAAGTCTAGGTCCAGGTCCCCCTACGGGAACCGCAGACGAAGATCCTATTCCAGGTCGCTCTCCCGGTCGCGGTCGGTATCTCCTGATAGGAAGAAGCGAAAACGAAGAAGGTCGCGGTCCGTCTCGAGCTCCGGCAGCGAGCCTTCGGAAGAAGAACGGGATAGAGAACGGAAGAGAAAGAGGAAGGAGAAACACAAGAAGAGGAGTAGGAGTCGAGACAGAAAGGAACGCAAGAAAGATAAGAAGAAAGACAAAAAGGTTAGATGGTAGTGTCTGGGTGATCTATCGTTGACTCATCACTACCTTCAAGCAGAAGAAGAAAATCGGCGCTGTCACCTCACAATACGGAAAGTATGGCATCATCAACGAGAACGAGTTCAGTGTTTTGAGTTTTTGTTTGACCTGCAACCCGTTTGACCTTGGTTCTTGCAGTATATACGACAAGGGTCAAGAATTCAAGGCCTGGTTAGTTGAAGAGCGCAAGATCAACCCCGAAACGCAATCAAAAGACAACACGAAGAAAGAATTCGCGCGATTCATGGAGGATTACAACACCGGTTCGTCCTCCCAACCAACCTGTTTGTGTAGTGGCGAGCATGCTGACATGAGTAGCGACATTGCCACATGAAAAGTACTACAACATGGATGCCTACGAACGCCGAATGAACGCCCTCCGGCATGGGGAATTGTTGCCCGCGGGTGACGAGCTCACTTACGACGTCAACGCGGATCTGAAGGCTCACTCAAGCACTCATAAGAGGAAGGCTATCGAGCGGGAGAGTTACCTCTCGAAGGAACAGTTGATGGAACTGAGAAAAGTCCAGAACGAACGTATTGAGGTGGGTTTGGTTTTTCTTCCGATTTCACCGTCTTTTTGAGGCTGATTTCGCATGTAGGCCGGAAAGATGAAAATGCTTGGGATGGATTTACCACAGAACCTGGGTGTTAGGATGGACGGCACCGCGTTCGACGCTTAAAGAAACCAGAAAGGGTTTTCTTCCAATTCTGTGGTGTACGACCTCGTTGCGGGTACGCGGCTCAGAAATCGGAAATGGAGGGATGAACCACTCAGGCTCGATACCCCAGAATACTTCCGTGTCTTAGGCTAAATATCATAACCTTATTCGTTTCCGTTCCTTCGGTGTACCCGAACTGCGACGAAACAGATACCCCGCCAAGTCACTTATCACGAGCCTCGCTCGCTTCTTCCAGAGGATACGGAATAAATGATTGTCCCATAAATACAAACATTCACTCCTGTTCATCAACAACTTCGTTCTCAACCTCAAGCCCTGCATACTTCTTCATCCGTTCTATGTAAACGTCACCCAACGCAGACATCGGGGTGAGGACTCCACCGCCTCCGACCTGTTTGTAAGGCAACTTATCAAAGTCGAGAGCGAGGGAGAGACCGGCTTCGGAAATCATCCGAGCGGTCCCGAAATACCCTGGCTCCCCGTCAGCTTTGAGTGTGGTCCGAATTGTGGAAGACCCAGAGCGTGATATATTCGTGAGGTCGAAGAATCCCTTACTACGGTCCTGTAGTCAATGAAACTGCAGAGACGGTGGTCATGGCCGGGAGGTTGATAGGAGACTTACTTGCTGGTTGGCCCCGTACCCGGCGCGGGCAAGAGCCGTTTCGCCAACCACCGCGCCTTGAGGATAATTAGGGAGAGTACCACCACCCCATATCAAGTCGACAAAGAATACTCACAGGCGGGAAGAGAAGCAAGGCTACAGTCGTGTAATACGCGAATGTAATCAGTAGGGCCCGGAAAGGATCTGGAAACGCATTGATTTCGTTGTATTTGAAATCGTCTCCATAGACTTTCTCTGGGTATTGGTCTTGGGATCGCTTGAACAGTGACCAGGTGTGCTGGACGACGAGTCTGTTTCCGATGCAGGTAGGGAACCTGCCGCCGTACCAGGTCTTTCCATCCAGCGGTATCCTGTAAATCAGCCTCTGGGGGTCGCTGGGTCGTCCTTTGACTATGTTTTTTCTTTCTTTCAGTGTCTGCTCGTGCGATACGTTGGAGGAAGTCTCTCACGTTCCCGGAAGGAGAAATCCTTCAGCGACTCGTACAAGACCGACCTCGGTGGATCCTCGAACCACGAAAGTATCGAGATGATTGTGCCACCCGAGATTCCTGCATCGAACCGGTACGCAGAAGTGGAATCATCTAGTCCCGCGGACGGTCCCAAAACTGATTTGGCTGTCTTGTTCGCCATGTATACAGAGACGTCTGCAGGGACGGAGTCAAACCCACAGGAGGGAATGATGATTGCGTTGCTCTTGTGAGCCTGGTAATCGTACCTTGGACGGGTCAGGTCATTCCTATGCCGGCAGACAGAAGCGTAATATACTTTTGGATGATGTTCCTGATGAAGTGAGGTTCTCCGGACATGTCTAGGTAATGAACGCCGTGAAGTGCGCAAGCACTGTAGAAGGATTAACAGACACCGATACCTTATCAAAGGGATTACACACCGCACGACTAAGTCGGAGTTGTTCCAGGATGGCCCGATGGCATTAATGACCACTTTGGTCTGAGTGACAGCCGCCTCGACTGAGGCGTAGTCGTGGAAGTCTACGACGAAGGATCCAACGTCATCCCCAAGCCCGAGTTCGAGTTTCACCTGCTCAAGTTTTTTCTGTGACCGACCAGCGATTGCAAGGTCAAATCGTGCACGTTCCGGGTGGACGTTGAGATTGAGCACAATGAGCTTCCCGGTAAATCCTGTCCGGGGGTTGGTAACTCATAGGAGCCTTGGCGGGCGGGGTTGCGTACCGGTTGCCCCAATAATGAGGACATGGTATGGCATCGCTGGCAGTGGAACAGGTAACAGGCCGAGGAAGGGGGATTTAGGGTTATGATTTATCTTACGATGTGATCCCAGCCGTACGGATCACTTGACTGGGTCTGTTGGGACAATTAAACGGTCCCAATGGTCGGGTTGTCGTGCGCGCTCGGATTTTCAATGGTACGGCCCTGGCCTCTTATCAATATCACGCAGAAGTAGGGATACTGAAAAGGATGTATTGAACAAGAGCCACGAACAAGGGGGAAAAAACTATGCGAAGAGAAGGAAAAAAAGAGAAGGCATCCATCAGACGAACGCTCCGCCCGCTGGCTAGCACCCAAGAGAGCTTGAAAAGCACCTCTTGAAAGCGCGTAACCAAACGTCCTCGAGTCGAGGCAGTGACGCCCCGACGTGTTCTCAGTCAAACGGGGGAGCGCGGTTGTCATCGACTGGATGTGAAGAATGCGGCATGGTTAAACATGTGAGACTCAAGTTAGAAACTATAAAATAGATCCTGGAGGACGGTCAGCGTGGATACCAGCCGCAGAAAACACGTTATGGTGACCGTACCTAGCTGAGTATAATCTGAGGAAACAAAAATTGTCGCGACGCGATTTTATGCGGTGAGTTTAGGGCAGGTTCCCGCCCCGGTACCGCTGCCTTGCCGCGCCGAAAACGCCACGCCACCATTCAACGAACACTGATCAACCTGAGACAGATCCTTGCCGGCACCGTTGCTGTCCTTCCAGAATTTCATCCTCATCCTCATCCAAGACAATACGGAGGGATTACCCTCGGCTTTCTTTTCGCGCTCGCGTTGGCTCGTGCGAACGAAGGGACGACCATTCTGCTCTCAAAACAAGTGGAGCGGGGCCTCCAGACATACACCATCCAGGGATCCGAGCTCCACGGTCAACACGCGTTTCGACGCGCCCAAGCGATATCACAATAGTAGTGGCATTCATCCATGAAAGCTTCCCTACTTGATGGGGTGTGATCCGACAGGCATTCGCCGTCGTCCTTCCTGTGTTTGGGAACATGTAACACTTTGATGAGATTTTAGGCCCTTCGGTATAGTTCTTCGTTTGCGCTGGTCCGTCCCCTGATAAGCACCCCTTCCTTGTGAAAACGCTCCTCCCTCGCCGACGACCACCTCCTCCAACTAAGGACCCGCTTTGGGACCCACCCCCTACAGTAACCCTGACATCCTACCCACTATGACCCACCTGTCGCCTGCAGTTTTTGGAATGTGGTCGGTGTGCAGTGTCCTGGTAAGGCCTCGTTAGCTTCGACAGCTTCCATGCTTCCATCTACTGACCTTCCCGTTTCCTCAGCTCACCGGTTTCTGTTTTTATCACATATGGCACTACGATCGATGCAGGTGTCTCCTGATGAACCATGGACCATACTCTGGCGCGTTCAAGCGTCTCATGACTGTGAGTTCACGCTCCCCAGCCTTTGGATTCCGAGCTGAGCAATCGCCGCAGTATACATATATCCTGTCGCTACCACTGATTACGATCTATTCAGTGGGGAACGCGGTGATCAAATACCAGGAGGGTTTTGTATACGATGCAGAGTTCGGGGGTGAGAGGGTCCAAATTGATTTTTAGTCCTCAAACCACTTACTCAAACCTTCTAGTGCGCCCAAAGCCATACACCCAGTGGACCCAGGCTCACCAAGACGCAATCTTCCCGTTATACATGTTCTTCTCGATAGGTTTCAGCTTTGAGATGTACGCGGCCCATTTTCATCATCCGTGCGCGTAGCTTACAACGGGTATCTAGGACAACGCATTTAGAAGGTACCCGTTTCTTGGGAATCCGCGATCGTCCACCTCACATACCTGCAAAAGAACTTTGTTTCTGGCTGTTCCTCATGAACGCAGCTGCATCATCGCAGGAATGGTTCAGGAGCAAATACTTCCTCATCTGGTCATGCGGTAGTGTGATCGCCCTCATCTATGTCCCGGCGGTCACAATAGCATTCCGTCATAGCCCCCTCGAGGTACGCCAGCTCCTCGCCTTTCCCCTGATAGAGGATAACACGTAATCACTCCAGACTGAGGCTTATACTTTCCTGGCGGGAAGCCTTGGAGGTCTTGCCCTGACTTTATTCTTTGTCCCCATCTTGTGAGTCCATTGATCGTCGGACCGTATCACCGGGAGATTCATCATCATCAGGTACTCCTTCCCGGGGTTCCTGCGTAACCTGGTATGTACTCTTTCTTAGTCGTATATTTCCCAGGCTCATGGCTATCGTAAGGTACAACAAGGGGCGGACAAGGCTACGATAATTCGTCTAAATAAGTTCCACGAGTTGAACGTAAGGAAATAGCTGGTACTCTGTTGGACAAACTCAAAGAATTTTCATTCAGCGCCTTCGCATCTTCTTCAGGCTGTTGTTCGTTGTTCCCCTCGTCACCGTGGGGATTGATGGTGTAAAATCCCACACCCACCCCATCAATGAGAGCATGTTTTGGACTGGTACGTTTTCGTCACAAGTTGCAGGGTTGCACTGCTGACGTGGTACCATAGATGTCTTCGGAATGGTTTCTGCATTTGGATGTCTCGTCTCGTCTGCCATAACACTCATTGTTGGCATTCTACATCTCCGAGTGTCCCGGGCCCTGTTCTGATGCTCCTATTCGTCTTTCTAGATCTTCTTCCCGAGGAGCGATGAGAACGAGTTCGATTCTTCGAGCCTTGGGCGACTCTATGACTTTGAAGTTGTACAGAGGAAGGGGCGACGTCACCACCGAGAGGAGACTGTAGATTATCACTCTGAGCGGGACCGTCCTGGACTGGCTTCTGAGGTTTCGATAGGGACCTCATCGGCCCCCCACCATTCCAACAACCTGCTTAGCTTCACATCGAAGTGTGAAGTGGACGGTAGGTACGGTGAACCCCCGAGGGACCAATCTCCTAGTGTTCGGAATTCCGAGCTAGGTCACGGTGGAGATAGGGCTTCGGTGATTCTCACGTCCCTGCCCTCTCCTACCAGTCGTACATCACTGCGGCCGAATAGGCTGTATCCTAATGGGGACATCGAGTTGGGGAATGTGCAGGATCTCCCTACTGCCGGGGGGTGGGTTGGCAATTGGACATCACAATTCAAGTCGCCGCTGGGTGGGTTCCTGACGTTACCTTATCTGCTTGTCGTTCGTGCTGATGTTCCTCAGATGTCATGGAACGACGTGCCTACTAATTCATTTATTTCAATCCCATTCATTCTCACATTCGGTCGAGGGCCTTGGCAAATGGCCCCTAAACTATC
>Ga0307517_10005355_pt1 | contig 19382 bp, 13 predicted proteins | sample 23_EM_MG_FD_194515 | JGI IMG/M metagenome (GOLD analysis project Ga0307517, IMG submission 194515) | Populus trichocarpa ectomycorrhiza microbial communities from riparian zone in the Pacific Northwest, United States - 23_EM | ecosystem: Host-associated > Plants > Roots > Unclassified | place... | reverse complement strand
ACACACACATATACGCGCAAAACTGGATTAGAAACTCGTGTTAATTAAAAAAAATGATAAAAAAAAATTATTTTATTGGGTGCTGGTGCATTGAATTTGAGCTCGAGGACTATATATTCAAGTAGGTATGCAATGGTTTGTTGACCCTAGCAGAATTTTGACCCACCTCATTAAATTTTGATGTGGGTGTCGGGGTATGAATGTGAGACCCATTGTCCATAAAATTTGGACGAACTTCCTCGCATTATATATCCTCTTGGCTCATTCTCCATGATTCTCCGGGGGTTATATATATATATATATATATATATATATATATATATATATATATATTAAAAATTAGGTATGTTGACTGTTTTAATATATATATTTTTGATATAAAAAATAAAAGTTTAAATTTAAAAGTTCATGTATGTATTTAATTAAATAAATTAATAACTATTTATGTTTAAAAAATAACTAACAATAATAAAAAAAAACTAAAAAAAATAAGAGATGAATGTATATCAAAATATTCAATCACGTAGGATAACACATCCACCAAATTATATTTACTGAAATTATTTATTTAAATTTAAAAAAACATAAATACCCCACATAATTTTTTAATAATCAAGGAACCAGTTAAAAAAACTAAAACACCCCACCCTCGAGACCTCATTAATTCTTTTCTACTCAAGAGCAACATGATAATTTCACCTTAGCAATTCTAAATGACAATAAACTATGTCTTCAGCTAGAATGAAATTCCCACAGGCTTTAAAGGTTTTTGTTAATTGCATTGCATCAACACCACGAAAATTCTGGCTGGTTAATTTCCACTTTTTTTTTTTTAATCATAGCCGTTACTCGTATATCATTCACATTTACTATTATTATTACTATTTTTGTTTTCGCTACATGACTTGTTTTTAGTCACGTATGATTATATTTTGATATACAAAAACAAATTAATTAAATGGAGTTTTGTTCGTCAGTAAAACTTGTTAAACTCAGCCTAGCCATAACTTGGCTCAAAACCCGAGTCACGCATTAATCAATTTAACCAAGTTCATCAAAATAACTTCCTTTTGAAACTAGAATAGAAACCGAGCCAGGTTTAATGTACTGAGCTCTCAGTTCTCAATTTCCAATCCAGCTCTTCTAATTAGAGCATCAAGAAAGCAGTGTCTACTGTGGTTTATAGGTGGCAACAAGTGTGGGCATGCAAGGTGGTCCTTTGACAAGATAGCAGGCTACAGGCTACAGGCCTCGCGAGGCATCCAGTTTCTAGATCCAAGGACTAATTCTGGGATCTTGTGCTATGAAACGAGGGATAATTACTGGCCTGTTCATCTCGAGCCATGAAATTTTCTTCCCAGTTCTGTCAGTGAAAAACTTTTAGTTAGGGTCACTGTCCCTTTTACAAGGGGCCGGTGTCCCAAATATTTACTCAGAGAATGTTAATATAATTACAATATCTGGATGAATGCTCGAGTTGGATTGATCATTTCGCCATTTAAGGAATTTCTTAACGTGGAGAAGCGTTTTATAGCTCATGATTAAGCATTTGACTCCACAAGAAAAGACACTACTGTCTGCTTTCGAGTCCATGATGCTCTTGAGCATTGGTTGATATGCGATACCCTTAAAGCAGCAAACTAATATGGAAGCATCAAATTTCACCAAAATATTTATAAAAGGCAAAATTGAATAATTAAGGTTAGTTTTTCCTTGATACAGAGCTTTCAATCAAATTAAGGACAAGATTTAAGGTTAGTTTTTCCTTGATACAGAGCTTTCAATCAAATTAAGGACAAGATTCAATCAATCACGCATCCTTCCTTGGACCAGTCTTCTGAAAATTTGAACCTAACGATTATAAAAACCTCAATGATATTTTCTATTATAGTCGAAGATGAAGATACATAGAGCAAACACTCAGTGTCTAGAATAAAGTTATTTAACCGGCTAGCTCCAATACTTAGATCTCGAGAGGATTAATAGGCTATGAATGATTAATTTTCATACGATTTAATTTAAAATCTAACTCGAGTAAAAAAAAGTTTGACGACCAAGTTAAAATGTTGACTTGAGGGTAGAATTTAATAATTCTAGTTTTGAAAAAAGAAAATATAATCAAAATCGATTTTAATAACATTGGTTTGGAAAAAGAAAGAAAATATAATGAAAATTATGGGTTCTTCTTCATCATGTAGTCATGATTAGCATGGAATGGCGCCGACGAAAGGGTCCACCGCAGTCACCACCCCACTAAGAAAGAAGATTACGAAGATCCCTTTTATACACACGAAGCATCATGAGAAAGAGAGCACTGCCATCTTAGATTAAAAAAAGAAGAAGAAAAGGTTGGCCAGCAATGGAGAGCGTGCCGCATGTGGAATCATGCTTCTAGTTCTAATTAACTGTGATTACTGTGTTTAATTATTAGTAATTAGCTTGGAATCAAATCATATCTCATGAGTCAATTTGAGGTCTCACGTGCAGAAGAGAAGCATGGGTGTTATGCTAATTAATCCTAGCACTAACTTACATAGCATATTTATGTGCATGCAAACTATAGATTTTACAGCTTAAAGTGAATTAAACAGTCACCACTTTATTTGGGTGTGTGACCTAAGGCCCAGGCCTACCTATAACAGCCCCCCAGTTTTTTTTATATCAAGGGTATCCTCTAAATCAAATTTAAATGTTAACTAAGATTAGATTTTCAAATTTAAATCTTAAGGAAATATCTTGACCTAATCCTATAGTTTGCCCCTTTATTCATTTTTAGCTATCAATTAGTCTCGTATACTTCCAATTTAATCAATGTGATTTTATATTATTTGATTCGAGTTAACTGAAACAAGTTACTAAAATTGATTTAAATTAAATATTATTTTTGAATGATATGATATTAAGTGACTCTAAGAGATAGAAGAAGTTTGTTTTGAATCTAGCATGTGCCGACGTGTAATGAATGGCACATGTGAGACAACATTTTAAAAAAATAAATAGAACTAATAAGAAAATTGACTTATATCTGTCACCTGTTTCTCGTTGCGTTTATGATATGCATAGTACTCGGAAATAAACTTTATCTTTTTAACCGAAATTGCTTAATAATAATAATAATAATCACTCAAAACTAATATATGATTTGCATATATTTAAATCATTGCTTGTAATTAACTAAGATTAAATAACACAAAATCACACTAACTGAAATGGAAACACGTGAGTAAAATTAACAACTAAAAACAAAAACAAGGGCAAGCTATGAAGTTAAGCCAAACATCCTTCTACATTTATAAGCAAGGCGCATTTAAGAAATTAGTTTTCCTAGATTATACTTTCAAAATTTAAACTCAAGAGGTCAAGAGTGTAAGCAAACATCATTAACCACAGCCAAGAGTGTTAGCAAACAAACATCACTATCCACTTGACTTGTCGATCGGGGTTCCTCGTGGCTGAAAATGGCTTGGCGGGAGCCTGAAAGCAACACCACGACCTTAGCATTAGCATTTCCATGGGTCAAGCTGTAGCTACCATCTTTCCAGAGTATTATTAATCTATGCTAGCTAGAAATGTCTCTCCATCAGGCATGGACCACAACAAGGCACTCGTTCCACAATCTTTCAAGCTCAGAATTATGAATAGCTCAACTCCCTGGCTAGGGAAGCATCAAGTACTCCAGTAAAGATGGCCCATAACTCCTGAGCATAACATTGCCCCTGCCAATGATAGTTTAGACGATGCTGGGCTGACATGAACTGTAGTTAATCTGTAAAGCTAGGCCTAATTATGTCCTGTCCACTACAAGAGCCTTTCATTCTTATCTTGTACTTGGAATTCAGAACTCTTGTCATCTGAGACTCGGAATCATTGTGTTCTCTGCTTTCCAAGCTTTTTCAAGGAGCAAATTAACTTTGTCAGAATTATTTGGATAAACAGGCCGGGTTCAAAGAAGATGACAAATTATTCGGTTTTTATCTCGGTCCAGTTTCAAAAATTAACAAACCGAATTGAATCTCGAGTCATTTCGGTTCTGTAGAGTCCAACTCAGAAAAAAGAAATAAAATTCATAATGCAAAATAACAAGGCACCTGGGCCGAGTGAATAAATTTTACACAAGTTTGGACCTCTACAACACAGTTAATAAACATGCAGCAGATGGAGGTGTTACACCTTCAGAGTTCCAAAATAAAAGAGCAAAACTAGGCGTGAGTAACGAAAAATATATAATTGCCAGGGTGCACCATCCATTGACTTGAACCGATCTAAGCTGAGGAGAAGGCTCGAACCTTGTAACCAGTGCCACCATGTCTGGGCTGAAGTGGAGATTGATGACGGGAACGTTCTTCCTGTCTCCTTGCATAACTTCCATCGGAACAACTACTTTTGCTCTTCTTGGGCTTCTCCTTCACATCCTTTATCTTTATTAAGATCCCCGAAACTTCTTCCATGGATGGTCGAATTCTCAGGTCAGATTCCAAACAACGCAGTATCAGTTCAGCTGCTTGCATTGCAGCTTTTAAAGGGTACCGCTCTTCAAGACCCGGATCCATTATTTTCTTGAGCTTTCTTCTCTCTAAGAGAAAAGGCCTGGCATACTCTACCAGATTGTGCTGTCCACTCGGCCGATTGGTGTCGAGGGCCTTTAGGCCCGTCAGCAATTCTAGGAGCACAACACCAAACCCGTACACATCACTCTTGACATACAAATGACCTGTCATTTTTTGTTGTAACTGTTATTTATCAGTACTGTTCTTGTCAAATATTTTATTAATATAATAAATTATAAATTAATCTCTCGTAAAAGAGAATTAAAGAATCCCTCTAATTTTAAAAACAATCCCTTTCAACTTTTTTTGTCTTGTTATTTTAAGAAATAGAAAGGGAAAAATAATATAGAAAAGATGGATAAGAAAAGAAGATATTCTTTAGAATAAAAAAGATTAAATTAAGCATGAACAATATTGAGAAAGAGATTTATTAATTAATTTTTAAATTAAGGGGATTACTTAATTTAAAAACTAAAGGGAATAATTTACAATTTACTCTTGATTAATATTAGGAGGGGGGAGAAGGGTTAATTACCAGTGGCAAGGTATTCAGGAGCTGCATAACCATATGTGCCCATGATCCTTGTTGTGACATGGGAGTCGCCATTTAATGGACCTAATTTCGCCAGCCCAAAGTCAGAAAGTTTTGCGTTGTAGGCCTGGAAATTGAAAGGAAAGATAGAGTCAAGTCAAGATGGGGCCGTGGGCGTGTCTATTTCTGGAAAATGCAAAAATACAAAGAAATCCACCCCATCCAATAATATATTAGATGTCTTGAAGTCTCGATAGATGACACTCTTGTCAGAAGTGTGGAGGAAGGCAAGACCTTGAGCAGCTCCGATGGCTATTTTAAGCCTAATGTCCCATGCAAGTGGTTCTGCACCCTCTGCAATAACCACAATTTATCATGTCATCGGTGAAACTAATTCAGACAAAAAAAAAAAAAAAACACCAATCTTGCTTCTTCTTGTTCTTTTCAATATTAACTTCTTGAATAATCTCACACGTTGAACGAATAAATCTAACTAATACAACCCACATGAATTTTTTTCAAAAAGAATTTTTAGATAAAATTAATTAAGTTTTGTTGTGTTAGTGTCTTGCTACAAAAAAATAATAATACAAAAGCAACAAAAATATTCTTGAATTAAAGAGACGAAGATAAAAACATGAAATAAAATTGTTTATGTAACAATTTTAAAGGAATTTTTTATATTTTTAAATAAAAAAATATACATGAAAATATATCTCTGTTCTCTCTATCTTTTCTATTCCGAGAATTAAAATTAATATTATGCGTGGGGTTCTTACTTCTGAAAAGGTGCTTTTCCAAGCTCCCCTTCTGCATGTATTCGTAGACAAGGAGGAAATGTTCATCCTCCCAGCAGTAACCCAAGAGTTTGACAAGGTTTGGATGAGACAATTTTCCCAAGAACTCCACCTCAGACTGCAACCACGCACAAAATCAACATATATAATTAATAAAATTTTGCGAAAGAGATAGCAGAACTGGTCAACATTAACGAAACTACTGGTAACGCAAAATTTTAAATTCACGGCAGTTTAATATGTTTATCAATTTCTGCTATGGTCAAGGATTGACAACATCGATCGTTACAAATTTTATTCTAATTAGAATATAAAATATGATTTTTTAGGTGTATTGACTTAATTATTTTCATCATCAAACAATGATTTCTCTTCTTTCAAGAGTCCGAAACTTTTTTATTTTATTTTTCTTGTAACTAGAACATATGAAAAAAATGCATGATTAATTAGTAAAAGAAGACCCTTCTATGATCTAAAATCATTGTAAAGAAAATAAGCATTGTTATATATATATTCTCTCTTCAAAATGCCATTGTTTTATTGCATAATATAGTTATAATATGGATGTGGGACGCATCGATCCAGGATTTCTAATAAATTAGGGATCCAACTAAAAATTAAATTAGTTGTTAACCTAATTGAGAATTGATAAATCATGGATCTATATGAGTTTTTCCTGAAAGAATATTTCAATCGTTCGAGAAACTAAGATAAATCAAAACAAAAATTCATATGAATATTTGAGATGTCAGCGTGAACGTCATATGAAGATCAATGGAAAGGCAACATGATGCGTGAACACGGCCAAGTATGAACTTTTGAAAGCAAATCAAGTTAGGGTTGTCATGCTTGTCCAGGCCAATATCAGAAAACAGCTTTAGTCGATGGTAGAAGGAGTGCGGAAACGAAAGAGAAAGGGGAGGGGGGGGGGGGGGTTAGAGGGGGGTGGGGGGATTACCTGCCACTCCTCTAGGCCTTGAGAGCTCTCTGGGCTGGATTTCTTGACTGCTACAGCCATGCCTGTACCAACTTTAGCTGGTGCATAAGTCTTCTCATCGACCCAACCCTTAAAAACTCTGCCGAATCCACCTTCCCCGAGCACAGTATTAGGTTTAAAATTCCTAGTAGCACTTTTCAACTCTGCTAGAGTGAACAGCTTTGGTGCCAATATAATCTGTCCACTTGCAGCTGCAGAAATCATTGCTATTTCATCCTTTCCCTTCTTTTCCATACCCATACCAAACTTGTCATCTTCTTTTGCCTTACATTGGCTGCTGCTTCTGCTCCCCAGTCCATTTTCTTTGCTGTGGTTCCGTGTTGTTTCTGCATTAACACGTACATAAAACAAAATTTACAAGAAACCCCCCTCAAATCTCAAAGAATCCAAGAAAAAAAAGTAATGATCGATCAATGAAATATTACCTGGAGTAGAAGGCTTTGTAGGCGTGGGGCTATTATGGTTAGTGACAGGAGTAGTTCCCCAACAATTTCCCATGCGGATAGAGATTTTTGATATCGTCTCTGGATTGGAGCTGTGCTGTGGCCGGCCTGCCGGCCTTGGATATGAAATGATAAACTGGTTGCGTTGGTTCCTCGAAAGGCAGAAGAAAGGGTCAAGAAGTAACATAGATAGAGAAATATCTCAGTGATGGAGACTTGTTGCTAGCATCTGGACTTTTTCTTCTTGCACTCTCCATTTCTTTTCTTGTTCCTTGTTTAAGTTGTTACCTTCGATGCCCCCACCTCTGCTTAATTATATTTGCTTACAATATGTGCGTACTGTAATTAGTAAATGTTTTAGGTTTAGCTAGAAAGCAATATATGGAGACTTGATTGTGTTGTTGAACTTCGATGAGAGAATCACTAAAAACAATAAAAAGAAATTTTATATATATATATATATAATTCAATAAAATATTTTTCAGATAAAAGAAAAGAGAAATGAATACATGTGATGTTTTGGTTATTCATTTATAATGTAATGGTTTTACCGAAAAAATATATTAAATTTTTTTTTTCCTGATGTTATAATAAAAATAAATAAATAGATGCATATCACAACTAAGATATTGTTTGTCTTTATAATTGAAATCATGTTTTTAAATTGATTTAAAATTATTTTTTAATTGTTTTGATGTATTAATATTAAAAATAATTTTTTAAATAAAAAAAATATTTTTATATATTTTTAAACATAAAACATATTAAAAAAAAAACACACCTCCATCATAAGTCAATGGCACTTGTGTCACTCCGACCAATCACCTGCATAGGCAAGTGGACCAATGGCAATAGATAGTGGACACATTCATCGTCTATCCATTGATTTGTTTTGTACTTCGTTAATTTTCAAGATTTTGTGGAAGCAACGTTTTAGTCATGAACGTTTGTTTTATATATTTTATTTACGCTAAGGAATTTTTTTTTTTTTTTAATCGGTATGACAAGTTGACCCAGCGACATGTTTATATGGATAAATTGAGTTAATCAATCTGGAAAAACTAGGTTTATTCAATATATCTTTTTAAATAATATTGTTTTAATTTAATTTTTTTCAAAATAACATGGATATAATATTGTGGTGCTTCCCTTGTACGTTCATTTTTTTTTTTTTTTTTAGTTTAACGTGGGTGTCCGGGCCAGCTTGCGCGCACCTTGACTAATCTCACGGGCCCTGAAGTTAACGATTATATAAGCCTCTAGTGACCATCATATAAATAACCACATAGCTCCAACTTGAGACTAAAAGAAAATAAATCTTTTAATTCTAAATTCTGGAACACAATCTGGTTACTTTTACGTTCATTCTTGCACCTTGAAACACGACAGGATTAGGGATGATCATGTTTCTTTATTTTTGTCCTAATATATTGTGGGCCCAAGGAATAACTGTATTATGATTTCATTCTTTCACCTTGCCGCACCCAAATTTCTGGTGGAAATATATATAATTAAAAGGATAAAAATAAATATATATGTAAGATAATTTCAGAGTAGATCGATTTATGTCTTTTCAAGAAAATAAATGAAAAATTAAAAAACATGCATTTTTTATTTTAATTATCTCTTTTTTTTTTCTGTCTTGAAATCATAACTTAATGGTATCATAATTAATTAAGTGAACTTAATCAGTTAGTGGAATTCCGAATTAATTTCAAAAGCTTGACTTGAGTACTCATTGGTCACTAATTGCAATTTTTATAATTAATGAAGTGAAACATCGATCATGGATACATATGCAATCTTTATACGCAGTTTTAATACTTAATTCTTGGTGGGTGATCAAGATCATCGGTAGACGAAGATTGGGTAAAATCCCACTAACACAAGATCCTTCATATATATATATATATATATATATATCGTTTAGGCACATCGGTGATATAATGTTTTTTTTTACAAGAAATAAAGGAATAGTGTCGACAATCCTTGAATAGATTTTCAATTTCTTGCACAGCGATAATCCATACCAAGTAAGAAAAATCAAGTATGAAGAGGTTGACGTTGTAATTAAGTGTGTGTTTCAGTGATGCGGAGTAAAATGTTTTTGTAAAAATGTTTTTTAATTAAAAATAATATTTTTTTAGATTTTTTTTATCTTTAATATGAACCTATCAAAACAATAAAAAACATTACTTAAAACAAATCAAAAATAGTTCAAAAAACACTTTTAAAAATCTTTGATAGTCCGACAAGCACATCGTATACCTATATTTTCAAAACTTATATATCTTGAAAAAGAATCTTTTGAAAATACTCTTTTTGAGAAGAAAAATTGGAACCAAGTATACAAAAGAAACTTGATTAGAAAAAAAATAATCTAGTCCCTCAATTATTTCTTGTTTATATTGCAAGTAAATATGGAGATTGGGGGACTAAATTGAATAATTCAAAAATACATGTATTTCTTTTGGAGGATCATGCCCTCATACGTACTTCAAGAAATTTGATTAGAAAAAATAAAAATAAAAATAAAAAAAATCCTATGGATACCATAGAGATGAAAATAGAGTGGATGATGACAAATTAAAAGTTGCCTGTAGATTTGACATTTGCAAAGTCCATGTATGCCTTTTGTGTTAGCATAAGACCAAGAACAGAAACTTAAGCACGGCAACGCAGGCAGGGAAGACTATTATATGTTAAAGATATTGGATCCGGTCATGTACTTTTAATGATGCTGAAGCCTATGATGACAATATCATGTTCTAATTAAAAGGCTAGGGCAAGTAAAATTCTACAATCCTCAAAGAAACATTTAAGATAGATTCATGGTTATAAAGGGTAGTGTCTATTTTAGTGGATTAACTCGAAAAAAATTAAAATTATAATTTGAAAGAGCTAATTTAAATTAACTAGAATGTTTTTTAAAAGATCAAAACCACATTATTTGATTTTTTTTTTAAAAAAAAGATAACTAGAAAATAGGATTTTAACTTGAGTTGTGAGTTGACCCGAGTTTTTAATCGGGTTTGATCATCTCAAATTAGCTATATCTTATATTAATTTGTGATCTAAATTTAATAACTTGAAATAAAATTAAAATTAAATAAATAACAATTTTAAACCCAAAAAATTGTGGAAAAGGTGAAGCGTTTATAATAATTCATGGACTTTATTGTTGTATAGGTTGGCCCAAAATATATTTCAAAGAGAAATTCAACAGCAACTTCTTAAAAGAAGAGACACTAGTCCCCTTGTTCAGATGCATGAACTCTATTTTCTTTGTTTTTGTTTAAAAGGACCCTACTTCTTTAAGGCTGGTCGGCAATGATAGACTTGAATTCTTATCTCAAGGATACACAAGCATATGCATCTTGTGTTTGAGTTTAGTCTTCGGCACTTGAGTGATTGATTATGGCAACATTTTCCTCACTCTTTCTTGGCCGAGGAAAAAAAATGTCTTCTCTCTTGCGTTCATATTTAGGATAGAAAGTGTTATGAACATTGACAGGTATAACGGGTTAATTTGAATCTCCATTAATTCAGAGCTTGAATTGAATTTGATTGAAAAAATATATAAAAAAACTCGGCTGGTCTTATTAAAAATTTAGGTTGATTTGGAGACAAGCCCGTGATTAATAATGTTGCAATCATCCTCCACTCCTAACCATTGTTTTAAAACATGGACAGGTGTAGGAGTCGAAGTAGAATTCAACTAATTTAGGATTTGAACCGATATAAATTAAAAAAAAAACTAAAAAAAACTTGGTTAATTCGATTAAAAACTTTGTTGGTTTAGGAACCCGATCAACCCAAACCTGACCCAATCAAAACCCAATCATCAACATGGTAACTTCTTTAAAAAAAAAAATTGGTCAAGATCAACCCTTCTACCTCGTGTCATGTTGTATCAATAGATTCCAACTTCTTAAAAATCCGATTATTTTGTCCAAAGATTAGTAAGATACCAGAATGTTTCCAAAATCCACATTTGCATATGCATGTTCTTGGATTTCTGGCAGAGCGGAAGATCCAATGCTAATTCTTTATAATTAATTACTGCCACAAGAATATGATTCTCGATGATTGGGAGGAGGCCTTGGAGGTCTCCTCAGGGATCACTTGCAAGTTACAGTGAATAATGTCCATTATAAAGAATGATCTCTGAACTTAACACTGCAATACGATAGTTGTGACAGTAGAGACACTCCTGCTCAATGGTTTCCTTCAGTTGGAAATTGTAAGCATCTATGAAGTGAGAATAAATGCCCCTATTTTCAATTGCTGCAGCTTTATGAAGCGAATAACAACAGGCTGTGCTCGGAAAAAATTCCAGCAAAATCAAGCATAAAACACTTGGGAGGGTGTTTGAAGGAAGCATAGCCACTTTCCTGTGGAGCTAGAGATGCCCGGTAGACCTAAGAACTAAAACAAAAATGCTAAAAACCCAGATTTATGATCCACACTACGTACTTTATTTATTCCCTATTTTAAGTTTAATGACACAAATGGGGGAAGAGAGAAAGGAAAGAAGTGAAAGCACAAAAATATCTAACAAAATCCCAAATCCCTCTCAAGAATGCTAAACACAATCCTGATGGCCTGCTGCTTAATGCCCTTTGGAAAGAATTCACTTCAATGCAAGTAAGAGCCTCAGAAGGCATAAAGGAAACATGAGTTTATCATGATTTCATAAACAAAAAATCACTACTCCAAATCCCAGATGTCTGTCTATACATACATGTCAACAAACATATTTACGCACTGTATTGATGAACATATACATGGTATGAAACGTAACAGGCTTCCCCTCTAAGTTCGATGAGACACCTGCAAGCACAGAGAAACAGAAGTTGTGACTGCAGCCCGGACCTATCTATCAAGCATCATTTATGGAAATATAAACAAAACATAACAAGTGCAGCTAAAAATCAACTCCCTAACATGCACCCAACACAATATATGAACCACAAAAATGCTATGTCACAATGAGTTTTGGTTCTGGCAAGGATGGAAACAAAACGGGCAGGATTGTGCAAGACAATGGGAATTGGTTACTTACAGTGCAGAAATAAAGGGGCTTTAGCTTCTGTCCCACTTCATTTTAAATGGAAGCTCTACTCCTAGAATCTGGTTCTCGAGAAACGGCTTTCCTGTCAGAATATGGCAATGATGGATTGGTACCTCGTACTCGACCAGTACTGGATTCTGGGACACGGGACTGTGAAGCCAAATATTCTAGGGCAACAAGTATATCACTAATAAGAGGGCGAAAGTTGGCTTCCTCATTGAGGCACATTGCAGTTATAGCAATCGCATAGTTCAAACAACGACGAGGATAACACCCTTCCAACAGAGGATCAGCCAACTGACAATATTTCTTTTGCTCTTTCAAAAACGCGCGCGACTGCAGAGGAGATTGAGAAGAAAAAACAAATCAGCACATTATCATTAGTTATAATTATCTGGGGTCTGAAATTTTTCTGAAGGAGGGCAATCAAATTACTCCAAAGAACTGACTATTTGGAAAATAAGTCGAGCTTTGGTATTTATCTAGATGGGGATAGAAGGTGCATGAAGTGCTCACTCATCACAACAAATAATTATGATTAAACTCTCAGATAAGCTGATTGCTTGGATAAGCTATTGGAGCTGCACAAAAATAAATTGGAAAAAAGATCAAGTTTTTAACTCACCCAAGCAACTAAGTTCTGCTCCCCTGGCTTCTTTGAACGATCTATAGCCTTTCTCCCAGTAATTAACTCCAACAAAACAACACCAAAACTGTAAATATCTGATTTAACAGTCAACTTGCCACTCATGGCATACTCTGGGGCACAGTAACCATATGTCCCCATAACTCTGGTTGAAACATGTGTATTTTCACCAACAGGTCCCAATTTTGCAAGTCCAAAATCTGATAGTTTTGGATTAAAATCATTGTCCAGCAAGATATTTGCAGATTTCAGGTCGCGATAAATAACAGGCGGGTCTGCTTTACAGTGTAGGTACTCGAGTCCCCGAGCAGCACCAACAGCAATCTTCATCCGAGTGCTCCAACTTAATGGCTCTTTATCGGGTTCTAGATCTGAGAAACCCTTGTAGTATCAATTATCAAATCACATGCCAGCTAAAAATCAAGTCTAAATTATCTACAATTCTCCCTTGCCGAAAACATCACATAATATTGAATCAAGACCAACAAGAATGAGGGAACATATATCTATCAAGAAAAGGAGAAATCATACAGATAAATGAAATTCCACGAAGTAATCATTCCACGACGTAATTCTAGGGATTATCATGATAGGATTTGACATGCAACAGAACAATCAACATGACAAACTTGTAATACCAGAATAACTTGCTCAATCTTCTGTTTCGGTTTTATAGCCAAGTTTTCAATATCAAGGGATGGATAGAGGGTGGAAAGGTGGGACAGGAAGTTTGGTGCCACCAAAAATAATCGTAATGGAGCGTATGACATGAAAATAAATCACAAACTAAACAAATTTAGACCCTTGGATAAGATTACATGAAGTTAAAAAATCTGTGTAAGATGATGCTAAAGAAATTTACCAAAAAGATGATCTTCCAAACTACCCATCGGCATGTACTCATAAACCAATAGCCTCTGATCACCAGAAGTACAGTAGCCAATCAAGGTAACAAGATTGGAATGGTGTAACAGACTCAGCATAAGAACCTCCACGATAAATTCTTGATGCCCCTGAAGACCATCCTGATTAAGTTGTTTCACCGCGACAATCTAATCATCGAAAACCAAACCACACATAAATTTATTACAACTTGACCACGGAACTATAACAAACAACCGATTTACAACTTAAAAAGGAACCTGCATTCATAAATTAATTGACACAATCAGCATAAATTTCATAACATAACTTTTAACAGCAACTTACCTCTCCTGTTTCTAACCTGCCTTTATAAACCCTGCCAAAACCTCCTTCACCAATCAAATTAATCTCTCTAAAATTTCTTGTTGCTGCTGCAAGCTCACGAAATGTGAAACTACGAGCCCCTTCCTCAGCACCCTGACCCTTCCCATTGTCTGCATCCCCTTATTAAAATTAAAAAAACCAAACAGCAAATTGAAAACAAAACACAGCTTATAAAACCCAAACTACATCCTAAAAGAGTTCGGAATTCGACAATCACCATTTACATTAAACTTCGCTGTCTGGCTACCAACAAACTCTACACATTATCTTCATCAACAACAACAAAAAACACAAAAGAAAACGTAAACGAACCCAAGAACAAATGGGAGATCAGGGAAAAACCTGTATACCCAGATGAATATCGAGAACTAGATCTTGGGGCGTGTTCAATGTCGATCTTAATATCTTTTCGATGTGGGTTTATGCAAGAAAAGCAGCTCATCCTCCTTACTCCAAAAAACACACGCCCTCACGCAGAGGAGATGGTAGTTCAAATTATTTCTTTGTTCTTGTTATGTTTCTAAAAAACAGAAACCAAACAACATTATCGGAACAAAAAGCCTCTGTTATAAAGACAAGGCCCGAACAAGTTCCGTTCTTTTTCTCTCCTCCTCCTCCTCCTCCTCCTAGACAGGAGAGAAAAAACAACGAAACCCTGAATGCCAATGCTGTCTGTGTCTCTTAAGATCCTAAATTTCAGAAAAACACTTGTGAAAAATCAGATCTTTAAAGGGCAAATTTGAGAAACTCTCTCGAACTTCTAAAATTAGTCTGCTAGTCAAGGAAGGGCAAATAGAGGAACAAATGAAGCGGCAGATTTAACGGCAGTTAATAATAATAATAAATTATTAATTTTATTGTTGTTATTACTACTGCTAGCGAGTATTTTTCACTCAATTTACACAAAAATTATAATTAAATTTTATTTCTTAATAATTCCAAAACCATGCTTTATATCGGATGATGTAATTATAAGAATAAACCATCTAGGTGGTGGTCCAGTGGTAAGAGTTTGGGATCAAGAGGTTTGCTCCCTCTGTGGTCTCAGGTTCGAGCCCTGTGGTTGCTCATATGATGGCCACTGGAGGCTTACATGGTCGTTAACTTCAGGGCCCGTGGGATTAGTAGAGGTGCGCGCAAGCTGGCCCGGACACCTACGTTAAACTAAAAAAAAAATTATAAGAATAATTTCTTAAAATGTTAATGTTTGAATTCATAAAATTAAAAGAATGAATTTGTTTTACCGGTTTATATTTTAACTTAAACTAATTTTTATTTATAAATGATTTAAAAAATGAAACTCGTATAGTGTATTTATAAAAATAAATTATGTAATTTTAAAATTTCAACTTGAGGTTAAAAATAACAAAAATATGTTTAATGCTTGTGTTTGTTTGGGTGAGATGTGGGGGTTTTTTTGTTTTTAAATTTATTATTTCCTTCTTCTTTTTCATTTTTCATTTTTATCTTATTAAATAAAGTGCATCAATGCAAGTCGCTCTTCATGCCTCTTCACATGCCACTGGATTTTTCATTTTCACCTCTGTTTCTCTTCCCGCATTAAACGTTCCGGTTTGGTTATGCCGTTGCTTTTACGCTTTTGACCTTGTTGCTTCTCTCTTTCTTCTATCTTGACACTGAGCTGTCAACTCCCTGTTGCTTCAAATCTTCGGATTATACGCGTTAAGCACTTTTTGCTTAAGCTCAAGATCACGGCCTCTATGTTTCACATCTAGCCAAATCAAGTCCCTGTGTGTTCAATCGTTTCAAGTCAACCCCTTCTCGCCTGGTTAAAGCTAGTCTTTGACCCTCCAGGGGATCGTTTTGTGATACGTGGCACTCACCTTGCTTTTTAGTTGGTGGCGTAGTTTAAGAAGAGGATCAAGTCAGCTTTAATCGGATAAAAGGGGCTGAATCTATCTAAGTTAAAATGGGTGGTCTGGTTTAACCAAGCATCAAGATTATAGGGACTAAATGGGATTTATGGCCCTCTTTGTTTAGGTGAGATGACCCCTTGTTTCCGTGTTGTAAGGTTGTCTCCATCTATCCTTCTTTAGTTTCTCAGGACAAAATCACTGAGAATTTTGTGTCTAATCTGTCACCATAAAAAAAGAAAAGTCCAATTAAATCAAAACCATATGATTATCTTGAATTCTTTTGATGTCAAGCTTGTTTGGTAAAAGACAGATGGGATGTGACGTGAAGCACAAAGAGGGTCGATGAAGAGAAAACCAGGCAATAATTACTCTTCCAGCTTAATTTGATAGGATGACAGTGATTGTTTTTAAAGATAATTTTTATTTGAAAATATATTAAAAATATATTTTTATATTAGCATATTAAAAATTTTAAAAACACAAAAAAAAAATCAATTTTTTTAAAATATTTTTAAAATACAAAAACAAAAAATCTTTTTAAAGCCTCCAGCTAGCCTCCATTCCCCCTCCCCACTTTCTTCGTAGATTTTCCACAGCAAAGACTCATGGATGAAGAGTTTTTCCACTAGTTTTGAAAAGGTAACTTCGGTGCTCTAAAAAAAGGTACTTTTGATAAGAAAATTGCTGTGAAAATGGCTTGTTGACCACACTCATGGTTTGGAGTCAAGGGTGCATTATTTTTACATCCTTCATAAAATATTTTATTTTTATTTTTATCTGGTAAGTCAAAGTTTTGTTTTTTTTTTTCCAAATCAGTACTTTATTCTGCTAGTTTGTTTTTTAGCCAAATTTATTATTGAAAAAAAAACACAACCCCCCTTTAAAGAAAAGTTGAAAAAATGTTTACAGAACATTGATTTTGTATAAAAATCATTTTTCAAAATATTTATATTCAAAGAGTTTTTTTTTTCTCAGTGTTTATTTGATATTGTGGTGTATGGTACCTTTCAGATTATTTTTCATCTGAAAATATATTATAAATAGTTTTTATATTATTATATTAAAATCATTGAAAATTACTAGAAAAGTCATTAATTTAATATATTTTTAAAATAAAAACAAAAACAACTCCGCTTTAAAGCATTCACTTGGATGCATTGGGATTTATGAAAAGGTTGATTTGAGAGATAATAATTGTTTATCTGGGAAAGTTTTTCTTTTCTCTTTTTCTGGGGATATGGGTGAAAAGTTGGTGTCCGGGAATGCTGGTTGTGACGGGGACCAATCTGCAGCATCCGCCGGTACGCCTGCCTTGGATTGATCAATTAACTTTTCGGTCGGCTAATGATTAATTCTCTCAAAGTTAGTTTGATTCCGCCTTTTGACCATCCCTCCTCGTCACACACAAAGAGGAGCCTTGTTCTTTCTTGCATGCCCTTTCGGTGCCGATTCTCAAAAGGTAAAATTAAATAAACCGCCACTAGTTTATTTATTTTCTCAATAAATCTTGTGGTGGGGGGATTAGTTAAGTTTTTTCAGATAGTGTTTAATTATCATATAGGAATAAAATAAATAAAAACAGTGTTTTTTATATATTATTGTCTTGTAATACTAAACAAACTCAACCATTTTATTTTCTAATTAACTAAAGAAATTATTAATTACGATAGAAAAAATAGGGTTCATTTAAGATCTTTAACAAGTATGATTTACTCCTGTTTGTTATAGATTTCCGCACCCTTTAAATTCCATCCCGAGAAGAAATAAAGGCTAATAAATAATAAATATAGATAATAGGAATTCTTTTCTTTTTTTTTTTTTCATTTTTTGCCCTCAACTGGAATCACCATCGAAAGAAAAACCTAACTTAAGGCTCTTTAAAAAAAAAAAAAAGAGTGGACCATATATCACTAGGATGATTCATGACCAACTGACATGCACGGGTCCTGTATTTATCTCTATAGTTAATGCCGATCACATGCCATCACAAGGACCACATTGAGAATGATTCTTCACTATATAGCCTTGGCCACGAGTAGGAGGAGGCTGGAGCAACCCATCACATTATCCCGAGCACTGTAGACCCAGCTTGAGTTTACAAGCCCCGCCCATTGCAGAAAAGTTCGAGCATGTTTATGACTGTGATTTGAAAAAAAATAAGTTTTAAAAAGATGTAGTTGGGTGTGGTTAGTTGAATTTAAATACGTGTTTGGTAAAAGTTGTGATTGAGATTTATGTGCAGCAAAAAACATGTATAAAATGTTTGGTAGTTGTGTGATTGCGATTGTTTTTCAAAGTGTTTTTTATTTGGAATCACATCAAAATAATTTTTTTTTATTTTTTAAAATTTTTTTTTGATATCAGCGTATCAAAATAATCTGAAAACACAAAAAAAATATTAATTTAAAGTAAAAAAAATTAATTTTTTTCAAAAGTGTTTTTGAAACGCAAAAACAAACCGAGTTTTATGAAACTTAATTACAAAAGCATGTAAAAACTGCGTTTCAAACTCATTTTTTTTGTGGGCCTCACAGTAAAAAATACAGTTTGATGTGTTACCAAACACCTTATTGTGTTTTTTACACCACAAACACAAAAACTTCAAGTAAATAAACGCAACCCAATTTACTTGATGCCCCGTGTTTAGCATTTTGATACTGATTATTTTTAAAAGTATTTTTTATTTAAAAAAGTATTAAAATAATATTTTATTTTTATTTTAAAAAATTTATTTTAAACATCTATATAAAAAAAATAATTTTTTTATATAAATATACGGCCCAACAGGTAGCCAAACAGAGTTGTTATATATATTTGACATTATGTTAGTTTTTATGGTTGTAATATGAAAATATAGATTAAAAAAAAACTATAAATTATTCCACACCTGCAGCACTGCCTAACATACCCTTGTTATGTTGAGGGCCATAAAATCTATTCTTTCTCCTTTGTCGTTTTATCCCATAATCAAATGTTAGAGTTACATTTATGAAACTCGATCCGTACCAGCAGGTCAACTCTTCAGTTCAACACTTGAAAAACCAACCTGTCAATCTATGATGTAGATCTCGAGTCAGAACAGATCTAATAACTGTGGTGAGAATCGATATGTGGTCTCTCGAGAATGGTTCACGGACAGCATTTTTGTAAAGTGTTGTTAATGGGCTAGGGCTTATTAAGTCTTACTTTACTTTCTAGATGTTTCTCTAATCTTCTGCTCT
>Ga0307517_10005354_pt1 | contig 19383 bp, 11 predicted proteins | sample 23_EM_MG_FD_194515 | JGI IMG/M metagenome (GOLD analysis project Ga0307517, IMG submission 194515) | Populus trichocarpa ectomycorrhiza microbial communities from riparian zone in the Pacific Northwest, United States - 23_EM | ecosystem: Host-associated > Plants > Roots > Unclassified | place... | reverse complement strand
ATAGCCAGTCTTCCCTCCCCATGACTTTAATTATTAAAGGTTGTCTCCAAGGCTCCCTGAGCGGTTTCTTTTCTTCAGCAGACAACTTAATCAAAGGACACTCCTCATCTCTCATATCTGATGAAAAGATATGATATGATCCTTATTGGTCAACTTTAATATAGTCATGCTTCGTATGATCCTTATTGGACTCGTGATCGATATAAGAAGCACCCATAAGAGAATCCTTATAACTGATCCCTCCAGAACCTGCTTGAGTACCAATCGACGGGCTTGAACCATTGCCCACATCAGCTTCTTGATTACCTGAGTTGACTTTAATTTTCTTGTTTGAACTTGACAACATATCTGCCTCCTCCGTGGAGATGCCCGTTTGTTCTCTAGAGAGCATATTGCAGGGAAACACTCTTTCCGAAATTCAGCACTAAACGAGTATTCTGGATTCCTCAATCTCGGGGAACCATCCAGAAATAAAAGAGCAACGTCTGCTTTGGGCCAGAGAACCACTTTCAGATTTCCATCCCCACCACACTTTACTAGCTAGGTTGCTTTTGTCTCGCTTTTCATAATTTTTGCAGTTAATATCGCACCAGCCTCCGCTTGCGGACAGTCATATTGAACTGTACTGAGTCAATCGACCAATTCTAATTAAGCACTGAAACATCATTTCAACCATTAAAAACATCAGATTAATATTTTTCACATGGTTGAAACCACATAGCCAAAACCATGTCTAACAAAAAACCAGTAATTTGAAGTCCGAATAAACTTACATCCTCTAGATTTTCATTAAACTGGCAGATAGATGCATAGACTAGACAAACGTTACATACTCGACAATCCACCTAACACTAGATGAAACAAAAACCAAATCATGTAGAATCTCCAAACACTATGAATCAAAAACAATAAAGAAAGGAATTAATACTTAATTAATTTCATTTAATTAACAATGAACTGTGACTATATATGCAGGTAAAAAAGTTTTTTTGCTGGCATTTAACTTTAACACGCCTGCACAACAAATCGATAGCAACGAGGGATTCCAATTCCCTCCAATTAAATAACTTCCCAATAGAAAAAATTTAAAAATAGGATTGATTATGTAAATCAAATCAATCATATTTTAAAAATAATCATCATATTATAATAAAGTTAAATTAACAAATGACGACTTAAAGGCAAAAAAAAAAAAAAAAAAGAAAAGGTCGACCGGCTAAGCTTCCATGTGCAACTATAAATACACGAGGTGTGTTGCAGAGCTCTCTCATCTTCCTGGAAGCTGCACACATAGCTATAGTTATTGCTACTCCCAAGCAGCAAAAGTTTGCATCTTGGTGCCCTCTCCTAAATTTATAATAATTTGCTGCCTTTTTCATCTTTTGTTACTGCTTTTATTTAGTAGCATGGATACGAAAGTCCTTTCCTCTGGCATCCAGTATACAAACTTGCCGGCAAGCTATGTTAGGCCGGAATCTGAACGTCCCCGGCTATGGGAAGTTTCAACGTGCGAAAATGTTCCGGTCATAGATTTAGGTTGTCAGGAGAGGGACCAAATTGTCCAACAAGTTGGCGATGCCTGCAAGAACTATGGCTTTTTTCAGGTTAGCCTACTTTCTATATCTTTTTTCCCCCTTCTTTTGTTTTATATTTTAATAGTAGTGGAATATTTTAAAAATAGTCATATCAATCCTTCTATTACTTGATTATTTTAGCATGATGATTAGATGGAGTATAGATCATAGCTAAATAATTTGAATAGTGAATCTTTTGGTTTATGAATGGCAGGTGATCAATCATGGAGTGTCTTTGGAAGCAGTGGAGAAAATGTTAGGAGTAGCCCATGATTTCTTCAGCTTGCCAGTTGAGGAGAAGCTGAAGCTGTATTCTGATGATCCATCGAAGACAATGAGACTTTCTACAAGTTTTAATGTGAACAAGGAGAAGGTTCACAACTGGAGGGACTATCTTAGACTCCATTGCTATCCTCTTGACAAGTATGCGCCTGAGTGGCCTTCTAAACCTCCTCCGTTCAAGTGAGTTCTATCTCTCTCTCTCTCTCTCTCCCCTCCTCCTCCTCCTCCTCCTCCCTCTCCCGCTAAAAACACAGTCATGCAGAATAGGGCACACCACAAACATAGGGAGAGCTACGTTTCAGATACCTTGGGTGCATGCACTAGTGGTGCATAGAATCTGCCACATCCCTTTCTGTCATAACTTGCCTTTTTTCTTTTGTTTTCCATAGTTAGCATTTATTTGCGAAAATGCACCTAGAAAAAATCTTCCTTGCACATGAAATATTAAAATAGATAACAACATTTCACTTGTTTATTAAAAATAAGTTATATTAAATTTAAAATGATATTTGAAAATAACTGTTCAGATATCATATTTTACATTCTGACGACATTTCAAATATTTTTTTTATTCGGAGTTCATGATTGTATAATTAAAATATTACTGTAAATTTCACGTATTTTAAAAAAGATTTTTAATAAAACTTCTCATCTTGAAATGGAAAAAATTAATTAAAAACATGCGTGAAGGTTTGGGTTTGGGTTCGGGATAGAGTTTTTCTTACCAAAATTCCACGTGTGATTGAAAGTAAAGAAGACATAAACCATATCCAATAAACTCGTCCTAGGTTTTAGTTCCAGTACATGAATATAATTGCATAGCAATTATTGTACTGTCCGAGAACTCTAACCTAAGCTCCGTTGTATATTTAAATTTGATTAATCCCTTATTAAAGATATCTTTTGAGTTAGCGCTCATCACTCCACTTTATATAACTTTCTAAAAGCCGATAAAAATCCAATCAAAAAGGTTAAGCATCATACTATGATGTTAGATCATAAATATATGTTTGAAAATGTTTTTTAAAGTGTTTTTTATTTGAAAATAAATTAAAGTAATTTTTCTTTTTGAAATAGTAATTTTGATCCAATTTATTCACTCACGGACACCAAGAAAAGTCTCCTCTCCCACTCTAAAAGTCATATCTACTAATTTAATTTATTTTTTCTGGTCCTCTATGAGCAAAAAAGTATTTTGCGGTCCTTAGAAGGGAGGAGGTGGGCATGTGAGCACATGCGGCACGAAAAAGGAGGGTTCATATAGCCCCACTGTTTTTTCAGTCTCTTGCTAACGAGGCCTTTTGCATTAATTATTGAAGGGTAAATTCTTACACATAAATTGATCAAAACAGTTATTTCCCTCCCCTTCCATTAATTATATAGAGCAATTAGAGAAGGGTTTGTTAGACTAATTAATCAAGAATTATTACACAGTTAAGGACCTAATTGCCACGACACGAAGTCCATGGACTCCGATCCCTAAATTTCCAAGGATTCTTTTTTTCTAAATTTGAATTTGAAAGATTTTCATGGGAATCTCACATCTTTCACTATTTGAACATCTCTGGTCACGTTTGTTGTTTCCATGGCTTTAAAAAAATGAATTTTTATTAAAATTAATTCTTAAAAAATATTTTAAATCGTTTTAACATACTAGTGTTAATAATAAATTTTAAAAATTAAATAAAATATTATTTTAATATATTTTAAAATAAAAAATACTTTAGAAAATAAACAGCATCTTTTTTTTTATTATTTATCAAAGTTTTGAATCTAGAATCTGAATGATTCGAAACACCCTTGCACGTTGTCAATCAATCAAAGTATCCTCTCTCTTTTTTTGTAGATTTTATGTGATATTTCTTTTTATTATAAAATGAGGGAGGACACTTGGGGATTAGAGAATGGCAATATTCCTCAAAAGGGACTCCACAAAAATAAAAAGAGTAATCAATTATAAAGGCAAATTGGTAAAAACGTTTAGGCAAAGTTCATGCATTAAAGAGTCCTTTTTAGGCTGTAGGGTCCATGAGATAGAAAATCCACTATAACGACAAAAAAAAGTGCATTATTGATAAGAAATATAATCAAAGGAATCACTCACGTTTTAAAACAGATATTAAGTAAAATCTAAAAGTTGAGGTACGTGGAAAATATTGTTTTTCATAATAATTTATTTTTATTTGTCTTTTATATAGTTATTACGGTATAAAAAAATATCTTAGTTTCGAATTGGTATCATAAAAATATCTCAACATTGTAGTATGATTTATTTTAAAAAAAAATTAGTTAAATAAAAAATAATTTAAAAAACTAGATTATTAAACTTTGTGGAGTCAATAACCTGATTTACGAGTTTGGTGAGGCAATTCTTATTACCCCAGTTTACATGTTTAATAGTGGTTTTTCCTATTTTTTTAATTATATAATTGTTTATTTTTGTCTTTATCATATAGTTAAAACAAATAATTTCAGGAAAAAAAATATTAGTAAATTTTAGAAAGTCTATAGGCCTATTGATGAATTTAGTGAGTTTAACTTTTATTTTTTAAAATTTTTTTTTCAATTTTATCCTTTGATATTGGGCTAATTGGAAATTTATTTTGTTTTGTTTTATATGAAATTATTATAGTCTTAAAAAAATCTCAGTATTAGTTTAACGCTCTATTTCGCAATCGTCTATTTTTATTATTATATAGTTAAATAAAAAATTATTTAGAAACAAGTTATTAATCTCAATAGAGTCTATTTTTCAAGTTGCGGATATGATGTATTGACCCAGGTTATCCAATTCACGGGTTTAGAAAATTTACCCATTAAAATCAAACTGCTTCATTAAATATAATAGTACTACTAAAAAAATCTTCATACTTTTAATATTTTTTAATTTAAAAAAAAAAAGTAATGAAGCATGACCAAAGAACTATATATATAAACTCAGCCCATCGTTTACTTCGATGGTGGAGGAGAAAAGTCGACTGTGCCATGGAGTCCACAGGCATTAATTAGGAGATGGGGTTAAACTCTGTAGCTGTCATAAATAAGGAGGGTAATAAATTCATGGAAAGTGATTTGCCTCAACGCCATCATCTGCACTCGTTTGTTTTTTTAGTTTCATCCTCTCCTTTGATTACAAGTATTATTCTTTTATAGAGCACTAGTAACATTAATTACAATATATCAAGAAATTAATGGAATAAATTATTAAATAAAACCCCTTATTTATAATAGTTGATTAATGGAAAGTTTTCATGGAATATTAATTTCTGGTTCTAGCTCAATGGTCATTTTCACTTTTCCCGCAGGGAGTCATGAAAATTGTTGATCTAATTAATCTTAAGATGGCTGGTCGATTCTTAATCCTATATCCTTCTTTATTTCTGGTTCTATAGGATTTGATTGCATAACTCTAGATATTTTCAATATAAAAATCAAAATATACCATGTAGAGAATATATATATATATATATATATATATATATATAGAAAGAACAATGCTAAAATCACTTATAGCAACATATACCAACCAGTTTGCATGCATCATGAAATTTTTATGTAAATTTGAGTGCTGATATCTGCGAGTGTGCTATCAATATTTTATTTTTAATATGAATATCACTTCTACCTCTACTTCAATCTATGAGTAGTAGGAACACACTTATATATATTCTTATGAGGTAGGGTTGGATGACGACTACACAATAAAAATACCATTTTATTTTAGTCATTTATGGTTAATTAATTTTCTGTTATAAATTCCCATGATAAGATATAAAAACTTATGTTTAATTTATTATTTATATTACTTTTTAATATATTTTTCAAGTAAAAGTTTTTTTATTGCATATACAAACATTATCTTATATTATTAATTAATTTTAATTAAAAAATATAATAAAAATGGTAAAATTCAACTTTATAATTGTTTGATTATTAAATTTAATATTATATTATATTATATTATATTAAAAACTATTTCAACTCAAAATTCTAAAGTGTTTACCGAGTATTCAACTTTATAATTGTTTTATTATTAAATTTAATTTTATATTATATTATATTTAAAAAAGAGGTTTCAATACATGACATATGCTATTCCCTTAAAAGATGTAGTATAATTATCAAATATTTTTAGTGTGTGTTTGTGATTGTGATATAAGATACTTTTTAAAATGAATTTTGCTCAAAAATATATTAAATTAAAAAAAAATACTTTTTATATTCAGATATTAAAATCATTAGAAAATACTAAAAAATATTAATTTAATATTTTTTAAATTAAATATATTTTAAAAAAGCATCCAAAATAATAATATTAATTATTATTATTATTATTATTATTACATATGCCGGCATTCCTCCAAAATTATTAAACTACTTGTCTGTCTTTAAAGCAACTTGGTGCCAGAATCTTGGCAGCGTGGGTCCAAGACTTTAAAAATTTAAGTAATCAACGTAAAATACAAAAATGGAGACTTAAATTATTAGGTTTTGGGCAATTATTTTATAATCCAACGGCTATGACGCTCTATTGATGCACTGGATGAGATCACATCCATTGACATTTTTGATTTCTTGCATATTAATAAAAGCTTTTCTTAACGAGGTGGAAAATGATGTCATGAACTGAAATCGTGTTGACGTAAGAGAACTGATCAAATATGCCTTAGTCCTGCATATTCCATCTACCTGTTTATGACTTTATCCTCCATGTTTTGAAAACTTGTGAACAAGTTCCTTGATTTTTCTTGATCATTATTCTTTCTTTGTTAATTTTTGGTTCGCGGGTTGGAGATATCTTTGGATTATCTTCCTCATCAATCGAGAATTTTTTTTCTCGAGATGATCTTGGTGTTTCCTGCATGAATTTTACGCATTAAAGAGAATAAATTCTTTTGGTTGATGTCCTCATCTTCGAAACTCAAAAAATGAAGAAACAAACCTTTTTAATCATCAATATTGTTTTATTAAAATGTTTAAGTTACAAGTTTGAAGAAACGAAGGACTAAGATATAATAAGCTCAAGATCGAGGACTTGAGAATAATTCATTTAAATATTATGATGATGGTCAGTCGACGAAACAATTAAATAAGGTAGGGTAGTCTGCAAAAGTCCCTAGTTATTAGCCAACCCTCTTCCAGAAAGATGATGTACTGTTATGCGACCGATCTACTTAATTTGTCAAAATAAATTAGGTCTCTCTTCCACTCTTTGCTGGGGTACCACCGGCAGAGTGATGCTGATCATTCATCGATGCCCTAAGATCATGGTTATCTTATCCCCTGGTTGTTTTTTTCAATGTTTTGGACAATTCAACAAGAAACAAAATGAATTCATCTATGGAGATCAGTGCATGTTGCATGCTTTCTTGATTATAAAATTCTGGGAACAATTACACAATAAATATCTTTCTCTGTCATAACACGGTTGATGACATGGATAATAGTGATTTGAAGTTGATTTATATACAATGTAGACTTCTTAATTAATAGTATCTATATTTTAATTTTCAAGCTTCTATGATGTATTTGGTTGGTGTCCTCAAATAAAAGAGTTATAAATATATTTAGATGGAGGAACCAAGATAGTGATCACAATATCAAATAAATTTATTTATGAAATAGTTTTGAAATGAATTTTTATTTTGAAAAATAAAAAATAGAGAAAAATATATTTCTTCTGTTTTCATTGTTTTTATTTCTCTTATATGTCTTGAAAAAGTAACTAAATGTTATCTTAAATGATGTCCAAAACTCATTGTATCTTTCTTCGACCCGAACAAGCTACGACTTCAAGGTAACGAGATTACAATGTCGTTCACAATCTAGTAGGATTGATGTCTTTTAGATAGGGCTAATGACGTGGAAAGAGTAAAGAAAAGACTTCTGTCTTCATCTGCTATATAATCAATGGTTTTTTTTCTTTCTTTCTTTTTTGGGAAAAATATATTATTTATAGGCAGGGTGGATGGTTTTAAACGCAAACTCTGCTTCATAATTTTCTTATCAAGACATGATCGTAATTCAAACATGCTGACTATTATTGTAGAAACATGTCGGGGGTACTTGACATTGTTGCTTCTTGATGTATATCTGATTTTGGGGATAAAAAGTCTTGCTTACATCAAGAATTTTGGGGAAAAATTTCAACTGAAGTTTTTCCTGTAGTCTCATCGTATCACTAGTAGGCAATATTAAAGAGATGGATGAACTTTTATGCCAAATGGGGCAATTATATCCTCAACTTTCATTGGTACATTCTTGAGTTTAATTAATTTGCAAATCAAAATTTAAAATCATTGATCCACTCTCATTGTTCCAAAAAACTTAGAGACCGAAGTTAATAAGTTATGGACCTTATGGTCTATCAATCTCTACATAGGGCGGAGTTGCATAGAGTAGAAGGGGGTCAATTGCCTTCCTCAATTTTTCAAAATATTTATTCTCCGTATGTTCATGATCTAAGATCTTCTTGGATGTGTGACTCTCGACTCACTTGTTTATCATAATAGTACCAACTTAGTATTAATGTGCTGTAGAATTATGATCTAATCATGTGAAATGTGCTGTATGAATAGGGACATTGTAAGTAGTTATTGTATACAAGTTCGAGAACTTGGGTTTCGAATACAAGAACTGATATCGGAGAGCTTAGGCCTCGAGAAGGATCATGTAAAGAATGTCTTGGGTGAACAAGGGCAACATATGGCTGTAAACTTTTATCCTCCATGTCCAGAGCCAGAGTTGACTTTCGGATTGCCAGGACATACCGACCCCAATGCCCTCACTATTTTACTTCAAGACCAATCAGTAGCAGGCCTTCAAGTCCTCAAAGACGGGAAATGGGTAGCTGTTAATCCTCATCCAGATGCATTTGTCATTAACATCGGTGATCAATTACAGGTAAACACTCATTTCTTCTTTTATTTGAGGGATCCTCGAACCTGAGACCTCTTGTGGGAATGGGAATGGGAATGGGAAAGGGAACACGAGTACTGCCCTTGAGCTGCAAGGCTCATTGGCGACAAGCATTCTCTTGTCCATGTATATTGTGGGCAACATTCTGATGCTATAATGTTGATTGGTGGTATAACAAATGCAATTAATGGGAGATCCAAGAGTGATCGCAGGCACTAAGCAATGGGCTTCTTATGAGTTTTAGTGATTGCAGGCACTAAGCAATGGGAGATACAAGAGTGTGTGGCACCGAGCTATCACGAATACTGACAAGGCAAGGATGTCAGTTGCTTCCTTCCTCTGTCCATACGATAACGCATTGATCACCCCGCCTAAAGCTCTCACCGATGATGGAACTGGAGCCGTATACAGGGATTTCACATATGCTGAATATTACAAGAAGTTTTGGAGCAGGGACTTGGATCAAGAACACTGTTTGGAACTTTTCAAGAACAAATGAATAGTACACATTTTACTAGTTAGTGATAATAATCACCTTATTATTGTTGCAATTTCCTAATAAATTCAGGTCGTGGAGTTGGGGGCCAGAATTGTTTTTCTGTTTTTTTTTTGTTTTCTGAAATCCTGCAAGGACGCATCGCCGACATCAACCTTAAATTCTTGTTCATTTTGTGAAATAATGGCAGTTGCAGACTCGTTTCTAGCATATAAAAGTGTATCGTTACAGGCATCAGGCTACATCTGCGAACGGGGAAGGTTTTATGTCACTGTTCGATTGTTGGTCCATGCCACCTCTTGTTGATTTTGAATTTCCATTCATGTCCTAATAGATGTTCATAAGTAACAGTTGTTGTAATCAAACAGTATCTTTTGCAATTTATTTTATGCTGGCATTATTATCAGAGACCTAAACCATGGAGTTCCCTTGTTTTTTTCTTTTTCTTTGCGAGGGTGCCAAAGACTTCCTATCATGGTCTACAATGTTGAATCTCCCTCCTCCACAACAGTTCTTATAACATTACTATAAATCTTAAAGGTGCGGTCATTTCACTCAGCACACACCACACTATTCATCTTCTTGACTTTTACTGTTGATAGACTGCTAAAAATTTTGTGTTTTTTTAATATGGTACTCAAATTTTTTTTTTTTGTGACTACATTTTTTTTTGGTCAAATTCAAAGACAACTAAATCAAATTTGTTGACCAAAGATAAAATTAAAAGACAAGGAACTAGAGTAGAAAAGGTGTCACAAAGGAATAATGTTTCAAAATGCTTACTTCAATCCTCAAACTTTACGACCTATATAAATTTGATCCCTTAATATGTTTTCAATTTAATTTTGGTACAAATTTTTATTTTTGTTATTTTTTAGTTTTTAATTTAAGAGAGGGGAGATAGGTCGCTAGAATTTAGTGATAGAAAGAAAAAATCAACGTTTCCACCGATTACAGCCACCATAATGGTTGATCTTTGTATCAAAGGGTTACATTTGTTAAAGAAAGTTTTATTTAGGTATTTTTTTAACCTTGAAATGACCTAAAAATAAGATTTAAACTTGGAAAGGTTTTTGGTTTCGGGTTGATTCCGGGTTTTTGGGTTTTTTTGTTTGTTTTTTAAGGCCATTTATAGGTTTGTAAAGGTGTTTAACTTATTTTCTAGGTATTTCGGGTCAAAATGAGTCAGGAAATAGGTTTTTTGGTGAAAAACAAATACCTTATTTTTTTCGTCCAATGAATCTGGAGAATTCTAGGCGACTCGTCGCATGTAATATTTTTTTTTCAAAAAATAATGGGTTGTACGACACGTCATTTGTCCCAGTTATATTTTTTTTAAAAAAATAGTACCTACACGCGAGCCCTTCCTCCTTGAATGGGTTGTACGTCGGCTTGGCTTGTCAGGCCTAGCGGCGTCTAACCCCTTTATTTTTTTTGTAAATTTTCCTTTTAGATAACAAATCATGTTTTTTTATATGTTTTTTTAATTTTAGTTATATTCCAATTAATACCCTTCTCTTTGATTTTTTGTTTTTTGTGTTTGGGTTTTTTTCTTAAATAGCAGTTGTTTTTTTTAATTATTTTCCATGTATTTTGTTTTTAGAGAGGTTATTATAATTCATTTATAATTTTTTATATGTGATATATAATTAAAATTTATTTTTAAAAATAAAAAAATTATTTATTTTTGGATATTATTTTTGTAAGTACAACCGTGACAGATATGAAGCATTCATATATTCTTGCAAGAAACGAGATAAATTTTATTTTTAATTTTAATTTTTCCATAATATGCAGTTATTGAGTCAATTTAGAGCATAGCAAGGCAATCAAAGCATTTTAATTTTTTTAATTTATTGATTTGATATTATATCATGTACCATTTCTGTAACAAAGAAATCAAAACATCAAAAGGCATTGTTTGGAAACCCAGAATCAACCTTTGCCACATGCCTTGGACCTTCATGAGGAATTCCATGGCATGTGATGCATTGAATGCACAGCACGTTAATTATTCGGAAACCTTGAAGGCCTTCTGGGTCCTCTCTTCCCACCGATGCAAATCAACAACATTACAATATCAGCATGCATGACTCTCCTGGTGGCAAGGTTTGTATCACCTTCCCGTTTGCCGGAAGCGAATCATAGCAATTCCGCAAGAGTTTTAAGCAGCGTTCATGCTCCCTCCCTCCAACTGCAGGCATGCACACACACAATGACATGAGGCAAATCAAAGTTAATTCCCTTAATTGACTATTCTGCATATTCCCTTAGAGGCGATCATATTGACTACAGCTCCAGTCCCTCCACCAAGATCCACGGATGATGTGATCAGGCCTTCAAAGCCTCTGTGAGTCTCAAGAATCTTCTGCATGGTAATGGTAGAGTGGTCTGACATTCCCTTATTGAAAACCTTGATGAGTATTGGATCCATGCCAAGTATTCAAATACAGCCATTCCATGGGCCTTGTTGAATGGAATGCCTCCTTCAAGAATTGCATCTTGAGAAGGGAAGGTTGAGAAGGTACCTAGAAGTGATACAAAAATGGCTTAGGAGGGATACATATATATATATGCATAAGAATATATTCTGGACAGTGTTTTGTTAACTTCCCTTCTTTTAATTGTCTTTTGTTACTTGGGCTTGAGTAATTGAGTTACGGCCTACAGCTTTACAAGAAGCCGAATATGCTAGAGGGGAAAAAAAACAAAAATCAAACTGAGTTGTTTTTTCTCAGCCCAACTATTAGGCACTCAATTAGTTGACAAACTTTAATAGGCCAAGCCCAGATATTAAGCCCAAACAGATGGTCAGATTTGTGTATAACAGAATTACAGCCTATTCGGTATACGGTAGTTTCTGCTTTGTGTTTAATTTCAAAGAAAAAAATCATTTAGTTAGATAAAATAGTTTTTGCACTCAATCTCATAATTGTGATTCAAATCTTAATTTCATAGAAGATAATAAATAACTTGTTTTTTAATTTATAAAAAACCTATTTTATTTTGTATACAAAAATCTATTTCAAAACAATTTTAACCAAATATATATAATTTTAAATCTATATTTTTAAAAACAATAACAAAAAATGATTTTTTAAATCACAGCCTCAAAAATCACCACAATATCAAAAACACACTTAATCTAATTCCCACCTACTAATAATAGATATTTAAATTCCAAACAAGCCATGGTAGACTGGTGAAAGAAAAAAATCACATCTCTTTTTTTACTTTCTAGTTTGAACTTTAAGGTTTTTGTTTTTACATGAAAATGTTATTATTGTTAAATGTTTTTGACGAGTTAATTCAATTTTTAATTCAAGTTAAGATTTAAATTAAATTAAATGATAATTAACCTAATATATTCAACCCCCTAAAAACAATATTATTTTAATATTTTAAGATCGGGTTAAGTTTAATACCTTCAATAATAGCAAATAGAAAAATGTTATGTTGATGGCGTACATTAAACTGGTCTAGAAAAATTTTATTATTGTTAAATATTTTTGACAAGTTAACTCAGTTTTTAAAATTTAAGTTAAATTAAATGATAACTAACCTAACATACTCAACCAATTTGATTTTTAAATAAAATATTTCAAAACAATATTATTAATTTTAATATTTTAAAACCAGGTTAAGTTTAATACCTTCAATAATAGCAAATAGAAAAATGTTGTTGATGGCGTACATAAACTGGTCTAGAACTACTTATATGATGAAGATCCAAGAAGAACAATCACTTAATGCTTAGAAAAGTACTCATAATCTTGCAAGATACATACATCATGAATTGCTTTCTTTTCCGTTACATAAGTCTTTACTGTTTGAAGCATAAGGCCAATAAGAAATCTTTTCACATGTATTAAGAATTTTGAGGGAGGCAGTGAAGTTATTTGAGAAAATCAGGCATACAAAACGCAACCTTAACCTTATATGTTTCATAAGAGATAGCTACTCCTCGTATAAAAAAGCAATCACAACATCAAAAGCAGAGACAGCAGCAACGTTGTATGGAAAACCCCAAGTCACTTGGAGCTTGGACTTGAGCCTTAGTTCTTGCGGAATTCAATGACATGTGTGTTGAATGCACAGCACATTACTTCAAAACCTTGAAAGCCAGCTCCCTTTGCTAAGCCCTCAAATTCCTTTTCGGTCCTCTCTTTCCCACCGGGGTTGTGCGCCAGCATGATAACATCAATGTGCACGACTCCCTTGGTGGCAAGGCTTGTGTCAGGAGCCACGGGAAGAATGCACTCAACAAGTATCACCTTGCCGTTTTCCGGCAAGGCGTCATAGCAATTCTTCAAGAATTTTAAGCAGTGTGCGTCGCTCCAATCATGGCATATCCACTGTAAGAGCATAATTAACACCACATCAGTAACAAAATCAAAGTGAATTAAATTAAGATGACAAATCCAGTGGATACAGAATCTCTTGGTTGTTTATTCAAAGAGTAGGTCCTAGTAAAAAGCTAATGAATGAAAGGGAGTAGGTGGCATAGTGGTTCCAATGGATTGAAAAAAACTCACCTTCATGAAAACGGCATCTGCTTTGGGCACGCTAACAAACATGTCCCCACCAACATGCTCCACACCTGCAATCATTATCCATCTCCATCAAATTCAGTCCAAAATCATAATTAAGCAGTTCTGGACAAGCAATGGAGCATTACTGCATCCACCGAGATCATCTAAATGCTGGCAATAGACATAAGACAAAGTGGTTACCGGGATAAGATGGGGCATCCTCAATGACGTGGGGCAGATCAAAGTTAATGCCCTTAATTGAAGGGTATTTAGAGACGATGGTGTTAACGACAGCTCCAGTCCCACCACCAACATCCACCAAGGATGTGAGGCCTTCAAAGCCTTTGTAGGTCTCAAGAAGCTTCTTCATGGTAATGGTAGAGTGGTCAGACATTCCCTTATTGAAGACCTTGTTGAATCTTGGATCCGTGCCATGATATTCAAATGCAGTCATCCCATAGGCCTTGTTAAATGGAATTCCTCCATCAAGAATTGCATCTTTCAAATAATACCTGCAACAATTAACAGAATCATGATGACATTATCCTCTCAAAAATGCACCAAATGCAAAAAACAATGAATTAATTAATAATTATCTTTTAACAATGTGATTGGTTAGTGTTTCACGACAAAAAGGATAAATACAAAAAAAATGTAACATATTTAATTAAAGAGATAAATATAAATAAAATAAATGTTTTTGAATAGTTTTGGAGTGGATTTATATACTTTATATCTGTTGTTTTTGTCTTTTATATCTAGAGACCGAATTCAAATATTATCTAAATGTTTTTTTTATCCGATTTAATAAAATTAAAACATCATCAAATTAATGAATTTTTAATTTGAGTAAAGAAAAAGCAATGCAAGGATATTTTTACTGCCTTCACTTTAATTAATGCCAAACACTATATGGGCAATAGCAATTTAGAAGAGGTGGATTAATACTAGTTAATTAATTCTTGGCAATTAGCCGATCCAATCCTTATGACTCAAATTTGATAGCGATCTTAATGAGAGAGAGAGAAAAGTGGTGCTTTTGTCGAAGGTTCATATTTGATATCTGAAGCATCGATCGACAGCAATAATTGACCATATTAATTTGACTTTATTTTAGATAACAATTAATATCACCATTGGAAAATACAATTTCTTTTAGCTGAAAAGGAAATTTCTAACCTAGAGATCAAGATTTTTTTTTTATTCATTCGAATGAATGAGATTCTTACATCTTATTTTTTTATATATTTTTATTTTCGACTCTTTAATCAAACAATATGTTTTTTTTTTTCGGAAATTAACCATAAGTAACTTTAAATATATATTTTCTTCATGAAATTAAGGGGAAAAAAAAGAAGCGATTGCTTTCTTGCTAACATGTATAAAAATATTCTAATCATTTCTCTCTTAAAACTAGAAATTTAGTGAATGCCCATTTGGACTGGTCGATAAATTTGCAGGCAGGTAATACTTTATGGCAGGCAAAGTGGTGGCTTGCAATTGTCAAATTGGTGGGACCCTAATTCACCCATCTCTAATGGTCTCTAGTGAGAGAGAAGTCTGTGGTGCCGATCCCTCAATTTGGTCACTTTGGATCGCTTTTCTATAGCATAAAAAGATTGAGAAATCAGAGCAAATGTGCACCAGCATAAATCTCAGTGGAGAGTTTGTAAGCCACTTTATAATCAAATTCAATATATAATTCAGGATTTCTTAGATTGGTGAAGACAGGATACTAACCAGCTTTCCATGAGGACCTTGTCCTGGTTCATGAGACAGAGAGGGCTGACAGAGACACCATCCTCGTTCTTGGTCAAGAATTTGCAAACAGGAGCAAGGCCATACAGTCTCTCAACTTTCCCATCAGGAAGATCTTTCAGAGAGCAAGTAAGAATGGAGTAGCTAGCCAGGAGGCGCAAGATACGGTCTAACATGACAGGCGCATCAGGGTTTTTGGTAGGGAGGTGAGAAGCTATCTCAGATGTGGACAAGAAAGCACCAGGGCCAGCTTTAGCCATGATTTCAAGAAGGTCGAGTTCAATGGCTGTTTTGAGGATCATTGGTAGAACTGAAGCACTGGCTAGTTGCATGGCAAAGAGGTGTGCCTCTTCATCTGATACCTGAGTTGGAGTCATCTGAGTTTCACCTGTTGAACCCATCTTGATCAAGATTGAATTCTTTAAGGAAACAAAAGGTTGAAGAAGGTGAAAAGAAAAGAAGTGAAGAGGATATCAGAATACTGAAAAAGAGGTTGCAAAGTGGTGCTATATATGGTGAAGTGCTCAACCACCTTGTGGTTGGTCCCTACTCTCTACTTGATGCACAAATGTCTTCTTCCTAGAACTGACTCCCTACCTTTTCTTCTATATATTTTTACTCGTCTTATTTGCCAAACTTTTCTTTTTTTAACCTGTTCCAGGGGAGACTATTGGAACATGATGTACTGTGTCAAGCAGGTAGGTTTATAAAACTTCTTTATCATGGGTTATAATTTTTAAAAATAAAAATATCAGGTATATAAATTGTTTTAATATGTTTTTTTATATATAAAAAATTAAAGTATAAAGCATCTAATTAAATAAATCAATAATCATTTATATAAATAAAAAAAATCATTAACAATAACAAAAAAAAAACTGAAAAAATTAAGAGATAAATGCAGATTAAGATATTCAATCACATAATGATACATTCACTCGATTGTATTTATTGAACATATTTAAAATTAATAAAAGATAAATTCACATCTTAAAAACTCATGATTTAAAAGTTAATACAAATGAAACTCACTGAATAAACACACGCTATAGAAAATCTTTGTATGTGTTATATACATACAAATATTTATTTTTGTATAGTATTTCTAATATGTTGACCTAACATGATATATTTTTTTTAATCAATTTTATATATATCTGGTTCTATTATCATTTGATTGAATAAATATTTGATTTGTATTTATATTATTTTTTTGTACAAGAATGCATAAAAAAAACTTGTATATATAATTTTTTTATATAAATAAATATCCAACCCACTATATAGCACGAATTGCTAATTTTATCTATAATCCACACTTCTAAGTTATTAGGTCATATTAGTATACCTTTAACCATAAAAAAAAAAAAACTTGAAGTTGGTAAAAAATTTGTTGATCGAGAAAAAGAAGAAGCAAAACAACAAAAACAACAATAATAATAAATAATAATAATAATAATAATAATCTTTTGCTTAATATGAGGGTTTTGCTTAATATGAGGGTTGTTTGGACTTAAAAATCGTATCAATGAATCCATATTTTGGATGGGACATTCTAACAGAACCACCTGCTGAAAATTGAACATTGACGTAGAGACTTGGGTACTTAGTAATAGATCATGTAACGTAATAATTTATTATATTTCTATATTTAATTATGTAATTGTCAAAATAATTATATAATTGATGATTACAATCAGAATGATTTATTACATTAAAAAGCATTACATAAAAAAAAAGCATGTAGGGACCTTAATTATAATAAAAAGAATCACAATAAAAAAATAAACTATAATTTTTGTAAAGTATAAGAACTAAAAAGAAAATTCAAACAAGGACTAATTTGCAAATAAAAATAAATATAAGAACTGAAATTATTTTTGAAAATTGAAGGGTTATTAAACATGATTGTGTTAGGAGTTTGGTAAATTAATGATATGGGTGGATTATGTTTTTTTTTTTTTTAAAATCCAAACAACATTGTTTTGGAATTATGTTTTTTTTAAAAAAAATTAAATTAAATTTTGATAAAATCATTATTGACTCTTGAATTGACTAGATCAACCTTTATCTATATATTTTTTTTAAAATTTATTATAAGACATCAATCAGATTTTAAATTAAATTATAAATAAATTGAGTTTAATAAAAATATCAATCACTCCTCCCATGTAAATGGAACCGGTGGGGGGTTTGGCAGTTTGATATATTCGTTAAGAATGAAATATTTTCATAATTAAACCTTTTTTTGTTTTTAATTTGGACATTTAACATGACTGTGCACCACCGACCATTCTCTTCTGCTGCTTCGTTTTTTGACCATCCATGCACCGTCCTTCTCATCTTCGAGCCTTTTTAATTAGGTGTTTCCTTGATCGAATATGAACAATTGTTCCCCTCCAATACATTAATTAAATCTAGATTCTACTTTACTTTCAATTATCTAACTTTAGTTCTGATAAGATTTTGTTTTTTGCATCTTAATTTTATACCTGGTCAGGATTTTGAAACTTCAGACTTCATTAATTATGATTTTGCAATTCTTCATTTCATTTTATTTCGTGATTCCTATTGAGATTTTATTGTTGTTTTACTTTGCTGTAGGCTGGATTAGAAATTTAAACTCTTCATTTTGATATATCAATGCTGATCTGTATAGAAATCATGAATATATTTCATCTTGTTCCGTTTAAGTTTGAATATCGTGTGGTTTTTGTATTATTTGCTTCATTAGTAGGGTTTTATGTTTCTTTATTTTTCTTCATTGTAATTAGGTTGATGCCTAGATTACAACCTATGTAGTTAAAGCTCTACCTACACTAATCAGGTTTTGTCTTTTTATTCTGTAAATACTCTTGATTTCATCAAAAAAAAAAAAAATTAGGCTATGTTTGTTTCCCGGAATTCACTTTCCGGGAAACCACTTTCCAAATTTTCCTGTGTTTATTTGCCTTTAGAAAAGTTGGTCAACGGAAAACACTTTCCAGTCAAAGAAAAATTTGGCTTGGTTTATAGGAAAGTGTTTTCCTGGAAAATTTGGGCAGAAAACACTTTCCGGAAGTTGTGAAAAATTTAAAAATATCATATTATTTGCTGATTATATCAAATTTGGTCTTCAAACTTTTGATTGCTATAAATATTTTGTTTTGAATATTTATTTTTTAATTTCATCTCTTAAAATTTAATTTTTATATTAACTTTGGTCCTCATTTTTATAATTGTTATTTGCTTTTCCCTTATCATTTTTTTATTGAAATTTTTTATCTATCAAATTTGGTCATCATTCTTTTGATTGTTACTTATTTTATTTGAAATAATTTATGAAATGTTAATTATTATTATTTTAATTTCTTCATCTTTCATTTATTTTTATTTTTTAGATTTGATCTCTATTATTTTAATTATTATTTATTTTATTTGAGATAATTTATGAAATTATTATTTTTTTTAATTTCATTCTCATTCAACTTTTTAATTTGTAAGATTTGTTCCTCATTATTTTAATAAATTTGAGAAAAATAAAACATTAATAATTTATTTTCCAGCTCATTTTCCATGACATAATCAAACACTGGAAAGTGTTTTTCAATTTATTTTCAATTACACTACCAAATATCAGAAAATAATTTACTTTTTTGAAATTCATTTTAAAAAACAAAAACTACTTTCCAGCAGATAAACGGGAATTGATTACATTTTAATTTTGAATGTTCCTAAGGCAAGGTTTGCTATTTGAACAAGTCGTAATACGGAAACTGAGACATTTATTCTGTATATATTCTTGATTTCATCAAAAAAAAGAAAAAAAGAAAGAAAATTGATT
>Ga0307517_10005353_pt1 | contig 19386 bp, 20 predicted proteins | sample 23_EM_MG_FD_194515 | JGI IMG/M metagenome (GOLD analysis project Ga0307517, IMG submission 194515) | Populus trichocarpa ectomycorrhiza microbial communities from riparian zone in the Pacific Northwest, United States - 23_EM | ecosystem: Host-associated > Plants > Roots > Unclassified | place... | reverse complement strand
CACTCTAGTCAAAAGTAGAGTACAGGTGGGCTACTTTTGAGAATACTGCTTGCATCGCAGCAACGTACACGTTAGGACTCCTGCCTTTATCGACGTCCATGTAAAAACACACAAACGCATTACTCATGAAAACTGTTTGGAAACCGCCCAGCCATTGCTTACCACAAGTTGTGTTCTAAGAAGGAGAACTATCTGTTCTCCCTTGCTTTTCAAAAGCTTATCCCCAGCCGCACTTCCCTGTTTAATTCATTCTGTGTTCATTTTGATTTCCAGTACTCTTAATCATATTAATTTTGCTTGTCAGACTTTATATATATATATTCAATTTCAAAATCGGGCTAGATGTTATTACTAAGCTAGTTGAATGCGATCTGTGGGGTAGGTCTTTTTTTTTTAATAAAAAAACCATATCAATATCTTTAATTATGAACTTGCTTATGAATTATGATAATCGATATATATAATTACCAAATTGTATTATATGATTTTATAATTCTAATTTAGAAGGGTGTAATTAAAAAAAAAACAAGGACATGTATAACACAAGTTCCTTTTACTATAACGATTTAAAAAAAAGAAGATATATATATATATATATATGCACCTTTTATATTAATAATAGAAGAAATGCAATATCATGTCGCCGTCACTAATTAGCACCACCACTCAACAAATATCGTGCTCCACCTCTTGCATTTCACGATGATTCAATTGCTAATCGAATCTGGGAAAAAATAAAAAAAATCGCAAGTCAAATCATATACGTACATTTATCAAAACATGATAAATGTATTTAACCCACACATGAAACTCATTTATTATATAGACTAAAAGACACTTAAACTAGACTTCAAATAAATAAGATAAATGTATAAAAACTCGATAATTCATGAATGTACAAATACATAAAACTAGTCGGCAACACCTTTTCATTCATATATTTTTCCTTTTTACACAAAACCAGCTTATTGCCGCGACATCCACCAAGATGCAACGGTAAAAAAGTCATTTTTCATTGAATGATAGTCCCTTTCAATTGCAATTCATTTTTTTGGTGTTCTTTAATGTCTGAATTTCAAGATATTTGCAAACAGTAAACATTTCTTGTGGTTCTAATACCATATGAAATGAGATAGTTGACATTAGATTTCATCAGAAAGATTTAAGTTTTAAATTGAATGACTCATTCTTACTGTTTTATAGTATTTAACATAAAACCATTATATGTCATTACTTAATAATTTAAGTTTTTTATTGAAATATTTATTTGATATGATATGAAAATTTAGTTGATTAAACGAAAACTAGTTTAAATATTATTATCTTCATTCTTTCTTATTAAATTAAAAATTATGTATAAGATAATGATTAACTTGTACAAGATTCAACTCTGAAGAAATTTCATTTGAAGAAGGGAGTTGAAGAGTAATATAAAACCATAATAACTTTATCTAACCATTTACAATTTTGAATTAAGATGCATACTTGAGTTTTAAAAGAAAAAAAAACCACAAATTTTCTCCTTTCTTGGATATCACTAGTCCATTGGGCCATGCTTTGCTACGGGTCAGATCAAAGTTTTTTAAATATAAAAAAAAATATAAAGAGTAGGGGATTTTTTTAGCAATTTCATTAAACCTGGGCAATCGGGTAAGTTTTGAAACCCCCTGACCCGACTTTTTACCTAGCATAAGTTTTCGATTAAACCGCACTAGAGCTAACTCAATGTGAATCAATTGATTTTCATAGGTTTAAAGGCAATCTGAATGACCGATAAAAGCATGACTTAGTATATAAAAAAGCATTAGGATGAAAGTTTTTTTAAGTATTGAGACGATGACATATTGGATGACCTCGGTCATCCCGCAACTCAGTTCATAGACTCAACTTGGTTTAATAACTTTATTTTTATTTATTTTTTACTTAATTATATGATAAAAAATAGAAGCTCGCAATTTCAAGCATTAACCCAAAAAATAAATGTTTGTTTGAGACTGTAAAACCCTATACAAAGCAAAAAAACCACTTTGAGAAGTCTATTTCCTAAAAAATCCAATATTGAAAGATGAAATCGAAATAATTTTTCTTTTTAATTATTATCAACATTAATTAAAATATCAATTTTTTTTAATTTTTAACTGAAGAAGGATGAAATTAAAAACAAAATCAAATTTGAGAAATTAATTAAAAAAAATAAAGAATAAAATCAAAAGAAAAATAACTTAAGGGATGATTTGTCATCCCGGAGGGTCAAACATGAATTTACAGGAAAAAAAAAAGAAAAGTTATCGACGATCCCTTGAATGAATGCGCCATATAGGAAGGTGTTCAAGACGAATAGAATAAAAAAACATGATAAGCACATAAAAATAACGTTGTTGAGTTAAAGGCTTTGTCCCCCCACAATTCTATATATTATTTATCTACCGACATCCTTAATTGTCTCACGCAATCATGAAAATTATTTTCCTGACTTTTCACGAGCAATAATGCAATGGAAATACAAGGACATCTTGGCAACTGGACCAGCATGGATAACAAAGAGTAACAAAACAACAAATTATGCTATTGGTTAGGCTACATACAAGGACATCTTGGCAACTGGACCAGCATGGATAACAAATAGGAACAAAACAACAAATTATGCTATTGGTTAGGCTTATTAGGCTTACTATAATGCATGCCGAGAACTATAGGAAAGCTTTTATACAGTGAAGTGTGATGGTAAAAGGTAAGTTCCAATATCAATGATGGATTTGGATGGCAAGAAATCAATTAATATTTCATGAAGAGTTGCATATTATGGAAAGCTTTATAGGAATGATAGGATTACCTTGTATATATCATATACTTACCTTGTATAAGATCATAATGTTGTGCAGTGCGTTATATGCTTGTTACTATATACAACCCTACATGTAAATATAAGAGGAGGGCTGCTAATCAGTGATAAAAAAAACCCTTCTGAGTTTAAAGAATTTCGGCCTATCAATATGATTCATGGTATCTGTTGCTATCTAATTTTTAACTCATGTTTTGATAAATTTTCAAAAAAAAAAAAGAGAGAACATGTGGCGATAACATAGAGCATCAATGCTAATATTAAAGAAGCAATATGTTAAGGAGATAATTACTAAATCATATATAATTATTGTAATATAAAAGACCATAGATATATGATTTGATTGGTGCTGGTTATGGAAAATAATTACTGCAATATAAAAGACCATAGATATAAGAATTGTTGGTGCTATTTATAAAAGATAATCTCTGTAATAATTATTGCAATATTTCCTTAAATAGCACGTGTAGATATTTTCTATATAAATGAACCTCCAGCCATATGCAAAAGGAAAGGGGAGCAATTTTAAGACAAAAAAAAATTAGGGCAATCACAAAACCCTAAACCCATCTCTTTCAAGCCAGCCGACTATCTACCCTCCTTTGACAACAAAAAAAAAAGCAGTCGCCGCCCAAGGAAGCCCTCTTCCTTCTCCTCTCAATTGACAAGAGCTCTCTTGCACTCTCTTTTCCCTGCCGCCAGCCAAACAGACCAAGAGGTAAACTCCAAACCACAGCAGCCGCATACTCTCCCTTCCATCTCCCCGATTGCAACTCCCTTTCACTGCCTTTACACTCGTCCCCATCTTCCTCTCCTAATCGCCCCCTCCCTTTAAAAAGAAGAACTAGAGCCGCCCCCTGCTTTTGATTTTTGCTCCCGAGAACCAACACAAGCCTTCCTCTTCTCCGCCCAATAGCCCACAGACGCCGTCCCTTCCTCATCCGCTAGAGCTGCCCACCTTTTTATCTAGCAGCGACGGCCCGCTCCCCGTCAGTAACGCCTTCTTTCCTGATAAGCACCAGTAGAGCCACCACCCTCCTCCGGTCTCCTCAATAATAACGACCAAAATAGTAGCCCGAAAGCCACCACCTTTGGACCCAACAACCAAATCTGCCACCATGGAGTAACCCTCGTTCATAGCAGATCACGGCCACCAAAGTAAAGGGTTTTCTTTACGGCAGAACCGTCTACGAAGGAGAAGAAAAGGGGAACCAAGAACATATATAAAAATGAAAAATAAAATGAATCGACTAGCTTGTGTTGCTTTTCTTTTGTAAGTGACATTGGTTCTCACAGCCGGCAGGGAAGGGAAGAAGGGATGAAGCCGTTCCAGATCCCACTATCTCATGGCGTTTTCCTCGTGGTGGCACGTGAACCCACGCGCCGCCAATTGTAGTGGCGCGTGGAACCCACGCGCTACCACTGTTCTTGCCTTCCCAAGAGTATTCCTCTGCAATTCCTGAATATTTGAGGGTCTATTTTGCAATTTCTAAATTGTATCATGTAAAAATGATGTGTGAGTGGAGCATAGTAAAAGTGGATGTGTGTGTATTATTATTTTTTTTTCTCCTTGCAAATTTTGAAAATATATGTGCATGGTTTGTTGTCTTTAATTGTGTTTCATTGTGATACTTGTTCTTTAAAAAAAAAAAATGTTTTCCTTGTATGCTGCATAAGGCCAATATCCTAACATATTTCGAATTTGTTTTTTATTTAAAAAAAAATAAATATTCGAAGTTTAAAATAAAATGTGTTTTAGCATGGATTTCTTAAACACAAAAAAATATTTTCTTGCATTCTGGATTTTACAACATGTTTGTAAAACTTCAAAAGGTATTGGCCAATATTACAAAAAATATAAAAATCTTATTTTGGGGGGAATTCATCTATTATTCACCGTTAATATTTGGATAAAGAAATCCCAAAGGGATGAATATCTAAAATATTATGGGGAATAACTTGTTATTATTCACTGTTAATATTTGGATAAAAAAACCCTAAGTGGTAAATATCTAAAATAAATTTCTAGGAATAATAAGTCATCACACATCCTTAAAAGAAGCCTTGATTATAATTGAGGGCATTTTAATTTTTGACTCCACGATTTACGAGCCGTGAGAGTATGAAACACTAAGGCAAAAATAGACTTTTAAAGTGCCTTGAATTTCCTTAGATTTCTAAATTTTTGTCCCTCCTCCTTATGATTTACGAGTTGCAAACTCTTGAAATACTAAGGAAAAAATGAGCTTTTAAAGCACATGGAATCTCCTTGGATTTCTATCTTAATAAATTTAGTTTGAATCAAACACAGATTTCAAGAGATCTGCATTGGTTCTCCTTGGCACTTTGTAGACATATCTAAAGGTATGATCCATATTAGCCAAGGGTTCTTGCTTTTAGACTTTGAACCCAAATCCATTCATCATAACAAACCTATCCTAGGAAAACTAATTAAGAGAACACCAACACTATAGCAATTATAAGGCAAACCAAACACCAAGCAGCTTACCTTAGGTAGGCGTACTAGGGGTGCTAATACCTTCCCTTTATGCAACCAGTCCCTTGCCTTAGAATCTATGAAAGACCAGTTAGGGTTCCTAGTGATCATAATACTAGGTGGCGACTCCGTTTTTCACAAAACAAAGACCCCAGAATCAATCCCCACTCCGGGAAGGGTCGCCGCGACGTGTAGCTGTCGCGAGGGTGCGACAGTATCTATAAAATCAATGCCAAAATTCTTGCGTCTAGATTGAAGTCAGTTATGCAAGACATCATTAGTATTAACCAATTCGCTTTCATAGCAGACAACAATATAACAAATGGCTTCATAATAGCAAATGAGCTAGTCTGTGATTTGAAAAAACAAAAAGCTGAGGTCTGATATTCAAGATTGATTTCCATAAGACCTTCGACTCAGTCTCTTAGGATTACCTAGATGATATCATGGGCTATATAGGGTTGGCAGGAAATAGAGGAACATGATTTATGAATGTCTATCTTCCTCAGAACTCTTGGTTCTCATAAATGGATCTCATTCAAAAGAATTCTCTATTTTGCGAGGACGACATCAAGGAGACCCGATATCCCCTTTTCTTTTTGACTTAGCTGCTGAAGGCCTCTCGGTTCTTTTTTATAGGGCATCTATGAGAAACATTTTTAGAGGGCTACAGTCTGTTTCAGGACCTTTCCTCAGTCACTTGCAATACAAAGAAGACACATTAGTCTTTATCTCGATAGATATTGACCATTTACTTCAAGTCAAAATAATTATGAGATGGTTTGCTCTAAGTTCATGCCTTCACATTAATTTCTATAAAAGCTCTAATATTGGCATCAATGTAGAAGATCATTTGTGTTTGAGTTTGGCTAGGATTATTTTCTAAAGGCCTAACTCTCTTCTATGCAATTATCTTAACATGGCACTAGGGGCCAATCCATCTCGCATCTCCACCTAGAAACTAGTTATAGACAAATTTTATAAAAGGCTTAATCAGTGGAAAGGGAGGCTGTTAAGCATGGTTATGTGTTTATGTCTCATCAAAAGTGTTCTCAACTCCCTGTTTATCGATTTTATGTTAGTATTCATGATGTCGAAAGGGGTATGTAGATTACTTTCCTCCATCCAACGATGATTCTTATAGTGTGGCTGCACCAAGCAAAGATATTTTTGTAAGATCCAATAGAGACTGGTGATGCGTGATAAGAAACAAGAAGGCCTTGGTGTAGACTCCCTTATGTCAAAAAATAAAGCCTTATTGCTAAAATGGATTTAGAGACTTTCCTCTTCGGGTTCAGGTTTATGGAAAACCATTATTGTTACTTTGTACAATCCAGTTTTTTAGAATGGGATTCTAATCTTCAATAAGCACCCCTCCAAAATCTAAAGGGATATTATAAACATTCTTCAAACCGATGAGCATCATGTCTTCACAAAACATTGTAAGTTCATTGTGGGCAATGGAAAATTAACATCCTTTTGGCTAGACAATTGGATTGGAGATTTTCCTTTGAAAACCACCTTCCCTAGGCTATATCTTTTGTCTTCCTCAAAATCTTCTTTGGTGGCTGACATGGGTAGATGGATCAATATCTAGACATGGTCCCTGCAATGGCGTCGCTCTTTGTTCCAATTTGAACAAGACTATGTTATGCTTCAGGCTGGACAAGAAAATTTTGGACACTCAATACAAATGGCATCTTAAAAGTAAAATCGTGTTCCAATATAATGGATCGGCTACTCTACGGTGGTGCCCAGTAATTCCGGTCTTCAGTTTGGACATAACACGCCCCCACCAAAAATGCAATTATTTCTTTGGCTTCTTATCCAATACAAAGTATCCACTAGAGATTTCTTGTTTCAACATGACTTCCTTACCCTTTAGCAATCAAGATATGTATTTTTCAATAAAAGCCTGAAATCTTCAAGTCACCTCTTCATCCATTGCAACTTTGCTTGGAATATATGGATGAAATTCCTTTCACAATGGGGTATTAGTAGTGTTTTCCCAAAATCTTTTAATGATATATGCTACCAATGGTTTTCCATAGTGAAAGACAAACAACAAAATCTCTCATGATAGCTTCTTTTCTCCTGCATTATGTGGAATCTTTGGCTTCATCGAAATGATGACGTCTTTAATGGCGCTACCCCAAACCATCAAAGTTGTTTTTCCATGGTCCTCCGAAGTTTCTCATAATGGCTAATGCTTGATTCCAATTATTTGGACCTCGTTGGCGAGAATGTTTATAACAACTATGATGCCAACGGTTCTGCAGAAAGGAGGAGTTGATTTCATTTGTTTTTTTTTCTTTTCCCCTATAATTTCCTTCCCATGTTTCAAAACCTTAAAAGCTTTTTTGCTTTCTTTTTTCTTTCCTTTTCAGCTAGATCTTCTGTAAGCTAGGCTATTATCTTTTTAGCTATTTTCTTAATAATACCATCTATTAACACAACCTCCTAATAATGTTTCTCATATGTACTAGAGAATGCAAATGAAACCTTATTTGTTGGGTCAAGGAGTGTCTATATTTGTTGATGGTTCTTATTCTTGTCCTTCTTCTAATGTTGCTGCCATTGATACAATAACTTCTATGCTTAATCCTTATTTTATTTCATGGAAGCAGCATGATCAAGTAACCATGCACGAGTGCTTTTCTTTCTTCTTTGTTACTGAAATTCTACACCTTATGGTTGATCGTTACACATCACACAGTATATGGAAGACCCTTGAAAAGGCTTTTACCTCACCATCACATACAAGGATTATGATACATGGCTCATTCCAAGACCTATGCCAAGGTGATGATTATGTTAGTACTTATCTACAAAAAGCAAAGGTCTTGTTTTATGAGCTAGATTTTTGTTATGCTCCTTGCGTGTATTTTTGTTATGCTCCTTGCATGTTTTTGGTTATAGTACCTCTCATTTGAGTTATAGATGTCTTAATTTGTCTTCCAATTAAATATACATTGCACATCATACTCACTTTCATGGAAATGTGTTTCCTTTTCATATTCTGAATAGACAACACCAATGCCTCCCTCATGTGTGACCATATCCCTACCAGTTTTGACATCCTTTCCATCACTTATGGCTTCCACATTGTCTCCACCAAACACAAACCCCAAGTCTAGTCCCTCATCTACGGCTTCCACCTATCCTCACACTATGAGAATCCCCATGGACAATCCATCAAAATACCTCACTACCTCTTCTCACACTATGACAAACCCCATAGTAACTACCTCCACAGTTTATTCCAATGAGTAGTAGTCATAATGTTTCATCTCTAATCTACTCCTCTTTTCTTGATCACTCTCTATACATGGTTTCTGCTTCTTAAGTACCGTGTCCCTCCAATTCAGGTCACATTCTTCATTTGTATTATCTCTTATACCATAGTCTAGTCCAACATTGGGTTCTCTCTCATCTAGGTCTCCTCTTGGGTTAAATCCAGTGTTGATTTTTCTAACTTTAATCTTCAACAGGTTTCGGCCAGTACTTCCATTCCACAGTTGCCCTCTCGGTTGCATCCCATGGTCCTTCATATATGGCAACCCAAACATGCTAACCTTAATATGTCAATGCCTGTAGATTTTTTGCTTAAATCTTCTCCTGATTAGGAACCCTTTACTTTCAAAGAAGCTGCCAAATATTTAGCAGAGCAGTAAGCAATGCAAGATGAAATTAAGGCTTTCCACTCAAATGGTACATGAACTCTTGTTCCTTATCTTCCATCTATGAATGTTGTTGATAGTTGTTAGGTGTATAAAAGTAAGAGGCTAGCATATGGCAATATTAAAAGATATAAAACTCGTCTAGTTGCGAGATGATTTACTTAGTAAGAAGGAATTAATTATTTAAAGACTTTCAATCCTGGAGTTAAGCTTGTTTTTGTGAGTTTAGTACTTACTATTGTTGTGTACTAAAAAATAAAAAATAATAATCTAGTACAACAAAAACAAATAAACTACCTAAGATTTCTTATTACACCACAATTTGATGCCATTATAAGATCTTAAGAGGTCATTTCTTGTATAAGTGAAGTTTGAATCCAGAGTATGCAACCAAATAGCAACCCGATGAAGTATGGTGAAGAAACAATCAAACAAGCTTCTAGTTCCCTCCTCAAAAACAATTTTGTTTCTCAACAACCAAATACCCCAAGTAGTACTATTGGAGATTAGTCTCCAAGCTAATCTTTGAAATTTTCCTTGCACCATTCCAGGCCACTGTGGAAGTAGCGAGTCTAGTATGCTCAGTAAATAACATTGGATACCCCACCAATCCAAAAATTTCATCCAAACACTCCTAGAAAAGTTACAATGTATAAAAAGGTGCTCTAAAGTTTCCAAATCTGAGCTGCAAAAGATACACGAATCTTGTGTGGTAGGCAAAACATTCCGGTGAAGGAGAAAAGCTCTTGTACTAACTTTGTCCTAAACTGCCAACTAGAGGAACACCTGAACTTTCGAAGGGGCCTCTTTAATCCAAATGTTGGCTTAAAAAACTCTATCATTAGTAGAGGAAGTACTATCAATTAGGGTGCAACATAACTTAACTGAAAAGCTTCAATCAGAATCCATCGGTGGTTACTAATGTATCTTGGTAATACACCTATTTCATGGAAGTTCGTGAAGCAAAGATTAGTGGCTCGGTCTTCGACTGAACCAAAGTATAAGGCTTTTGTTGATGGTACTGTTAAGATTTTGTGGCTTCACTTTTATATCTTCGGGTTTCTCCTACTCCTATGACTGTTTTTTGGTGTGATAATTTGAGTGCTACTTATTTATCTGTGAATCCTATATTTTCAGGAGGAGGGCTGCTATCTATTAACACATCCTCCTAGTATATTGAGAAACCTTGTCTCCTATATCTCTTAACTTTGCCAGATTGGAATTCAATTATAGAGCTAGTTTTACATCGTCTTGCTTTATGGTTGATGAAGACAGTTGATGGAAACTTTATGTACACGGGTTTGGACTTGTTCAGAGGATAGATCCGAAGGTGTAGTGAATTTGACAAATAAGCAACCACCCTTCTAAGAGAGTGTGTTGTCTCTTTTCTAGCTTAGACAAGTTTTGATTAGACTTTTCATGGCTTACCCTTCTCCTTTGTATTTCAGACTATATGGTTTCTGCTTTGCTAGTTCACCATCAACTTCCTGGCACTAGCTATTATAATATATCCTCATGATTATTATATATATAAAAAAAATACAAAATAACCATTTAAATTGAAAGAACCAATGAATAAAATGAAAATAACATGGGTGTTCTTCTAACTATCCATTGCCTATATATATAACACCAAGACACTCCTAAACCAAGCAATCAACTCACAGAACAGGACTTCAAAAACTACCAGCAATGTTGAAGCCTCAAGTTTATCAACAATCAAACCCTACAAGAGCTCTCTTGCGATTTACCAAACAATTCATCCCTGGAAATGACCATTCTTCTTTCCATTTAAAACCAAGACCCAAAGCACAAAAACACTTTAAAACTGGCTTTAAACCTAGAAGTTCTAAAGCTATAGCAAGTCTGTCGCAGGATACTAAAATTAAGGTTAAAGCCATTGTGAAGGTGAAACGAAATGTTGGTGGGCTTCTAACAAGCCTAGGGATTGATCAAGGACTGAATGACATTCAAGACTTGCTGGGGAAAACAATCTTGTTAGAGCTTATTAGTGCCGAGCTTCATCCCAGTAAGTATTCAAGCCATAGCATAATATTATTTCAAAATTACTTTTTCCTTCGTTCCAATCCAAAAAAAAAATGCATTTTTTTATACTGAACTTCATTCTAATCCAAAAAAAAAACAAATCATTATTAATATTGAACTTTGAGATCTAATTAATTTTGTGAAAAGAATCTATGCATGAATTTTGAGATCTAATTAATTTTGTGGGGATACAGACATGAAGCTTAGTTATATATCACAATTAATTTGGTTCCACATTTTTTTGGAAGAGAGTGAGCTAGAGAAGCCAACAATTAAAGGGTATGCACACCGGAGATTAAGCCAAGCAAATGAGTACGTCAAATATGAAGCAGGCTTCGAGGTTCCACTGGATTTTGGAGAGGTTGGTGCTATTTCTGTTGAAAACGGGTACCATACGGAGGTGTTCCTTCAAGAGATTGTCCTTAATGGCTTACCACAAGGCAACATCAATGTAACTTGTGGCTCATGGATACATTCCAAGTATAAAAATAATCGGAAAAGAGTCTTCTTCACTAACAAGGTCAGTATGCATCCGTCGCATACATAAAAGTACATAATCTTAAATTTTCTGCATTCTAATGGCCACATAAATCTTTTCAAAGAATGATCCAAATTCCTTTTTTTTTTTTGGGTTTATTTTATACACACCCAATTTTGGATTCATAATAATGTCAAAAGATGGTAAAACAAAACAATTAAGTCGTCACTATATATATATAAGTGCTATATTTTTTCATAACAAAACACATTTGTCACAGATATTTGCTTATTTGTAACCAAATATTCGATCGCAAAAATGGCTTTTTTTTAAGTGATATAAATGTTATTTTTTGGAATATTAGAAAGTTCAATAGCTATTTCTTAGAACCCTTTCTATATTACTCTATAATTTTTGTTTTAAAGGTAAGGCTATTCAAGTACCGAAATTACTGGGCTTGTAAAGGTATCTTTCTTTACAGTCAACTAAAAACGTTAGGAAGTCCATCTAAGTGGTGGCTCAGTGATAATAGCTTGGGACCAAGAGGTTTGTTTACTCTGTGGTCTCAGGTTCGAGCTCTGTGGTTGCTCATATGATGGCCACTGGAGGCTTACATGGTTGTTAACTTCAGGGCCCGTGGGATTAGTCGAGGTGCGCGTAAGCTGGCCCGGACACTCACGTTAAACTAAAAAAAAAAAAAGTTATGAAGTCGTCTAGTACCTGTGTACTACTCGTCGGGTACAGACTACACGTGATCATTTAAAGTTCAACTTCTTTAGGGACAAAATTTTGGGTAATCCTAGACGTGAAAAACAAATTTGTTGGACTAATCTCCAGTCCAGATGATGGTGAAAGGCCACCCAAATTCTGCACAAAAAAAAATAAAAATAAAAAACTACTGCCACCATTGTACTAAGATTTATATTATTGATTTCAAATTTTAATATAAATTTATTTTTTACGATCAATTTAGTGTGTGTGATTTGTGAAACAGTCATACGTACCATCACAAACACCAAGTGGTTTAAGAAGACTGAGAAAGGAAGAGATCATAATCTTGCGAGGCAATGGCCTAGGAAAACAGCAAGCTGGTGATAGAATATATGACTATGATGTTTATAATGATATTGGTGATCCTGATAAAAGTTCAGAACTAGCAAGACCGGTACTCGGTGGTAAAAAACTCCCTTACCCTAGACGTTGCCGAACCGGCCGGCCTCGAAGTGAGATAGGTAAGAAACATACGGATCGAGTTGAATTCTCATAATTATTTTCTGCATATCATGCTTGCATAGAGGTAATTTTGAATTGATAATTCCCTATTAAAAAAAAAATATCGCTAGGAATTTGTTCTTTATCTGCATTATAGTGCTCAACATAATGAAGGAAACTTACAGGAATATTTGTAAAGTCTTATCTTCTATTAATCTTTTTAATACAAGTTTAGGCAAGTGGGAATTAGTGTTTCCACTAGTCATTTTATTTCAAAGGGTATGAACAGCTGCCATCATGCATACAGATCCAACATCAGAGATAAGGAAAGGTGATTTCTACATCCCTAGAGATGAAGCATCCTCAGAAGTAAAGCAGATAACATTCTATGCCAAGACATCTGTCTCATTAATCCAAGCATTCGTGCCTTCTATAGGTAATGCCATTACCTGTGCTGATCATGGATTCGAATACTTTACATCAATAGAATCCCTTTACGATGAAGAACTTGAATTGCCTCCCCTTCCAAATGAAGGGTTGTGGAAAACATTGTTGCCCCAACTTTTCAAGGCTATCAATATCCCCAACGGAGAAGATATGTTGCGCTTTGAGATGCCTAAAACAATGAAGAGTATGAACACATTCTTCTTATCCTGGATTTCTTGCATATAAATCTCACTCAGTAATGGAGGTTTTTTTATTTTTTAGGAGATAAATTCTGTTGGCTTAGGGATGGAGAATTCGGTCGACAGATTCTTGCGGGTCTCAACCCATTTAGCATCAAATTGGTCATGGTATACAAAATAAATATGTATACAATATACTTATATTTTTGTTTAATTTACGTCGTGACGACTGCAAGCTTTGTTTGACAAGATGCAAAAGGTCATGCAACAATATTCATCCGTAATTGCTTACAGCAATGGATAAATTTGTGCAGGAATGGCCAATAAATAGTAAACTTGACCCTCAGATCTATGGACCCCCAGAGTCTATGTTAACTACAGAACTAATAGAGGCACAGATTGGAGGATTAATTAAAGTCCATGAGGTAAGTGCTGATTACAAAATCATAACAAAAATCCTACTGTGCTCTACATTCTAATACACTGTCATACATACGAGACAATATTCAGGCCATAAAACAAAGGAAGTTGTTCATCCTAGATTACCATGATCTCTTGTTACCATTTGTGAGCAAAGTAAGAGAAATTGAAGGAACAACGTTATATGGTTCAAGAACATTGTTCTTCCTAACCCCAGAGGGCACATTAAGGCCACTAGCTATTGAACTGACTCGCCCGCCGATTGATGGGAAGCCTCAATGGAAGCAGGTATTTACACCATGTGACCATTCCACTGGTTTGTGGCTTTGGATACTGGCCAAAGCACACGTGCTTGCTCATGACTCTGGTTATCATCAACTTGTTAGTCACTGGTACGCGCCTATAAATTCATTTTAATTTAACCAAAACTAGGCCAGGTTCAACAGTACTTCAGTAACACCAGTTTTGTTCGTTGGAGTTGTTTTTTTATTGCATTAACAAAGAGCTCATTAAGATGTTTACTTTTGCAGGTTAAGAACGCATTGTGTGACCGAACCTTACATAATTGCAACACATCGGCAGCTCAGCGTTATGCATCCGATTTTTAGACTTCTACATCCTCATTTCCGCAACACAATGGCGATCAATGCTCTTGCTCGAGAATCTCTAATAAATGCTGGTAGTATCATTGAGTCTTCATTCTCACCTGGGAAGTATTCCATGGAGATTTGCTCTTTTGCTTATGATCAGCTGTGGCGGTTTGACAATGAGGCACTACCAAATGACCTGATCAGCAGGTAACGTCACCAAGATTTTTGTTTCAAATCTTTGTACTGTCTGAAGCAATATCTTCAGGTTATAATTTCATTATCTATTTTGTTTAATTTCCAGAGGAATGGCTATAGAAGATCCAACCGCTCCACATGGCCTCAAACTTACAATCGAAGACTACCCTTTTGCCAACGATGGTTTAATCTTATGGGATGCCATCAAACAATGGGTTAGCGACTATGTTCATCACTACTACCCTGATCCAAGCTTCGTATCTTCTGACGAAGAGCTCCAAGCTTGGTGGACAGAAATTCGGACAGTAGGCCACGCAGACAAGAAAGATGAACCATGGTGGCCAGAACTCAGAAGTCCACATAACCTTATCGATATCCTCACCACTATCATTTGGGTGGCCTCAGGTCACCATGCGGCAGTGAACTTTGGGCAATATACATACGCAGGCTACATTCTTAACAGGCCTACCATTGCTAGAATAAAAATGCCAACTGAAGACCCCACGGATGAAGACTGGAATCGTTTCTTGGAAAAACCGGAATCTGTACTTTTGGAAACTTACCCTTCAAAACTTCAGGCAACAACAGTAATTGCTTCTTTGTATGTGTTGTCCTACCATTCTCCTTATGAGGAATATATTGGGGAGCATATAGAAGCATCATGGGCTGATGATCCAATTATAAAGACAGCTTTTGAAAAGTTCAATGGGAAGTTGAAGGAGTTAGAACAAATAATCAATCAAAGGAATGCTAACCCAGAATTAAAGAACAGAAATGGAGCTGGAATTGTGCCATATGAGCTCATGATACCGTTTTCTAAACCAGGGGTAACAGGAAAGGGTGTTCCATATAGTATTTCCATTTGAAATATTTTAAAACTAGATTACACTTAATGTTGATAAGATTTCTGTGTTTGATGAGAATATTTGGAGAAATTAACAACAGATATATCTGAACTTCACTTTTGTGTCATCACTTTTCCTTAGCATTAAAACATGAACTCAAACTAGCAAGCATTTCATATTTAGCAGAACAAATAAGTAAAATAATCGTTTTCTTTTCGATAAAAATGATTGGAATACTTAATTAAAAACTAGAAAACGAAAAGTACATATGCATTTGAAGTCAGATTACAGCGTTTTAAATTTGAGCTCACCTTGTACATTTGAAATATCAAAAGAAGGCATGACAACTCGTATCTTTTTACATTGTTTCATAAAATTGACAAATACAAACGGAAATACTGACGAAAAAATTACATCGGTATATTATAATGACCTTTACAGACAAAGTTTTTCATCCGTATCCATCGGTAAACACTGACAGAAAAATTCTCTTAGTGTATACCAAGGAAATGACAAAGGGTATTACAGTAGGATTAAAAAAACCAAATCGTGCAGTGACGTGATATTTTTACCGACAAAATAACTGATCGAGTTACTAACAGAATAATTTCACCGGTAATGCCATCATTGATACTTAATTTATGACCTGTCGATTGATTCTCCTTTCTCTCTCCTTCATTTCTCCTTCCTTATGCATTTTTTCCTGTAACAAATAGCCGTCATCCCCCCAATTTCAACACAATTCAACCTTCCACAACAAATTCGGCCACTACAACACTTAGTTTGTCAGTATTTGTGTTTTGATTCAAGTTTTATTGAGGATTCTCCATGTCGCACGGGTGCGGCATCACGTCGATCGTCCTCCTAATGCTATTGTATCAAGAAATGGGGGAGACAAAGAATTCTTGTCTTATTATAAGTGGAAAGAGGGAATGAGAGTCGTCACCTGGTATTTAGTCAGTAAGAACCCTGACTAGTCTAAAAAATCAAGCACGAGGACGGGTTATGTAGAGGGACAGTATTAGCACCCCTTGTACGCCTTACCTAAAGTAAATTGCATTTTTTAATTGTTTTATTAAACTAGTTGTCTGGTTGTTAGGCTGTCTAAGGTTGAAGACAAGTCCTCCTCAATAAGGAAATCCTTATTTTATCAAATAAAAGCCTAATTGTTCTAATGTCAATATATAAAAAAATTATTTAATATCAGGAATACGTCTTACGCATAAGTTTGTAATCCTAGATACTAAAAGAAAACAAAATAATTTTTCTGGTATTTTTGAAATATGGACCTAATTCTCATGATTTTAATAAACTAGTTATTAAAGTCCAAAATGCATGTTAATACATTTTTTTTAATTTTTTGTTTGAAAATATGATATGAATATGTTTTATATTTTTGAGAGACTTGGCCATATGCATGAAAACAAGATTTTTTTTTTGTTTTTTCTATATTTTATTTGGCAACATTTCGGAGAAATCGAGTATTTTAATACTAGATTTGTATCTTTACACTATAAAAATACAAACCAGTATTAATCAAAATTGGTAGAAAATTCTACGATAAAATCACAATTTTTTTAAAAGGATTTTTGGAATTTGTTTTGTTTTTAATTAATATATAATATCATATTATATAATATTATTATATTATAATAATATAACGGGATTGGCCGAACCCAATTATATGGGTTGAGCCCACCCTGGTTGGGTCGAGACCAGCCCAAAAGAAATTCGGCTAAGGTCGGCCCAACAAGTCCTTTACTTCTAAGGTGACTGGGTCGGACCTAGCGTAGTCATTTTGGTCTGGGCCATCACTGGTCTGACCAAGAAACAGTGGAGAAGGCAGAAGAAGGGGAACCTGACCTACGTTGGCTCACAGTGATGCTGGTGGCAGCGACAAGGAAAGTAGGCGGTGGTTCCAGGCGTTATGTAAAGAAAATGGTGGCTACTGTTGCGATTCTTTTTCTTCCCTGTGCGGAGGCACAAACTTCTTCTTTTTCTTTCTTATTTGTCTCTGTTTTCTCTTCTCTCTTCTATCATTTTTTTATTTCTTCCCTTCCCTTTCTTTATTTCCTTTCCTTGTTTTCCCCTGTTTTTTCCTCTCTCTTTGTTTCTCTTCTTGTTTCGTTCTTTTCCTACCTTTTTTCTCTATTTTTTTAATTTGTCTTTTCTTTGTTTTTTCATCCTCTCCTCCCCCTCCTCACTGCCTAGTGAAGGGGGGTATTTATAAGGGACAGGGGTAGAGGGAGCCACCCTACCCCTTCGTCACATGTCGAAGGGGTAGGGTGGCTGGGGCGGTCATTGTGCAGCCGCCTAGAGCCAACCACAGGGCTTATTTCCTTTGCCCCTTTCATCATGGTGGTAGGCCATGATGGGGTGTGGGTTGTGTTAGGGTTTCTGGGCAAGTGAGGGAGAGGGAGAGAGAGAGAGAGGCTCTGCAAATTAGGGGAAGAAAAACCTTATTCCCCTGCCTTTACACGTTTAGGAGAAGAAAAGGGTGTATAGTGCTGTCAAAATTACACCGTTTGCTTTTTTTTTTTTTTTTGTAATGAAAAATTAGTGAAGCAACATTTTTTTTGTACAAAATGTGTCATTTCATTTAAAAGAAAAAGGCGCCAAAAAGTGTTTATTTCCAAATTAGTCCTTAATTTTTAATTTATTCAATCAAGTCCTCAATTGAGATTTGATTTTAAGAATCAATTCAATTGCATCCCTGCCAAATCAAAATGTCATCCCTGAAGTTGGCCGCCATTTCCATTTTGGTCCTTGGTTTTGAATTTGTGCATTTTTACTCTCAATTGATCAACAAACTTTCAATTTCTTCAATTTCACCCCTCATTCAGCCAATTTCAGCCCTATTTACGTGCTTTTTCCAGTGTTTTGGATTTCTTCAATCAAATCCCTAATTGCCCATAAAACTTCAATATTTATGGAATTAAGCCCTTGATTTGACCAAATTTACTCTTAAAAATTGTAATTCGACCCCTAAACTTTAATTTCTTTCAATTAAAGCCTAAATTGAATTAAAAATCAATTTTTCTTACAATCAAACCCTTCATAAACTCAATTAATCTTTCAACAAAATCTAATTGAGTCCTTAAACATGATTTTGGACTTTTCTTTCTCAAATTAAATTTTCTTTGTCAATAGGGCCTTCATTAGTCAAAAATATACTGTTAAATTTCAATCCTTGTATTTTTGAACTTTCTCAACCAATCTTTGGTCATTTTCTGGGTATCCCTGTGTCCCCTGCTCATTGCTATATATATTTTTTTGTTTTCTTCCGACAATTGTTTTTTGATTTTTTTTCTTTTTTCTCTTTTTTGTGTGAGGAGCCAAAATGGGTAACAACACTCCACTTTTAGTAAATCTACCCTTTTTTTATTTGAACTCAATTTTAAAATATTTATTTTTTTTCGTATTTTTTGTAGTATATGTATTTTGTTTGGGTGTTGTTTTATAGTTTTTTCTCATACAAATTTGTTGTATGGATTTATGATTTGTACATGTTAGGGTTTATTTTAGATTTTGTAAAATTATAGTTGTTTGTAAATTGATGAAACTTATGTTGAATTTTTTACTTAGGTGTTTTGTGATGAAATAAATAATGGCTTATTAACGCGTCTGTTTTATATTTTGTCAATTTTATTGTCAAGTTGAAATTTTTGGTAATGTGTAGAAATTTGAATTTATGTATATAATTGATAATGAATTAAGAGTACTATTAAAATAGATTGAATACGTTTAAGCTAAATCAATATTTTTGCAAATTATTTAGTTAACGTAGTTAATTAATGCATGTTGTCATCATTATTTTATATAGGTTTGATATAAGTTGTCGCACGTGAGCGACGTCGCGGCGATCGTCCACCCACAAAAAATGTAATATGGGGGATATATATCTGGTCAATGTAGGGAGACAAGGAATTCGTTGTCTCTTAGCAGTGAAAAATGG
>Ga0307517_10005352_pt1 | contig 19388 bp, 10 predicted proteins | sample 23_EM_MG_FD_194515 | JGI IMG/M metagenome (GOLD analysis project Ga0307517, IMG submission 194515) | Populus trichocarpa ectomycorrhiza microbial communities from riparian zone in the Pacific Northwest, United States - 23_EM | ecosystem: Host-associated > Plants > Roots > Unclassified | place... | reverse complement strand
TAAAAAAAAAACAACCAACCAAAAAAAAAACATTATTCTAGTGAATAATGTCATGTGAGGAGGTAAAAACATCTTATTGTTTAGTTTTTTTTGTTAATCAACCAAATATTAAAGGATAAAATTGAAAAAAAATTAAAAAAAACTCAAGTCAATTGGTTTAACCCATCAAACTCTTGATTCATGTCATGAGAGTGAGATAATCCAATAAAAAAACAAATCTAATACTAAATGATGAAACTAAAAAAAATCAAAGAAGAAAAAAAGCATTATTCTAATGAATAGTGCTTTGTGAGGAAGGGTACAGTAAAAGCTCCTCTTTTAGTATTTTTTTTAATACTAGGTTATTTCTCACATTATACTGAGGCTTTGACCAATTTGTTTATTTTTAACATAGAAGAATGATATCTAGTCCATACGTAATATTTTAACATTGTTATTAAATTTGGTACAACATATCAAATTTTAAAAAAATTTACCTAATTTTTTGTTTAACTTATGTTTTAAATTAAATAGTGCGAGAGTTGCTCTGATTATGATCTTGTCAACTAGGTAGGTTAAAAAAAAAAACCTTTAAAAAAAAGCAGCTCAAGTTAACTCATAAAAACTTAAATTCAATTAGATTTATTAATTATTTTCATCTAAAAACAAATCTGACCCACCATAAACCCTTCTCAAACCATCTAGTAACTCTAAAATACCTCAAAATCACCAAAACAAATAAAAATCAAACAAATGAAAAAAATCTTTAAATTGTTGAAATATCTCCTTTTTCAATGATGTTTAAAGAAAAAAGCAATCACTATCAAATTCATTGTCGAACGGAATTCATTAACACTAAGAACGATGAGTTTCTCTCTCTAGCTTAACGACTGAAGAAAAGAGAAAATAAACTTTTGAACCAAAATAAAAATTGTCGCCAAAGTGTGGTTGGCCCTATATTTTTTTTCTTGTGTTTTACATGTTAGTCTTTTATCTTTAAATTTTGTGTTTTTACTATAATTTTAAGTCTAATTTTTTCCAATTAGGTTAAGAAGGGCATGAATGAAAGAAAAAAAGTTTGAAAATGAAAAAAAAAAGTCAATTGGTTCAGTGTTATTATAAAGAGACCGCCTATCTTTTAGTTGTTGCTTATTCATGATTTTAGCTAAAAGAAAAAAACCAAACCCTAGGTTAAAACCAATTAGTCCTTTTTAATTTAAAGGAGAGCAAAAGCTTTAGAGAAGCATATTACTTTTCTATATTATTTTGGATTAGGTTAGCCTCTCCATAAACAAATTAATTTTTAAACCAAGTTGTTTTGGTTGGTTTTGAAATTTCAAATTTTATAAATCTCAAATTAATTGTTTTTCCTCTGCCAAAACATATGAAAATCACTTCATTTGATATATTAATTAAAAAACTTCATGATGGACATAACAAGAAAAGTGGCCATATATTAAGAAATATCAAATATATAGCAAATAAATATCATGTTCTTTATTTTTTGTTTTTATGAGTGATGTTATTTCCACTCCATAAATTGTTAGCCTTACTTCTCATTTATTATAATTTTTACCCTTTATCTCTAATATGACTATGAAGTCTCTTATCTAAGTTGGATTATGGAATGATATTAATAAACTTTTGAACCTTTTTATAATAAAAAAAATCATTGAAACTTTTTCTCTTACTAAACAATTAAAATTTAATGTATCAATTAATTCATACGACTAAATTTAAGTGGATGTTACATTAACGATGGATGCTATTTTTTGTTAATTTAAAAGTGGACATAATATTGATTTCGTCTACTTTTAAATTAACAAAAATATCTCAATTCTTTCAAGGAAAAATCCCATTAAAATTAAAAATGTTGGGATAATTTATATTTATTAAAAAGTGGACGGATCATTAACTTTAGGGGAAAAATGGAGTTCTATACATACAACACCAATAGAGACAAGTATAGAAAACCTTGGGGTATAGGTCAACTGGTCAAGTCCTGGGTTTGTTCTTTAGAAGTCACCAATTCGAGTCTCATAAATCTCAGGGTAATTGAAGGCTTACATGGTCGTTAACTTCAGGGTCCGTGTGATTAGTTAAGGTGCGCGTAAGCTGACTTGGATATCTATATTAATAAAAAAAAAAGTATAGAAGAAGGTTTTTACTCATGGAGGCAGGTGTCAGGTCTGTTTAGCCTCCACATCCATTTATATGCATTGGTTTTTATATTTATAATATTATCATTTTTGTTGTGAGATGTATATGAACATGATCTATTTTAGTTTCTTTAAACTACCTATAACCAATTTTATATACATATACATGAAAATCAAATTGAATCGAGAGATGCTATTTTTGAGAATATAACCCAAATCAAACTAAAAACCAGTTCGAACCAAATCAGTTTGGTTCGATCAAGGTTGCTTTTTTGGCATTAAAAACTGGAAAACCTAAGACTTGTTAAATGAGCTTTTTATTTGTTTTTTAAATGAGTCTATATTAAATTGAGATTTAACAATTTCTTTTTGAATTTAGGTTCTTGTAGACTTAAGCAAACTTTTTTTATTAGGTTTTTTTAACAAAGCCAACTCAACTCCATTACTAAATTGAAAATTAAATTTTTCAGGAACCCATTTAGACATTTGTTTTTTTTTTTATCCTTACCCAACAAAATCGCTGCACTATGCAATATGCATTATCAAATTTGCTTTACTATGACTATTTTTTCTCAATAGGTGTACACAAAAATAAATTTTTGGTTCAATAAAAAAGACCATACCAAAACAACACATTAAAAACACATTAAAAAAATACCTTAAATTAAAAGAGATGTTCACATTAGAAATAAGTGGATGCATTAGCAACAAGTTAGTAAATCTAATACGAACAAATCTAGATTAGAGAAAAATAAACAAAACATCCAACATAGTTTGAAAAAAAAATCAACAACAACAACAACAACAAAAGCTAAAAGATCCTACAAGATTAATGCTATAAAGAAACATTAACGAATTAGCAACTTATTAGAGTTCAACACGTAAGAGAATTAACAATACTAAATTAAAAGGAAATTAACAAGTTAAAGGAAGACAATTACCCAAAACAATTATATTCTAATATCTCACCACGATCACCAATATTATTTACAATTAGTAGAGACTTTTAAACTTTCACCAAATTCTACAAAATCATATATTAAACATGTTAGATTAAACATATGTAAAAAAATAATAATATAAAATAAGTAATTTTAAATTTGTAAGATAAATTACCCGAGTCAATCATATTAGAATTTCCAATATGATCCATGAAGGCTTTAATATTGATTGGAATTGATGCTCAACACAAAAACAATTTTGATAACAAACAAGCATTTATACTATTGATGGAGATAAAAAGTTTTGAAATAGATATAATATACGAATGTTAATACTAAAGGCTACTTCAAAAACAACTATGGATACCAAAATATCTAACACATGTTATGTCACCTTAGAAAGAATCTTGTATTTTGTAGCATTACATCTTCACCAGTCCAAAATATCTAATTTAAAATCATTAGGATCCTCACAACCATCACCTTAATAAATCTTAACCTTATTTTTTCTCTCCATATCATCTTCCTCTAAATATTTATTAAATTGAGAACCCAAGTCATCTACATATCATCTACCACCATTGAATCAACATTAACATCATATTCATTTCTACTAGTTTTAACATCATGCATGTCGTGACGTGCACAACGTCGAATGACAGATCTACCTCATGAGAAACGGTAAAAAAGAGGTTTGGGTTTAATCATAAATGTAACAATCTCCAATATTTATACTTAAACTTAAAAATAAAGATATCACAATTCAATTTAAGATTAGGGTGAGTTTTTTTATATTTTCTACCAAACTTTTGGTAGAGTTTCCCCTTATGTTTTAGTACCAAGTTATCGACATCCAACACAAAATCATTGCCCAATCATCCTGGAAACAATCATTTCAAACTCTTATTCAATTCAATAGTTCAAGATTTCAAATTTATTTTTACATTTCAAAGATCTCATCAATATTCTCTATATTCACACAAACGATTAATTAAGTGCTTGTGTGTGTGTGTGTGTGTGTGTGTGTGTGTGTGTGTGTGTGTGTACATATACATTCAGATTCAATGAGTTAATTAAATATGTACATTACAATTTAAAAGAATAAAACAGGCTAGACCATATAATAGACTACATAATCGTTTCTAAGTTAAATCACAATACCTTAGTTTCTAAGTTTTTAATTACAACCAAAGGTAATTTCCCAAAAGTTTACACATACCAACAAAAACTATGTCATAAACAAAAGATGTCCTAAAGTTAACTAACATCCTTCCTGCTGTTGAGATGAACCTAAAAATTTATTTAATACAAAACATAATAAAATATAATCTCATGTAATTTTTTGGTCCCCCTATTTTTTATAACAAAACATAACTTTATTTAATTCAAGGTTACACCTTACACCAAAAATTATATTTCTAATTTTCATATTTAGTCTACCACCTCGAACCAGGCATTTATCCCATAACTGGGACCGAACCCTCAACTAGGGTAATAAATTACATAGCCCAAAACAATATTGATCCTTAACTAGGACTACTAATTCACACCGCCTAAAAACAGGGCGCCAGTTTTACATTAGGACAATTGGCTCACATTGCCCCAAACCAAGCGCTAGTCCCTACACCAGGACAACTAACTCATATTGTCCAAAATCAGGCACTAGTCCCTACACCATCACATCTAGCTCACACTGCTCAAAACCAAGTGTTAGTTCCTAAACCAGGACAACTAGCTCACACTTGATATCAAATTGCAAAATTCACAATTCAAAAGAATTAATAATAAATGGTTTTGAATTCTAATAATAAAACAATCAAACCAATGTAGGGTGCCTACAACCTTCATGGATTTTGCACTTAATTAGCGATTCCCTGTTGTTGAAAAGTGCTTGTGGCCTCACATGTATCAATATATACATTATATTATTATTAAATCATACACTTATAATTTATTACTCCAATATTACTTACCGGTAAATCAACACATCAATTAATTCATTTCAATAATTCATTTCAAACATATTCATAACACCTCGCAAGCAATAAATCAATTTCCCCCAAACTCTTAATTTTTTTTTGTTTTTATGTCTGACACTAATCCCCTCTAATACCCATGATATTTTCTTCAATTATCTTCTAGAAGGCATTATTTGTAACACAATTCATCCTAATTGCAATAGTTTATAACAATATAATATTTTCCCCAAATTACTCTTCAAGAACCCTAACTAGAAAAATTCAATTTCATGCATAAAACTAGTGTTTATTCCATAAATCTCACATCATTAGGTTTAAAACTTCTTATCAAGTTTGAAAGTGAACTTCAAATGTTAACCAGTTGATTCTCTCTCTAGAACCTCAAATTTCTCCTCCCAATTCTTGTGTAGTGACTTTGGCAACTTGATTAATAAACTTGTCAAGCTTTCCCCTTTGATTTATGATGAAACTCAATCAATTTCAAGAGAAAAAAATGAAGAAATTTTGAAATTCTCTCCCCCTCTCCCCTCTCCCCCTAGCAGTAGCCGACCACTAATGGAGAGGAAGAATGAATTTTTCTTTTCTTTCTTTTTTATTTCTAGTTTACCCCTCTTATAAATGCTTAACATCCTCTTATCATTTATTTATTTATTAATTAATTCTTTTAATCCATTAAAAATTCCTACATTAATTTTCTTAACCTTTCTTATTCCCGGGGTAAAGTTTCTACATAAATTCCTCCTTTTTTTATTACTAAATCATGTAAAAACAAATTTAACCAGGGTTATTATATTCTCTCATTCTTAAAGAAAATTTCATCCTTTAAATTTAAATTTCTTACCTAAATCTGCAAACAATTCAGGATATTTTCTTTTCATTTCTGTCTCTTTTTCCCAGGTCTATTCCTTGACTTGTGAGTTCTTCCATAATACTTTTATCATAAGGATCTTCTTGTTTCTGAGGACCTTTTCACTTCGGTCTAATATCATTTTTTGCTTTAACTTCAGCGTCAAATCTTCCTCGATTTCTAATGGAATTGGTGATAATACTCGAGAAGAATCTATCTCATTTTTTTTATATAGTAATGAAATATGAAACACATCATGAATCTTGGCCAAGCGGGAGGGCAAAATCAATTGTATGTTATGGGTCCAACTCTCTTATTAATTTCATAGGGTCTAATATATCTTGGTGTCAACTTTTTTTTTTTAATCTTAAATCGCAATATATGTTTCCATGGAACAACCTTTAAATGCACTTTGTCCCCCATTTCAAATTCAAGAGGTCGTTTCATTTGATATGCATAACTTTTCTACCTATCTTATACTACTTTCATTCTATCTTTTATGATTCTCATCTTTTCTAAGGTAAGTTGCACCAATTCAAACCCAATTAATTTTCTATCTCCAACCTCCTCCTAGCACACAGGGGTTCGACATTTTTTATCGTATAAAGCCTTATCAGGAGTCGACCTGATTATAGATTGATAATTGTTATTATAAGTAAATTCGACTAGTGGTAAGTGAAAAGCTCCAAACTCTAGCATACATGCTCTTAATAGGTCTTCTAAGGTTTGGATTGTTCTTTCAAATTCTCCATCAATTTAGGGGTGAAAAGCAGTGCTCAGATTTAGCTTTGTTCCTAGAGTACGTTGGATATTTGGCTATAAACAGGAAGTAAATATGGGATCTCAATCTGAGATAATCGACTTTGGCACTTCATGCAATCTCATCACTTCGTTACATATAACCTAGCTAAGTTGTCAACCAGGTCTGTCATTTTCATAAGTAAGAAGATAATGGATTTTGTTAATTGATCTACAATAACCTATATGGCATCTTTCTTCTTTTTTCCTTTTGGAAGACCATATATAAAGTTTATTGTGATATCCTCTCACTTCCATTTTGGTATTAAAAGTGGTTACAAAAGCCCTACCGGCTTCTAATGCTTTATTTTTATTACTTGACATACACAACACTTGGACACATACTCTGCCATTTCCTTCTTCATACTTGGCCATCAGTAGTAATCTTTTAAGTCCTTATACATCTTAGTACTTCCCGGATGTGCTGCAAATCTAGACTCATGTGCCTCTTTTAACACTTTATTCTTAAATATCTTGTCTTTTGGAAAATATATTCGCCTTTCCATGATGATCATTCCATCATCTAGTATCTGAAAATGAGTCTCAACTCCTAATTCCACCGTATTTCTTATTTTAACTGCCTCAACATCCTCTTGTTGAGCTTCTAATACTTTATCTCAGAATGTGGACTGCACTCTTAATTGAGCGATTAAGGAATCTTCAGGCCTGACTTCTATCTTGGTGTTAATCTTTCTCAATTCAAGTAGCTCTTTCTTATCCCAAACTTTCGGTCATTTGATACTGTTTTGTACTTGCGACTAAGGGCATCAACTATTACATTTGCCCTTCCCGGGTGATACTCAATTTCATAATCATAATCCTTAATGAGCTCCACCTATATTCTTTGTAGAATATTTAAATCTTTTTGGGACATTAAATATCTCAAACTTTTATGGTCTGTGAAAATCTGAACACGGGACCCATACAAATAGTGCCTCCAAACCCGTAATGCAAATATCACTACAGCCAATTCTAAATCATGTTCTGAGTAGTTAACCTTATGAGGCTTCAACTGTTTTGAGGTATAAGCAATCATTTTACCGTGTTGCCTTAATACACAACCCAGACCTTTCCTTGAAGCATTACTGTAAACTACAAACCTTTATGTCCTTGAAGGTAATGTTAACATTAGAGTGGTGGTAAGCCTCCTTTTTAACTTTTGGAAGCTCTTTTCATAGTCTTTGGTACATTCCCATTTTGTCCCAATTCAAGTTAGTAGGGTTATTAGAACAACTATAATAGAGAATCTCTTAATGAATCTTCTATAGTATCACGCTAACCCAAGAAAACTATGAATTTCAATCACATGTGTGAGTCTCTCCCACTTTAGCACTGCCTCTACCTTCTTGGGATCCACCAATACCTCTTTAGCAGATACGACATAGATTAAAAAATCATTTCATTTAGCTAAAACTCACATTTATTTAGCTTGGCATACAATCGATGCTCCCTTAAGATCTGTAATACTTATCTTAAATGTTGTTTGTGCTCTAAGTATGATCTTGAATAAACCAAAATATCATTTATAAACACTACAACAAATTTATCCAAATAAGGTCAAAACACATGTTTCATCAAATCCATAAACACCGCGAGAACATTTGTCAGTTCAAAAGGCATTACTAAGAACTCGCAATGTCAATAATGGGTTTTGAATGCAATTTTTGGCACATCTTGTTCCATGATTGGTAATTGATAGTATCCAGACCTAAGGTCTATCTTTGAGAAAACCCTTACCCCTTCTAAGTGGTTAAATAAATCTTCTATCCGTGGCAACGGATACTTATTTTTCATCGTTACTTTGTTTAGCTGCCTATAATCAATAAAAAAGTCTCTGAGTCCCATCATTCTTTTTCACAAATAACACTGGAGCTCCCCAATATGAGTTACTCTAACGTGTGAACCCTTTGTCCAATAATTCTTATAGTTGAATCTTCAACTCAACTAATTCAACGAGCGCCATCCTATAAGGTGACTGAGCTATAGGAGAAGTTTCGGGTAATAAGTCAATGAAAACCTCCACTTCCCTTCTTGGGGACAATCCTGACAATTCTTTCAAAAATACATCCAGAAATTTTCTCACTATCAGGAGGTCTAACAATTGAGCTTTTCCCCTTTTTGTCTTTAAGACATAAGCAATATAAGTTTTACATCCCTTTTTCATCATTTTTCTAGCCGTCATAACCGAAATAATGCTATTTGGTATAAATTTCTATCCTCTTTAAACACCACTATCTTACCCTTATACTTCTTGAGGGTCACTGTTTTCGCAAAGCAATCCATTTAGGCTTTATACCTATCCAGCCAATCTATTCCTAAAATTAAATCTAAGTCATAGAGTTTTAAGGGTAGTAAATCTACCTCCATAACTAAGCCTCACCATAACATTAACCTCTCTATACATATATTCAACACTTACGGCTTTCTCTAGAGGCATACTAATAACAAAACCTGGTTTTACCTTAACTGTTGTACACTTAATTTACTTTCAAATCTCTTTGCCATAAAAGAATATGTGGCATTAGGATCAAGTAAAGCAAAAAATTGCTAAGAATCTAAATGTAGGGTACATGTCACAACATCCGAAGTAGCCTTAACATCCTTTTGTATTATATAGAATACCCTACCCTGAGTCCTGTCACCTGATGCTCCAGGATGATTTTTGTACCACTAACCCCTGATTGTGCATGTCTCATTGGTCTATCAACAATGAAAGATTGTTATTGGCTCCTAACCTACTGTCACTGGCTCTGTGCAAACTCGATCCTCCTAGGGCAATTTCTTCTAAAATGACCTTGTCTTCTACAATAATAATAACTCTGACCTATATAAGGGTAGTTCTTCCATCTATGCTCTCTTCGATAAATATAACATTGTCTAGGTATGACAGAACAGTTCTTAGGATGTCTTTTCCCAGACCAATCACAGTGGGGGTATGTCTTCTGCTCTAGAGTCCCCCCAATAAGACCATCATATGAGTATGACTACCCTTTGGTAAGTCTCATTCCTGAACTTTGAGTGGACCTAAATGCTGATCCTCTTTTGTTTTTTGAATTTCTAAATTAACCTTTGCCCTTTTTAGAAAAAAAAAGGTTAGCTGGATATCTGCTTAACATCTTTTCGCTTGCTCAGACTCACCTGGTCCTTTTTCATACAAGCCTTCAAGGCCTCAGCTGTTTCCACTAGTTCCCTAGTTGTCCCAAACTTTAAGGGTAGCAATGCTTGTTTTAACTCTTGTCGCAACTCATCACGTAGTTTCTCAATTAATTATTGCTCTATAGGAATATGATGCGAGGCAAACATTGAGACGTCATAGAACCTCCTTTTATAGTTAAGTACTGACATATCACTTTGTGTTAAGGCCAAAAACTCTTGCCCCTTCACCTTTTGATGATATGATGGGTAAAACTAGTTTTCAAACTGCACCCTAAACTCAGCCTATGTTCAAGACCTCACAAGTCTTCTAAATCGCAATGTATCCCACCAAGATCGTGCTCTGTCTGCTAGTAAATGAGTGGCACAATTCACTCTCAAATCCTCCACCACCCAAATATGTTCCATAATGTATTATACTATATGGTAGCCACCTGCCTACAATCTCAACATCTAATTCTCTTGCAAATGACTTGCAACTCAACTCTCGCATGCTCTTTACTACCCGAACCAGTGTAACCACACTGTACACTGGTGCAGAGAAACTGGTGGTACCTGCGCTGCTAGTGGTACTGAGGGTGCCAGTATTGGCATATAAGGCATCGCCTCCATCACTGCCCTCATAATCTAGGCTATAAATGCCAGATCGGTATATGGTATAGGGGTTACCGCTGGCACCGCTGCTATCAGAGGAGGCACTTCTCTTGGATAAGGTGTTGTATGTATATAGGAGGCTGAATCCCCCAAGAAATTCTCTTTCTCTCTCTCTAAACCAAGATCTTGACCCCGTCTCTATACTGAAGAGAGATCTGTCATCGCACCTTGCCTTGTGCACAACATCTTGGAACAATTTAATACTTATTAAATCTCAATTCAACTCCTGAACCTCGACCAGAGCTTATCACTATAACAATCTCCGATCTTTATACTTAACTTACAAATAAGGATATCATAATTCAATTCAAGATTAGGGTGAATTTTTTTTTATTTTTTACCATAATTTTGGCAGAGTTTTCCTTTATATTTCAGTACCAAGTTATCGACATCAAATAAAAAATTATTGTTCAATCATTCTGGACACAATCATTTTAAACTCTTATTCTATTCAACAAGATTTCAAATTTATTTCTACATTTCAAAGATCTCATTAATATTCTCCATATTCAACATAGAAACTAGTAAATAATGAATTAGCACGTGTTTGATAGTATGATGTAATTATTTTTATAAAAATATTTTTTTAAAATGCTATTAATATTTAAATATAAATGTTTTTTTTTAAAAAAATATTCCATTAAAGAGGCTCTAGATTATATAAAAAGAGTCGTACATCTGACCCAAAAAGATGCTAGGCTAAAAATGGGTTCAGGCCCATCAATACTTTTGACAGGGACTAGACTCGGTCCATGGTTCAGTCTATCTACCACGTACACCTTTCCTTTTTTGCCGTCTCTCTCTCTACGATTTCTCGCTCGCCTGCTCGCTTTTCTTTTCTTTCTCCATGATTTTCTCACTCTAGATTCTCGATATCTCTTCTTCTCACTCTAAATCAAAGCAGGATCTCTTATTTAACGGATCGCATATCGATTCGGATCGATTGATCAGCGGTGTTAATTGATTTTGGTCAAATTAGGTTTGAATTGCACTGATAAACGGTCTACAGAAGCTAGGGTTTTTCTTTTCTTTTTTCTTTTCCATTTTTTTTGGCCTTGGTTGGATCTAGGGTTTTTGAATTGGTGAATTAATTGAGGGGAAGTGTGAGTTAGGATTAAGGGTTGATGGTACTCGAAGGGGAAAATGCAAGGCTATGCTGCATGGGCGGGAAGTTGAGGAGGAGAGGAAAAAGGATCGTATTCGGCACATGTTGACTGCTCCCATACGTGTTAACAACAATTCAGTTGTAGCTGCTCCCGATTTTGTTTCTTCTCCTTCTCCTTCTTCTTTGTCATCTCCAGCCGATTCTTTTTACAAGGTACTCCTTTTCTCTTGGGCTTTTTTTTTTCTGTTATTTTTTGGGTTTTTGTCTCGATCATGGAGTCTATGTTATACGGCTTCCAATGATGAATTATTGGGGAAATCACTACCTTCGTTGACAAAAGAGGAAGATATTATTTGTCTGACATAGGAATTGTAGGAATTGGCCCAGATTTTCTTTGATTTCGGTTAACGTGGAGATATTACAGCTCAGTTGGTATTGGGTTCGCTAAGTTGGCTTTTGGAGACTGATTTTGTGTTGCCACATGATATTGGTGCTTAAATTGGGTTCTCGGGGCAGTTTTTGTTTTATGTTTTTTTCCCGTATTTATGAATTTTTTCAGTAGCAAGTTTGGGTTTGGTTTGTGTATAGATATTTGTCATTTAGCTTTCTGCTGTAGTTGAAGGTTGCATGAGGTTATGGAATTTGAATTTCACTTGCTTTCTTGTGATTGTTGACCGAACAATGAGCTTTGTTACTTTTTCGCTGTGCAAAGTGTAAATTCGAATGATTTATCTCTCCTGATGATCACATGCTTTAATGATTCTGTATGTTGCTTCCTTTTCTGATTGATGGCTCGGTTTACCATTGTTGATATATTAATGCTTAATCAAGTACTCAATGAATGGAATGAGAAAAAAGGACTAGCAAGCGGCGATCTTTAATCCATGAAGTTCATAATGATATCCTTATTATGATAGGAGTGGCCAATTAATGATATTCCATTCAGCAATTATTTATTCTGTCAAAATGCATGCTAAATTTTTTTCTATGTTAGCAGAACATTTACTGAAGTTATTGGTATGAAGATTGACTTTTAGTAAGTTACCTAAAGTGCCCTGTCACTTATTCCCCCTTTAACAGGATGGACGCAAGATCAGTGTTGGAGACTGTGCTTTGTTCAAACCGCCTCAGGATTCCCCTCCTTTCATAGGAATAATTCAAAGACTGACTACTGGTAAAGAGAACAAGTTAAAGTTAGGTGTGAATTGGCTTTATCGGCCTGCTGACATAAAGCTTGGCAAATGCATCCTTTTGGAAGCTGCGCCAAACGAAGTATTCTTTTCATTTCACAAGGATGAAATTCCTGCTGCATCACTACTCCATCCGTGTAAAGTTGCCTTCCTTCCAAAAGGTGTTGAACTTCCATCAGGGATTTGCTCATTTGTTTGCCGGCGAGTTTATGACACTACAAACAAGTGTTTATGGTGGCTAACTGATCAGGATTATATTAATGTGAGTTGTAGCTGCAGTTCTTGAATTTGCTTTGAATTGTCCATTCTGTTTGGTTAACTCTTTCTTACACAGGAACGGCAAGAAGTAGTGGATCAGCTATTATCTAAGACACGCTTAGAAATGCATGCAACAATTCAGCCTGGTGGATGTTCTCCTAAGACAATGAATGGTCCAACTTCAACACCACAGCTGAAACCTGGTTCTGATAGCGTACAGAATAATGCCCCCTCCTTCCCTTCGCAATCTAAGGGAAAGAAAAGGGATCGTGGAGATCAGGGGTTTGAGCCCATTAAACGAGAACGTTTTATGAAAATGGATGATGGGGATTCTGTTCATAGACCAGAAAGCATTTGGAAATCTGAGATTGCTAAATTTACAGAAAAGGGTGGACTTGTGGATTCTGAAGGGGTTGAGAAATTAGTGCATCTCATGCTGCCAGAGAGGAACGAGAGAAAAGTAGATTTGGTTGGCCGGTCATTACTGGCTGGTGCGATAGCTGCCACAGATAAGTTTGATTGCCTAAATCGGTTTGTGCAGCTAAGGGGCTTGCCTGTATTTGATGAATGGCTGCAGGAGGTCCATAAAGGGAAGATTGGTGATGGTAATAGCCACAAGGATAGTGATAAATCTGTTGAGGAATTTCTACTAGTTTTGCTTCGTGCTTTGGATAAACTCCCTATAAATCTTCATGCTCTGCAAATGTGTAATATTGGCAAATCTGTGAATCATTTGCGGACGCATAAGAACTTGGAAATACAAAAGAAAGCAAGGAGCTTGGTTGACACATGGAAGAAACGTGTTGAGGCTGAAATGGATGCAAATACAAAGTCTGGCTCTAACCATGGTGTCTCCTGGACTGCCAGATCACGTCTTCCTGAAGTTTCACATGGTGGGAACAGACCTGGTGTATCCTCTGAGGTTGCAATGAAGAGCTCAGTTGTGCAACTCTCTGCTTCCAAAAGTGGTCCAGTCAAGCTTGTCCAAGGGGAGACTGTGACCAAGTCTGGATCATCTCCAGGGCCCATAAAACCAGCAGCGTCACCTAATGCAGCTGGTAATAATTTGAAAGATGGACAGCCCAGAAATACTGGTGTCAGTGGTGCGATGGATCTACCTGTATCAGCAGCTAGGGACGAGAAAAGCAGCAGTTCTAGTCAGTCCCACAACAACAGTCAATCTTGTTCTAGCGAACATGCCAAAACTGTGGGATTGTCAGGAAAGGACGATGCAAGGAGCTCCACTGCTGTTTCAATGGCAGCAAATAAGATCATTGGTGGCTCTTTGCGGCATCGTAAACCAGTTAATGGCTTTTCAGGCCCAGCTTTATCTGGGGCCCAAAGAGATAGTGGGTCAAGTAGAAGTTCTCCCTTGCACAAAAATCCAGGTTCAGAGAAATTGCAACAGTCTAGTTTGGCTTGTGAGAAGGTACTTGATGCTCCCATGGCTGAGGGGAATAATCATAAAATTATTGTTAAAATTCCCAATAGAGGTCGCAGTCCCGCACAAAGTTCCAGTGGAGGAACTTTTGAAGATGCTTTAGTCATGAGTAGCAGAGCTTCTTCTCCTGTGGTTTCAGAGAGGCATGAACAGTTTGATCACAATTTGAAGGAAAAAAATGATCCTTATCGAGCTAATATCACATCAAATGTGAAGACTGAGTCATGGCAAAGCAATGATTTCAAGGAGGTGCTGACTGGGTCAGATGAGAGAGATGGGTTGCCTGCCAATGTTCCCGATAAAGAGCATGGTCAGACGGGTGATGATGCAAGGAAGTTAGGTGAAGTCTCAAAAACTACACCCTCTTTGACTGTGTTTGAACTTAAATCGGAGAAGTCATATGATGCTTCTTTCAGCTCCATGAATGCCCTGATTGAAAGTTGTGCGAAGTATTCTGAAGGAAATGCAGCCATGACAGTTGGTGATGATGTTGGTATGAATCTACTTGCTAGTGTGGCTGCTGGGGAGATGTCCAAGTCTGATGTGGTTTCGCCAACAAATTCTCCTTGTATAAGCATGCCCATTGAGCGCTCTTGGGCGCCAAGTGGTTTGAGAGGAAAATCATCTCCGTGTGACGATCCTGCTCAAAGCCAGGGTAAGTCTGCTGATGGTGTTGATGATGATGATGAGAAGCGGGTTACTGTTGTTGGCACTCCTCCATCCAAGAACACGGAGGCTAAAACCGTTCTGTTTTCACAAGAAAAACACGCAGGGGAGCTCAGTGGACCTTCCAATTCTTCCAATGTGGATGCTGCTGAACCATGCATGGAAAGCAATGTGAAATCTGATGAAACATTAGCAGCTCCCGTGTCCTCTGCTAGCATGGCTGTGAGAACATCAAATTGTGGGGGCAAAGAACCATGGGAGAAAGAGGGGGATGGCATATCTGATGACAAAAATAAGTTGCTGCATAGTTCTGTCTTAACTGAGGTGAATTATACAGGAGTGCAAGTTGGGACTGAAGCAATCGAAGGATCATCATCAAACCATCATGTAGAGGTTGATGGCGAGAACAATAAAAACATGAATAAAGAGCTGAATGTTTCTATTCATGCAGATCCAAAACCACCTGCTATGATGCAGTCTGATTTTTCAAAAGGAACCAATGATGAAATGCCCCAACCTTCTAGTTCTGGTAAGGATATGATTTCTGAAAACATGCATGATGTGAAGGCTGGTGAAACAGATGGCAGAAGTCATTCTACCGAGAAAAAGAAAATCAAACATGAAAGTAATACAGCCCCAGCTGCAACTGATCATGAAAGTGAGTGCAAGGTGGAGAGCCTGGGAGGCAATCAGGGCAATAAGCAATGTAGTGCCAGACCAGCTGCTCACAAGGCAGAACCCACACTTGTTCAGGCATCAGAACAAGTAGTGAGGTCAACAGGGTCAAAGTTGGCTGGCTCAGGAGCTGATGAAACTGAGGAATGTACATCTGCCGCTGCTGATGCTTCTTCTTTATCTGCTACAGGGGGATCGGATCTGGAAACAAAAGTTGAATTTGATCTGAATGAAGGCTTTATTGCTGATGATGGGAAATATGAGGAACCAAATAACTTGAGAGAACCTGCATGTTCTGCTGCTATTCAACTAATTAGCCCTTTTCCATTGCCAGTTTCTTCTGTGTCTAGTGGGCTTCCCGCTTCCATTACAGTAGCTGCTGCTGCAAAAGGGCCCTTTGTTCCACCAGAGGATTTACTTAAGAGTAGAGGGGAGCTTGGTTGGAAGGGATCAGCAGCCACTAGTGCATTTCGTCCAGCTGAACCTAGAAAAGCTTTGGAGATTTCATTAGGTACAGCTAACATCTCACTCCCTGATGAAATGGTTTCCAAGCCTGGTCGGCCCTTGTTGGATATCGACTTGAATGTACCTGATGAAAGAATCCTTGAGGATTTGGCTTTTCGAATTTCTGCTCAGGATACTGTTTCTGTCTCCGACCTTGCAAAAAATAGTGATTGTGCACGTGATACACTGATGGGTTCATTATCTGGTCGGAGCTTTGGGGGATTTGATCTTGATTTGAATAGAGCAGATGAGGCTAGTGATATGGGTAATCACCTGACAAGCATTGGTCGGAGGCTGGATGCCCCACTACTTCCTGCCAAATTGTCATCAGGTGGTCTTCTAAATGGAGAGGTCAGCAGTCGCAGGGACTTTGATTTAAATGATGGCCCTCTTGTTGATGAGGTGAGTGCCGAACCATCACCACATAGCCAACATGCCCGAAACATTGTGCCATCCCAGCCATCTATTTCTAGCCTTAGGATCAACAGTTCCGAAACAGGAAGCTTGCCCTCCTGGTTTCCTCAAGGGAATCCATATCCTGCTGCCACAATCCAATCTATCTTGCATGATAGAAGAGAGCAGCCTTTCCCTATAGTTGCAACTGGTGGGCCTCGGAGGATGTTGGCTCCCTCTACTGGCAACAACCCATTTAATTCTGATATCTACAGGGGAGCAGTGTTGTCATCTTCTCCAGCAGTGCCGTTTCCATCTACTCCATTTCAGTATCCTGTCTTTCCTTTTGGGAACAGCTTCCCTCTGCCCTCTGCCACTTTTTCAGGTGGTTCAGCATCGTATGTGGATTCATCATCTGGTGGGAGGCTTTGCTTTCCCACAGTACCCTCTCAAGTATTAGCAGCACCGGTAGGTGCAGTCTCATCTCATTATCCAAGGCCTTCTTATGCTGTTAACTTCCCAGACATTAACAATAATGGTGCTGCAGAGAGCAGTAGGAAATGGGTAAGGCAGGGTCTCGACCTCAATGCAGGGCCTCTAGGCCCAGACATTGAAGGTAGAGTTGAGACTTCAGCTCTTGCATCAAGGCAACTGTCAGTTGCCAGTTCACCGGCCCTTGCAGAGGAGCAATCGAGGATGTATCAAGTGACTGGCGGAGGTGCTCTGAAGAGGAAGGAGCCAGAGGGTGAATGGGAAGGTTATAAGCAATCCTCATGGCAGTAGGGATGAATAATGACACAATCCAGTGATCCACCAGTAAGTTTGTCATGTTTTGTAAATATATGTTCTACTCTGTGTTTCACCTTGGCCTCCATTGTATGAATTATCTGTAAGGTTGCATGTTTTGCCTTTATTTATTTATTTATTTTATAAGAGGTTGGGGGAAACCTTCTCAAACTTGCATTCTTTTGGGCATGGGTTGCACTTAAGTTCTTGCTCACAGGTCAAGTAATTGTGTTTCTGCTTTCTTTGCGTTTTCAATTACAGTTCTCCTGGATTGATGTTGGCTAACTCCAAAAGATCATCTAACATGTGTTCTCAAGGATGGGTGGTAAGTGAGTTATTTGATCTTCAGCCTCCAACCTCCACCCTGTCAGTGTACCCATTGTATGTTAAAAGGACAGATTGTACCTTAAAAGGAATCTGTCCGGGTCGTTTGAGCTGTCATTTCCTTGAATTTGTACTGGGTAGCTGCAGTTTACTTTACCCTTTGTAGATATTTTAACCAATGGAAAGCGTGCATTCTGTGACTGTTGCCCAGACATTTGAAATTGGTGTCCATACTGTTGTGCAGTGCATCGACAATTTATACTGTTGGAGGCAAAATCACCCTTTCTTTTCCAATCATTCTGAGAATGAATGGTGATTGGATTAGTAAACTGCTTTAAGCAGAAGCCCTTCTGTATGTGCTTTGTTTTTAAGCCATTTTTCTTCATTTATCTTTTCATTCTCACTTTTAATCACGTACATATAATCAGAGTGGTCAGTGAATTTTGGTGCTCAAGCTTTTCTTGCTCTGGCATATGGTTTAGTTGCTATGGTTGGATGCTGTATTCCTTTTAATTTATTCTATTTATTAACCTGGTGTAGACACCCAGTTCTACCCAACTTTTCCTCGTATCTTCTCGCAAGGGTATCTTAACTCTAAAGCTAATCTAGTGTTGTATATGATATTTTACCATTTCTGTCCTATATTTGACCAACGATATAACGCCTGCTATCGTCTTTTAAAGGTGGCCTCCGCGCCATCACTGTGTTTGGTGTTGGAATTGGCTTCGGAGGATAGGGATCCTTTCCGCAGATAGCTATAGTTGCAGTTCAATTTTTCTCGGTGCCCTGTATGTTTATTGTATAGAATTTGGTTGAAAGCTCGCAAGGGTGGTTCATTGTGGGAATTGTATTTGTATTTTTGCTGAGGTTCCTTTTAGGTTTGAGATTCGAATGAAAATTGTTGAACCACCATTATTAGTCTCGAAAATCTTAGGTTAGGGGTTTGTCATCTCTAGGAAGAAACATTCATTATACGGGCCTTGACTTTATGAAATCACGTTTGCCAAGTCTCTCTTGCTTACTGTTGCTGTATTGTATGGGTACTTAATTTGATGGTGACGGGTTAGGCTGGCTTTTTCACTGCTCTATATGTGCTATAATAATATTTATTTTTTAATTTCTTGGGGGTGGGGTCTAAAACGCCCAGCAGGTAACGTTGTTGATGCCCTTCACAGTCGCTGAATTTGAATAATATAGGAAACCAGAATTGGTTTGATGGCCATCAGAATGGCGCAGATGCTCAAGTAGCGACGACATAGTAAACCACTAGTATTGGGCTGTTGCTTCTATAACGTCTGCCGTGGGTGGGAGGCTTTCTTTTCTCTTTCCTGTGTACAACAACATCACCCTCCGTATCACTCAAATATCAACCTTATCTTCGAATATAGGGATCGAAGAAGAAGCAACAACGAGGCCCGGAGAGAGTGTTTTCTTTGTTTTCATAACTATCAGGTTTGTAAAACTTAAAGGTGCGGCAAAGAAGTAACCGACAATCAGCTTAGTAGAAGCAAGAAGCAAATCATCATTTCTCGCTAG